>MDTE01008933.1_pt1 | contig 30410 bp, 26 predicted proteins | sample 811231 | NCBI WGS metagenome assembly MDTE01 (sample SAMN05326651, study PRJNA326480) | marine metagenome | isolation source: seawater | place: Indian Ocean: Red Sea | collected 2010 | reverse complement strand
TTTTTGGCCTTGTCTATAATTTTTTTATTGCAGACGATGATGGTATCACCCCCTACAACTATGTTTTTTTTGTTTTTGATCGATATGCTCAACGCCTTTAGTTGAGAAAGTTTTTTTGATATTACTTTTGCGTTGTTTGTTCTTTTTTTTATTTTTTCTTTTTATTTTTCTTCATTAATGTTTGGTTTTTTGGATTCAAATTTTAATCCGGTGTTTTTAAAAATTTGTTTTCTTGACGAGCTCTTTGATGCTAATATTATTGTTTTTAACATGTTAATAAGTCTTTTTTTATACACGTTATTAGGTTTTTTTTAAAAATATTTTTTTCTTATTGTTGTTTTTGTTAATTTAATACACGTTTTATTTGTTGTTAGTTTCTTTGTGTTCAGCTTGTTAATATGGTTAATTGTTTTAGATATTCTTTATTTATTAACAATCTAGGTAATAAAAATTCCTTAATAACATTGGTTTTTATTAATAATTAACATTTTTAACAGGGTGTTTTTATTTTTATTAATATGTTTGGTTTTTTGTTAAAAATAAGGTGTTTTTTAATAATTAAAGATATACAAGGAACAACTACTACCACTATATTATAAATATATATTATTTGTATTTGTTTTTTATTTTTGACATTATTATAAAAAATATCTATAGATAATATTCCTTTACAAAATTCCACAAAAATTAAAAAATGAATTTACAAGAATTAAAACAAAAAAAACCAGAAGAATTATTAAAACAAGCTGAAAATCTATCTATAGAAAACGCGTCGTCTTTAAGGAAAAAAGATTTAATGTTTGCTATACTAAAAAATTTAGCAAAAGATGGGAAGACAATTACCGGCGAGGGTGTTTTAGAAAAAATGCAAGACGGTTTTGGTTTTTTAAGATCACCAGAGTCAAACTATTTACCCGGTCCAGATGATATATATGTTAGCCCAAGTCAAATAAAAAAATTTAGTTTAAGAACGGGAGATACCGTAAGTGGCGAAATAAGGGCCCCTAAAGACAATGAAAGATATTTTGCACTCATTAAACTAAATGAAATTAATTTTAATGATCCTGAAAGTGTAAAAAATAGAATTAGTTTTGAAGACCTTATTCCCCTATATCCCGAGTCAAGGTTTAAATTAGAGCAAGATAAACCAACGAAAGATTTAACAGAAAGAATAATCGATATAGTTGCTCCTTTGGGAAAAGGGCAAAGATCTTTAATTGTAGCTCAACCACGGACAGGAAAAACTATAATTATGCAGAAAGTTGCTAATGCAATAGTAAACAATCATCCTGACACCAAACTTCTAGTTTTATTGATAGATGAAAGACCAGAAGAAGTAACAGACATGCAAAGAACAGTTAGGGGAGAGGTTATAAGTTCAACTTTTGATGAACCAGCTGCCAGGCACGTTCAGGTTGCAGAAATGGTTATAGAAAAGGCAAAAAGATTGGTGGAATACAAACATGATGTTGTTATTCTTTTAGATTCTATAACAAGACTAGGAAGAGCTTATAACACAGTTATCCCATCAAGCGGGAAAGTATTAACAGGTGGTGTTGATGCAAACGCCCTACAAAGACCTAAAAGGTTTTTTGGAGCCGCAAGAAACGTTGAGGGGGGAGGTTCGTTAACGATCATTTCTACCGCCCTAATTGACACCGGTAGCAGAATGGACGAAGTTATTTTTGAAGAATTTAAAGGAACAGGAAACAGCGAATTAAACCTTGATAGAAAACTTAGCGACAAAAGAACATACCCGGCTATTGATATATCTAAATCTGGAACGAGAAAAGAAGAGCTTCTTCTACAAAAAGACGAGATGGGAAAAATCTTTATTTTAAGAAAAATACTTGCTCCTATGGGGACGACTGAAGCAATGGAGTTTTTGTTAGAAAAAATGACAGGAACCAAAACAAATGAAGAATTTTTTCAAAGTATGGGAAAATAAAAGGTAATTAAGGGATCAAAACCAAAGAACCAACGGTTTTTCTACTTTGTAATTCTTCATGCGCTACTTTAACATCCTTAAGGCTGTACTCTTTTATATTATCAACCACAATCTTCTTTTCTTTTATTAAATTAAACAATCTTTCAGCGCTTTTTAAAAAATCTTCCCTTTTTTTATTATAGATAATCAAACTCGGTCTAGTATAAAATAGGTTTTTTGGAGCGAACACCTTGTGCAAGTTTACATTTTTTATCATACCCGAAGACTGACCAAAAGAAACAAACAAACCCCTGTTTTCTAAACAATCTATTGAAGTTTCAAAAGTGTCTTTTCCCACCCCATCATAAACCACCGACACGCCTTTGTTGCCGGTTATGTCCATCAACCTTTCCAAGACATTTTCTTTTTTATAATTAATAACATAACTACACCCCAAGCTTTTTGCTAAATCGGCCTTTTCTTTTGTGCTAACCGTTCCAATCATTTTTGCCCCAATAGCCCTTGACCACTGACAGGCTAACAAACCCACGCCACCAGCAGCCGCGTGAAACAAAAAGTATTCACCCTCTTTTAGTTTGTAGGTTCGGTTAAATAAATATTCCACAGTCATTCCTTTTAATAAAATAGACGCAGCTTGAACATCGCTTATATAATCAGGAATTTTAACAATTTTATCAGAAGGATAGTCTCTTTCATCACAATAGGAGCCAAGAGGCAAAGAAGCATATCCCACCCTATCACCCACAGAAAAACCTCGAACCCCCGCTCCTGTTTTTATAATTTTTCCAACCGCCTCCATACCCAGAACAGACGGTAGCTTGATAGGATAAGTTCCGTCTCTATGATACGTATCAATGTAATTAACACCTATAGCTTTATGTTTTATTCTAACACTGTTGTCTTCAGGGTTTTCACCAAGTTTTTTTTGTGACACTTCCATAACCTCAGTCCCGCCTGTTTTTTTTATCAACACCTCTACTGCCATTAGATCACCAATCTATAATTTGAAATTAAAGTTCGTTTTTGTTTTTAACCATTTAATCATTTTTTCAAAACTGTTTATTGGTTCTGAACAAACAGTTCCAGTACATACATATACCGTAGTTTTATCATTAACAAATTTTTTATTATAAGCCGGGCTATTTTTTGGAACTTTATCAACACTGTTAACACAATTTATTATAAAAAAAGAACTGTACTGCAAAAAATATTTTTCTAATTTATCTTTAAATTTGTCATTTTTTGCTAGAATCACTATTTGGGGGCAAGAAATTTCCATAAATGCTGCAGCAATATAACTAAGATGAGAAATCGGGTTAGCACACGCCCTAGACCAATTATTTTCTAAAACAGAATTAAAAATTACTTTATATTTCGATTCACCCATAAAAACATAAGCTTTTAATAAATTTTCTAACATTATACTAGACCCTGATTGGGTAGAGGTGTCGAGTATGTTTTTAGTTTTAATAAAAAGATCATCACCATCTTTTTTAGAGAAGTAGAAGTCTGAGACTTTTTCATCATAAAAATTTATTATAACGAACTTTAACAACTTTTTATTTATTTCTAAAAAATTAAAATTATTATTATCTAGATCCGATAAAGAAACCGCCTCATACAATAAGAATCCAGCTTTAATAAAATTCGCGTAATCATCTAAATTACCCTTAGTCCCGAGTTTACCATTTTTTGAGCTGTGATAAAGCTCCCCTTCCCTCAAAAGTTTTTTTGAAATATATGAATAAACAGACACAGCCTCTTCAAAATATTCCTTTTTTCTAAAAGCTTGCCAAGACCTCACAAGCCCGCAAACAAGCATCGAGTTCCAATCCGTCAGTATTTTTTTATCAACAAATGGGCTGTCCTTTTCCAATCTTTTTTTAAAAAGCTTATCAAGATCGTTGACGTTTTTTTTGTCTAGTTCATAATCTATATCACTTTGTAATTTTTTGTTTATTCTGTGAAGAATGTTCGCATTGTTTTCCCAGTTACCCTCTTTCAAAAGACCATACTCCGTAGAAAACTCATTAAAACTATCTTTTAAAACTTTCTGAATCTCCCCATATTCCCAAACATAATAACCCCCTTCTGAACCATTGCTATCAGCATCAACCGCTGAAAAATACCTGCTTCCATGGCTGTCTTTTTGCAACATTTCACTTTTTAACCATAAAAAGGTTTTTTCAACCCTATTTCTATAAAGACGACTTCCGTATACAGAATAAAAAATGGATAATATTTCTATGAACTGAGCATTATCATAAAGCATTTTTTCAAAATGTGGCACAAACCAAAATTCGTCAGTAGAGTATCTTGAAAAGCCACCGCCAAGATGATCATATATACCGCCCAAACACATCGATGTTAAGGACTTATCTAACCAATTTTGTATTTCTAAATTTATTTTAGATTTTTCTTTACTCATAAAAGACAAAGATCTTAAAAGAGGTATCATTGGAAATTTTGGAGAACCCGTCAACCCACCACTCTTATTATCAAAAAAATTTTTAACTTTATTTTTAGAAATTTCAACATCACCCATATTGTAGGAGCTTTTTTTAGAATCATAAAAAAGCTTACTTAAAGAGTGCTTTACTGCATTTGAGTTGTTAAAAATCATATCTTTTTTGGTTTGATAAATATTTGAGATATGCTTTAAAACATCTAAAAAGCAAGGAATCCCGTGTCTTGTTATTTTTGGAAAGTATGTGCCCCCCCAAAATGGAACTAAATTTGAGTCCAAAAACATTGTTAGCGGCCACCCCCCTTGTTGACCCATTAAAGACAAGGAGGACTGATATAACAAATCAATGTCAGGTCTTTCTTCTCTATCAACTTTAATATTAAAAAAATTCTTATTCATAAACATTGCAGTCTCACTGTCTTCAAAACTTTCATGGGCCATAACATGACACCAATGACAAGAAGAATATCCAACAGAAAGCAGCAAAGGTAGGTTTTTTGATTTAGCAACTGCCAAGGAGCTGTTATTCCAAGGATACCAATCAACAGGATTGTTTTTGTGCTGCAGCAAATAAGGACTTATTTCATTTACAAGGTTGTTAGACATAGATATTAAAAAAAATAAATTAATGAATAAAAATAATACAATATATGCACTATCAAGTGTTTATGGCAAGTCAGGAGTTGCTGTATTTCGAATTTCAGGAGAAAATTGCATAAAAATAATAAATAAATTTACAAAAATAAAAAAACCAAAAGACAGAAAGGCGTGCTTAGTTAAGCTTTATAAAAATAAAAAAAATAACGAAATAATTGATAAGGCGCTGTTAACATATTTTAAGGGACCTAAAAGTTATACCGGGCAAGATTGTATAGAAATATCCACGCACGGCAGCCCGGCAATAATAAATTTATTCTATAAAGAATTGAACAAATCCAAGCTTTGTAGGGAAGCCGAACCAGGAGAGTTTACAAAAAGATCGTTTGAAAACAACAGGTTGGACCTGACTCAAGTTGAAGCGGTTTCTGATTTGATAAACGCTCAAACTGAATCTCAAAGAAATTTAGCACTTAGCCACTTAGAAGGAAATTTCTCAAAAAAGATAAAAGATTGGGCAAAAAGGATAAAAAATATATTAGCCAATTCAGAAGCGTTAATTGATTTTAATGAAGATGAGGTTCCGACTAAAATTATAGAAAAAAACACAAAAAATACAAAAAAAATAATAAAAGAAATTAGAAAATATTTAAACGATGAAAACGCTGGAGAAAAAATAAGAACCGGTATAAAAATAGCAATAATCGGAAAGCCAAATACAGGAAAATCAAGTTTAATCAACTACTTAGCTAAAAGAGATATAGCGATAGTCTCAAATATTCCGGGAACAACAAGGGACATAATTGAGTTAAATTATGATATTGGAGGGATTCCAGTAATATTTTATGACACAGCGGGACTTAGAAAATCATCCAAAAAAATTGAAAATTTAGGAATTTTAAAGAGTATAGAAAAATCAAAATTGTCAGACATAAACATAGTTATAATTGAAAAAAGTAAAGAAATGTTAATATATAGGAATAAAATTAATAATATAATATTTGTACAATCAAAAATTGACCAAAAAAGAAAAAAAATTCAAAACAAAAGTGTAATAAAAATATCTTCAAAAACAGGATATGGTATTAAAACATTAATAAATACAGTATATAAATCAATAAAAATAAAAAGAAACTCATACGATAATCCATATGTTTCACGTGAAAGACATAGAATTCAATTAAATTTATCTTTAGAAGCGCTAGAAAAATCGTTATTATGTGATCAAATTGATATAAAATCAGAGGAAATTAGAAAATCATATATAAATATATCGAAAATTTATGGAAAATATGACATAGATGAGATATTAGACGTTATATTTAATGATTTTTGTATAGGAAAATAATTTCACGTGAAACAAAGAAATAATTATGATGTTATAGTAATAGGCGGAGGCCATGCTGGTACAGAAGCAGCCTCAGCCTCAGCTAGATGCAAATCTAAAACACTATTAATAACGCATAAAATTAATAAAATTGGGGAAATGTCATGTAACCCAGCAATTGGAGGTTTAGGAAAAGGGCATATAGTAAGGGAAATTGACGCCCTTGATGGAGTCATGGGGGTTGCAATTGATCAATCAGGAATACAGTTTAGAATGTTAAATGCAACAAAAGGGCCAGCTGTTAGGGGCCCAAGGGCTCAGGCTGATAGAGAATTATATAAAAAATCTATACAAAATATATTAAAAAAACAAAGAAACCTAACAATAATGGAATCTTCAGTTGAGGACATTATAGTTAAATCAAAAAAAATAAAAGGTGTTGTTCTTTCTAACAAAAAGAAAATTTTTAGCAAATCAGTAATACTAACTACCGGGACTTTTTTAAGGGGGTTAATTAAAATAGGAGAAAAATCAACGCCAGCAGGGAGAATAGGAGACAAACCAAGTATCAAACTTGCTAAAAAAATTCAAAAAATGGGATTTTCGATTGGTAGAATGAAAACAGGTACGCCACCAAGAATTCATAAAAAATCTATAAATTTCAAAGACTTAGAAGTCCAGTATGCAGATAAACACCCTATACCGTTTTCATATTTAAATTCAAAAATTAAAGTTAAACAAATTCCATGTTATATAACTTACACAAACAATAATACTCATAAAATTATTATAAAAAACCTCTCACTTTCACCAATGTATTCAGGCTCTATATTGGCAACAGGAGTTAGATATTGCCCTTCAATTGAAGATAAGGTTGTTAAATTTTCATCTAAAAACAGACATCAAATTTTTCTTGAACCAGAAGGCCTAAAGAGTGATTTAATTTATCCGAATGGAATTTCAACCTCTCTACCAGAAGAAATTCAAATTAAATTTATTAAATCAATTAAGGGTCTTGAAAACTCGATTATTACACAACCAGGATATGCAATAGAATATGATTTTGTTGACCCAAGAGAACTTAAACATAACTTAGAAACAAAAAAAATTAAGAATTTTTATTTAGCTGGACAAATAAATGGAACAACAGGTTATGAAGAGGCGGCCGCACAAGGAATAGTTGCCGGAATTAACGCTTCATTAAATCTAAAAAAAATAGATTTTATTTTGGACAGGTCTCAAGCATATATCGGGGTTTTAATTGATGATCTTGTTACCAAAGGAACAAATGAACCTTATCGGATGTTTACTTCAAGAGCAGAATACCGCTTGTCATTAAGATCTGACAACGCAGATACACGGTTAACAACAATAGGTTATAAATTGGGATTTGTTTCAAAAAGAAGATTTAATCTTTTTAAAAAACAGAGTACAAAATTAAAAAAAGCTCTGGCATTATCTAAATCACTTAAAGCCAGCCCCAATGAATTATCAAAATTTAATATAAAAATTAATTTTGATGGGAAAAAAAGATCAGCTTACGAGCTATTATCATATAAAGAAATTAATTTTAAAAAATTGGAAAAAATTTGGCCTAAACTTTCTAAGATTAACTCAGAAACCAAAAAACAAATAGAAATAGAATCACATTATAGGGGGTACTTGGATCGCCAAGAAGAAGAAATAAAATCTTTTAAAAAAGATGAAAATCTTGTATTTCCAAAAGACTTCGATTACTCCTCTGTAGGAAGTTTGTCGAATGAAATTATAGAAAAACTTAACAAGGTAAGACCACCAACAATTGGTGCCGCATCAAGAATATCAGGAATGACACCACCAGCAATTATTGCCCTTTTAAGACATGTTAAGAGAAAAAAAACAAAAAACAAGGCGGCATAAATTGTCTGAATTAAAAATACCAAAACTTATTGAAGAAAAATTTAAAATTCACATAGAACAAAAAAAAATTTTTAGAAAATATATCAATGAATTATGCAAGTGGAATTCACACACAAATTTAGTTGGTAAATCAACATTGGTGGATCCTTATAATTCGCATATACTTGATTGCCTTCAAATTACAAAATTTATTAATGATAAAAAAAAATCTATAATTGATTTGGGAACAGGAGCCGGCCTTCCAGGAGCAATCTTGTCAATCGCCAACTATCCAAATGTTTTCTTAATAGATTCAAATATTAAAAAAATAAAATTTCTAAAACATATTGCAAAAGAACTGAACCTTTCTTTTAAAATTTTTTATTCAAGAATTGAAGATTTTAAAAATCTCAAATTTGATTATATAGTATCAAGAGCACTATCTAGCTTAGATAAACTATTATTTTATTCAATTAAACTTTCTCACAACGAAACCAAAATGGTTTTTTTGAAGGGTGAAAAAATTTTATCCGAAATAAAAACTGCTGAAAAGTTATGGAAATTTGACTATACTTTGAAAAGTAGCATTTCGGATTCTAGGGGCAAGGTTATTATATTAGAAAATCTGAGGAAAAATGACTAAAACTATTGCTATTGCAAACCAAAAAGGGGGCGTGGGCAAAACAACCACTGCGATAAATTTAGCAACCGCAATGTGCTCAATAGGTAAAAAAGTTCTTATAATTGATTTAGATCCACAATCTAATGCAACAACGGGGCTCGGGATAACGTCAGAAGAAATTAAAAAAAATATTTATAATTTAATGGTTTCTGAAAAATATACTTCAGAATATATTTATAAAACAATTATACCGACACTTGATATAATTCCCGCAACTATGGATTTAGCGGGGGCTGAAGTAGAGCTAGTTAACATCGAAGATAGGGAAAAAAGACTAAAGAAAATTCTCAATCAAATAAACGAATACGACAACATTATGATAGACTGCCCACCTGCACTCGGATTGCTTACAATTAATGGTCTAGTTGCATCAGACTCAGTCATAATTCCTCTTCAATGTGAATTTTTTGCTTTGGAGGGCCTGTCTTCTTTAATGCAAACAATTGACTCAATAAAAGGATCTTATAATGCAAGCTTAGAAGTCCAGGGAGTAGTGTTGACTATGTATGACAAAAGAAACCTTTTGAGCTCCCTTGTAGAAAAAGATGTGCGGGAACACCTGGGTAATAAGGTTTACTCTACAATTATCCCAAGGAATGTTAGAATATCCGAAGCACCAAGCCACGGTAAACCAGTTTTAATTTACGATGTAGGCTGCACCGGTTCAAGAGCATATATTGAACTTGCAAAAGAAGTAATTAAACAACAAAATGGAGAGCAAAAATGAATGATGAAAAAAACAATAAATTAGGCAGGGGCCTGTCTTCACTTCTTTCAGGAAAAATTATAAATACGGACAAAGACAATTCATTTGTTGATAAAATTAGTTCAGAAATAAACATAGGTATAACAAAAATAATTCCAAACAAAAAACAACCAAGAAAGGAATTCGATAAAACAGAACTCGAAAGTCTTTCTTCGTCAATAAAAGAAAAGGGTGTAATTCAACCAATTTTAGTTCGACAAAGTTTTGGAGGGGAAAATTATGAAATAGTTGCAGGCGAAAGAAGGTGGAGAGCAGCTCAGTTAGCCGGGCTTCATAGTGTTCCTGTTATAATTAAAAAACTAACAGATCAAGAAGTAATGGAAATTGCATTGGTAGAAAACATCCAAAGAGAAAACTTAAATCCTGTTGAAGAAGCACAAGGTTATAAATATTTATGCGATCAACATGGGTACAAACAAGAACAACTTTCTAAAATTATTGGAAAAAGCCGAAGCCATATAGCCAATATGCTTAGACTCCTCGACTTACCAGAAAGAATATTAAAAAACTTAATTGATAAGAAAATATCTATAGGCCATGCTCGTCCTCTTATAGGGGTTGAAAATGCTGAAGAGTTACTAAACAAAATAATTAAAAATAACCTAAATGTGAGACAAACAGAAAAATTAGTATCTGAAAAAAAGGGAAGAATAGCAGGTTCTAAAACACAAGATCGAGACCCCAATATTGGAGAATTAGAAGACGAGTTGTCTGAAAAAATTGGCCTTAGGACATCAATAAGTTTTAATAAAAATTCAACTTCAGGATCGATAACTTTATATTATTCCAACCTTGATCAGTTAGATGATGTTATGAAAAGGCTCAAAAAATAACATTATTTCATAGTTTTTGATAAGTTTAACAAGCCCCTTAACATATAAGCTTTATACATATTTTGCTCTGATCTAACTTTTAATTCTATCTGCATAATAACTTCAAGAGATGAAGCTATTTTTTCTTCATTTGTATTTTTTACCAACTTAGCAAATGAACTTTTTTTTCTAAATAAATATTTAGGCATATTTTTGTTTACTGCCCCTTCAAGGTTGCCATCAACAAAATCTTTTACCGCATTATTTATAATTAAAAGAATGTTTTTAATATTATATAAAAGAAAATTAGCTGTAATGGTATCATTTATATTCAAATTAAACTCATGAATTAGACTAGCCCTTTTGCCTTCTAGGCAATTAAAAACAATATTTTCTAACACCTCTGATGAGTAAGATGAAATCAATTTTTCAACAGACTGATGCGGTATCTTTTTTTTGTTTAGTAATAAAAGTTTTTGAAGTTCATTAACTATTATTTGATAATTATCTCCTAAATTTTCCAACAAATATGAAATTGAAGTTTCTTCAAGCTCTATTTTGTTTTCAGATATGAAACCATTAATTATTTTTCTTAAAGCAATTGAGTCTATTTTATAACAAGCAACTGCTGCAAAAGATTTTTGATCTTCAAAATATTTTCTTAATTTTGAACGCGGCCCTAGCTCACCACCTAGTAAAATGATAAAAACATCACTTGATCCTGCAAAACTATCAAATAAATCAAAGTATTTAGATATACTGTCTGTCACATTAGTTATTTTAACCACTTTTTTTTCCGAAAAAAGAGACGTTGATGAAAAACACTCCTCTAATTCATCTCCTTTTTTTTCCTTAAAATCGAACACCCTTAATTCGTCAGTTTTTTCCTTTAATAAATACCTTTTAATGATTTTTTTTGATCTGTATGAAACCAGTCCCTCATCAGGACCATAAAATAGTATAGGATTTTTATATGGGTTTAAATTTTCAACCAGACCATCGACATTCGAATAATTTATTTTCAATTAGCTAACACCACCTTTTATTTTCAATTCCTATAAAAGGAGCAACTGGGCGTATAGTAGATTTTTTGTTACTTTTAATTTCATGGTAAATTCTCGGATAGACTTTTTTTACATTGTATTCAATGTTCCTTTTAATAGCCATTCTTTCAGAGGCTTTGTTGCCAAAATCGTAACCATCTGATTTTGAATTAAAACTAGCAGTAGTAGACACTGACTCGCTAAAAACTGCACACCCATCAGGTTCATAAAGAATATATTCAATAATTACAGAAGCATTAAATCTTGATCCAGTCCCATCAATATTAAAAGATTCTACGCTTGTAGTTCCAACTTCAAGCTTGGTTTTTAATACAAGAGATTCTCTTTGGTTATCATCACTTCTACCAAATGTCTCCTCCAGTTCATTTTTTAAAAAAACACCATATCTGCCTTCAATTGGCAAAATTCTCATATTAAATATTTTTTTTTGAGCTTTGTCCTCTTGAACATACAATGGTTCTAAATTTGAACAAGAAGAAAACAATATAAATATAAACAATAAAAATATAGGTTTTTTTAAAATCATTTTTAATCTACACCACAATATTTATAATCTTTTCAGGTACATAAATTATTTTTTTTATTTTTTTTCCATCAATGTATTTAAATATCTTTTTATTTGTCATCGCTAGCTCTTCAACCTCTTTTTTTGGCGCGGCCATACCAATCTCAATTATTTCTCTCGTTTTACCATTCACCTGAACGGCTAGTTTTATTTTAGACTTGGTTTTATCAATTTTGAGCTTTTCTAAAATTGGCCACTTTTGATCTACTGCCATATCTTTGTTTTTCATTAAACTCCATATTTCTTCACTTATATGTGGAATTATCGGATGAATTAATTTTGCATATGTTTTTAAAAATTCTAAAAAGGTTTCTTTTGTTATATCTTTCTGATCATATTCTTTTTGAGCATAATTTGTTAATTCATAAATGTTAGCAACAACTTTATTAAAATGAAACTTTTCAATATTGGATGATATCTTTACTATATAATTATTTATATTATTTTTAAAACTTATATCACGTTCAGTTTTTTCACTGTTGTTAAAATTTCCATCAAACAAAATTTTATTACTAAAATTCCATATTTTATTAATAAATTTGTAAGACCCCTCTACGCCAGTTTCTGTCCACTCCAAATCTCTTTCTGGAGGACTGTCTGACATCATAAACCAACGCGCAGTGTCAGCCCCATACTTGTTTATTATAGAAGTGGGATCAATAACATTATTTTTTGACTTGCTCATTTTTTCTGACCGACCAACCTCTACTGGAGCGTTATCTGAAATTTTTTTTGTTGAATTTGTTTTTTGATCAAAATATACATCTTCAGGATTAAGCCAGTTTTGAGAATCACTATAATATGTCTTATGTGTTACCATTCCTTGTGTAAAAAGACCCTTAAAAGGTTCATCAAAATTAAAATAATCAAGGTCTCTTAGAGCTTTTGTAAAAAATCTGGAATAAAGCAAATGTAATATTGCATGTTCTATACCGCCTATATATTGATCAACAGGCATCCAATAATCCACACTTTTTCTATCAAAAGCTTCTTTTGAACGCGGGGAACAGTATCTTAAAAAATACCATGAGGATTCAAAAAAAGTATCAAATGTATCTGTTTCTCTTATAGCCGACATACCAGTTTCTGGGCATATAGTTTTTTTCCAACTCTCATTTTGACCAAGTGGATTTCCTTTACCTGTAAGACTAATGTTTTGGGGGAGCAAAATTGGTAAATCTTTTTCTTTAACAGGCAAAACCTGCCCATCTTCTCTGTAAATTATAGGAATAGGGCACCCCCAATATCTCTGTCTAGATATTCCCCAATCCCTTAGTCTAAAGTTAGTCTTATAATTGGCTTTTCCGTCTTTAACTAATTTTTCATTAATTGTTTTTTTTGCTTTTTCTACGCTAAGCCCGTTTAAAAATTCTGAATTGATAAGAATTCCATCTTCAACAAAAGCTTGATTTTTAATTGAAAAATTATCTAAATCTTGATTTTTTGGCATTACAACAGGTATTACATCTAACCTATATTTATTTGCAAATTCCAAATCTCGTTGATCATGAGCTGGGCAGCCAAAAATTGCACCTGATCCGTATTCCATTAAAACAAAATTGGCAATATAAACCGGTAATTCACAATTCTTTTTTAAAGGGTGTCTAACTTTTATACCCGAGTCAATTCCTAATTTTTCATCAATATTTATCTTTTCATCATTTTTTTCTATTTTAGAAATAAAATTTTTTACTTCATTGTTATTTTTTTTAATTTCAATTGCAAGTGGATGGTTGGGGGAAATTGCACAAAAAGTTGCGCCAAAAATCGTATCGGGCCTAGTTGTAAAAATTTTTAATTTTTTAGAGCTTATTTTCTCTGACTTTGATATATCAAAGTCAATTTCTAATCCTACTGATTTTCCAATCCAATTTGATTGCATCGTCTTTACTTTTTCTGGCCAGTTTGTCAGGTTTGCAAGGTCTGACAACAGCTCTTCAGAATAGAAGCTTGTTCTCAAAAACCATTGAGATAGTTTTTTTTGAATAATTTCAGCGCCAGATCTCCAACCTTTACCATCAATAACCTGTTCATTAGCTAACACCGTTTGATCTATAGGGTCCCAATTAACTAAAGATTCTTTTTTGTATGCAAGCCCCTTTTTATATAATTCAATAAAAAATTTTTGTTCATGTCTATAATATTCAGGATGACATGTTGCAATTTCCCTGCTCCAATCTATAGATAAACCCATAGATTTTAATTGGCTTTTCATTACTTTAATATTTGAATGAGTCCATTCCGATGGATTTTTCTTTTCTTTTATTGCTGCGTTTTCAGCCGGTAGTCCAAAGGCGTCCCATCCCATAGGATGAAGAACATTAAAACCTTTCATTTTTTTATATCTCGCAACAACATCTCCCAAGGTATAATTCCTTACATGACCCATGTGTATTTTTCCAGAAGGATAGGGAAACATTTCCATAACATAATATTTATTTTTTTTATTATCTATTTTGGACTCAAAAACTTGATTTTCTTTCCACTTAGTTTGCCAAAAGCTCTCAACTTTTTGGTGACTATATCTCTCAATCATTTTTCATTTAAATTATAAATTATTGTGAAGACAAGCGAATTTTTTTTGCTTTTTCTAAAATAGCATTTTCAAAATCTATATTTTTATCGTTATCAACGCTTATATCAATCCAATTTCCAGATTCTTTTTCTTGACAAAAAATAGAAGCTTTTAAATTGTTTGTTGTAAGTTCAGCTCCTTTTATAAATATATTTACTTTGCACCTTTCATTTAAGTTTTTTTCATCATTATACCATTCTGTAATAATAATTCCCCCAAAAGGATCTGCTGAAGATAATGGCATAAAGCTTATTGATTCTAAACTTGCTCTCCATAAATACGGATTAATTGGCATACCCATTGCTGCAACTTGTTGCTCGCCGATATCACCAGTTAGTGCAATTCCTTTTTTTCCAAAAAGCCCTCCTCCAGTTTTTAATCTATTTAAAGCGTCCCTTTCAGTAAGGCCGGACTCTCTTTGTTTTTGACTTTTTAGTTTTGTACCCGATCTTTTAATGATCCTCTCAGTCGTCATTGCTTTAGACCATAGTTCGGAAGTGTCTTTTTTTTCTTTATTTGATGAACAAGATGCAAAAAATAAAATTGAAAAAACTATTATTAATTTGGTTATTTTATTCATAAAAATACAAATACTTCAAAGAAGTTTAAAAATAAACAATAAAAAAGGCGACTATGAAAAGTCGCCTTTTTTTCTAATATCTAAACTAAATTAGAAGCTTAGATTTGTTCCAATATACCAAGAACTTCCAGAACTAGTGTCTTTTTTAGTTCCTTCGTCTTTAGCAGTTTGTGTTAAGAAACCAACAGTAGTTGTAACACCAGATGCTACAGCGTAGTCAACACTTACTGCTTGTTTGCTTACTTCGTCAGCTGATCCACTAGGAGTTGATCCACTAGCAGCGTCAGTTGATTCTGAATCAACAGAAGATGCAGTTAAAGTAAAGTCTCCTGAAACATAGCTTATACCAATTTCAGTTGACTGCCAGTCTGTAACTTCTTGATGATCACCAGCAGTGTCATGTCCGTATTCACCTGAACCAACACCAGCACCAAATGTTAAATCACCATTAACCGCAACAGCTCCAACATGGAATACGCTTGTTTCAGTAATAGTTGTGCTATTGTTGTCATTAGCTTCATGAATACCAGCACCGATTGTTACTGTAGTGTCTCCAGTAGTTGTTACATAAGTAACACCCGCAGAAACTGAAGAGTCAATTGCTACAGTTGCTCCTGAAGTTGCAGTTTCGTCACCGTTTGAATAAGAAAAGCTTACGCTCATCCCTTCAACACCAGCTACGTCGTCTGCAGAATGCCATTCAAAACCAACTCCGTTTGAACCACCAACTCCATCAATTCCAGACGCCGCTGAATTTGATGAACCAGTTGCGATTGACATTTCACCACTTGCACCAGGTACCGCTACATCGTGACTTTTATGAGCATCACCAGCAGAAAGAAGGTCTAATGCACTTCCGTCTGTGAATGTAAGAGAGATACCGCTTGCGCCAGTATAATTAAATGCAGCACTTTCAGACATCATTGAAAAAGATCCAGCAATAACTGTACCACTATCCATTGTTTCTTCTAAAGAAACACTGAAAGATGACTCAATGTCAGTATTAGTAGTTCCAGTAGTTGCATTACTAGAGTCTTTGTCTACGTCTAAAAGGCCAACTCTATGATTACCGCTGAATGAAGACGTTACTGCGCTAGCAGAAGTTGCTCCTAATGCTACACCGGCAATTGTAGTTGCTAAAAGTAGTTCTTTTTTCATCTACTTTCTCCTTTTTTGTTAAATATATTTAAATATATAATTTAGAAACTTTTTCTAAACTAAGTTTAAATACGTTTTTTTGTACAGATTTTCATTTTATTAGGTATTTTTACAAATTTTTTTTTAATATTGTTGTATATTTACAACATAGTTTAGGCGGAATTTTAATATATATTGTATACATAATGAAAATTTTTGATGAAAATTTAAGCAAAATAAAGAATTTAATTATAAAATCAGCAGAAAATAAGGAAATTTTTGATAATTTATGCATCATTGCGGTTACTAAAACATTTAGTGAGGATATTGTTAGAAGTGCAATTAAATCAAATTTTTATATATTTGGAGAGAATAAAGTTCAAGAAGCTAAAATCAAATTTACGAAATTAAAAATAGATTTTCCAAATATTAAGCTCCATATGCTTGGAAATTTGCAAACAAATAAAGTTAAAGATGCATTAAAAATCTTCGATTTCATTCATACTTTAGATAGGGAAAAAATTTGTCTTGAAATTAGAAAACACCAAACAAAAGAATCTCTTGCAAAAAAATTTTTTATTCAGGTCAACATAGGAAATGAGAAACAAAAATCTGGTATATCTAAAATTGAGGCAAGTGATTTTATTAACTGGTGTCTAAAGGATTTAAATCTTAACATTATAGGTCTAATGTGCATCCCCCCTAAAAATGAAAATTCAAAAAATTATTTTTTAGAACTAAAAGAATTGGCAATTAAAAATAATTTAAACAAATTAAGTATGGGAATGAGTTCAGATTTCCTTGAGGCAATAAATTGTGGGGCAACTCATATTCGACTTGGGGAAGCCTTATTTGGGAAAAGATCAGAAAATGAAAAGCGATGAAATAAATATTTTTGGCGAAAATAAAATTATATTTTCTAATTTAGAAAATAAAATTGATAAATTTTATGATAGTGATCTTAATTTTTTTTATCTCAATGAAGTTAAAAAATTTAAATTTAAAAAGAATCAGTTAAATATTTTTTTTATTCCACCAAAACTCAGTTCAACAAATTGCAAAAATATTAATAAAATTTTAAAATCTAGCAAACTTGGAAACTTTATTATTTGTGTTGATAAAAATAATAACAAATATTTTGCAGAGCAAGATATCTTGTTTCATCTACCAATTTCTTTTCCAGATCTTATGAAAAAAGTTAATTTTCTTAAATTGTCTTCAATTATTATTTTTAAAAATTTGCAGCTTAATAGATTAAACAAGGAATTAATTAACACAAATAATGAAAATAAAATCATTTTAACTCAAATAGAAACTAATATTCTTGGTGTTTTAATGAAATCAGAAAAAAAAGTTTCAAGAGAGCTCTTAAATGCTAATGCGTTAGGCTATTCTAAAAATATCAACAGCCATTCACTTGACTCGCATATTTATAGAATAAGAAAAAAATTATTATCAATTTCAAAAATAAATCTCATAAATGCTAAAGAATCTGGTTTTTATGAGCTTAGTTAATTATTTAAAATTGGATTTACCATACTAAATGTTTTTTTGTGAATTTCGACATTTTTATCAATATCAAAAATTGAAAAAATTGACTCCCCAGACCCACTTGTCCATTTTATTTTTTTTAATTCAATTGGGTTATTCTGGAAAAAAACTGAAAATTTAACAATCTCATCCATCTCAATGTCATTAAAATTCAAATTTATAACATCATTTTTTGAATTAATTGAAAATGAATTTTCTGGCATTGTTTTTAAATTAAACATTGATGTAAATAAACTAAAAGCTGTTTTATTTGGATTGAAATAGTGAAGTTCTAATAAGTCTTTATGAAAATACATCGCTTTTTTCTCTCTAGCAATAAAAGTTATTGCAGAAGGTTTTAAGTAATTTATTTTAATTTTATTATCTGCATAAATCATATTACCCTCGGAAATTGTTCCATCAGGGTTCGATTGTATAAAGTTGCACTTAAATTTATTTAAATCTTCCACATATTTTGATAATTCTTCAACAAGCAGCTCATCGCCAAAAATGTTTTTTTGAAAAGATAAGGTAACAAAAATTATTGAAATTAAAAAAAAGCTTAATTTGTTAAACATTCTTTTTTAGCACTTCTCTTTTACCAACATGATTTCCTTCACTAACAATTCCATCCTTTTCCATTTTCTCTATTAGTCTTGCGGCCCTGTTGTAGCCAATTTGAAAATATCTTTGAATAAAACTTGTTGAAGCTCTTTGTTTTGAGATTATGAGCTCAACAGCTTTTTCATATAATTCATCCACCATTTCATTGTCTTCCATAAAACTACTATTATTAGAGTTTAAACTTACTTCAGAGGTTATATCCTTTGTGTAATCTGGTTTCGATTGACCTTTAATAAACCTTACAACATTAGAAATTTCTTTTTCAGAAACAAAGCCACCATGTAATCTTGTAAGTCTCCCGCCATTTTCCATGAAAAGCATATCTCCACTTCCTAATAATTGTTCTGCACCTGTTTCGTTTAAAATTGTTCTGCTATCAAACTTACTAGCAACGTGATAACTAACTCTACTGGGAAAATTAGCCTTAATTGTTCCTGTGATAACATCGACACTTGGTCTTTGGGTTGCCATAATTAAATGTATCCCAGCTGCCCTTGCCATCTGAGCAAGCCTTTGTATCGCTTGTTCCACATCTTTTCCAGCAACCATCATTAAGTCTGCCATTTCATCAATTACAATTACAATATATGGGAAAGTTTCATTTGGAATTTCTTGTTTTTCAACTACTGGTAAACGAGTATCAGGATCGAGACCTGTTGTAACTTCTCTATATAATTTTTTTCCTTTCTGCATGTATTCATTAATTTTCTCATTATATGACTTAATGTTTTTTACGCCCGCATAATTCATTAACCTATAACGGTTTTCCATTTCTTTCACTGCCCACTTTAAGGAAACTACTGCCTTATGGGGATCAGTTACAACTGGTGCCATTAAGTGAGGTATATCTTCATAAACACTAAATTCTAACATCTTTGGATCAATTAATATGAATCTGCATTCGCTTGGTTTTAATTTATATAACAAGCTTAATATCATAGAATTTAAACCAACTGATTTGCCTGAGCCCGTGGTTCCTGCAATTAAAAGATGTGGCATCTTTTCTAAATCAGTCACAACTGGTTCTCCAGCTATATTTTTTCCAAGGGTTAGAGTTAAATTACCGAGATTATTTATATAATTTTCATGTGAAAGCAATTCACTCAAATAAACTGGCATTCTTTTAGAATTTGGTAATTCAATCCCAATAATATTTCTTCCTGGTTGAGAAGATATTCTAGCTGAAAGGGCAGACATTGATCTTGCTATATCGTCAGCTAAGCCAATTATTCTGCTTGCTTTTGTTCCAGCCGAAGGCTCTAACTCATACATCGTTACTATTGGTCCAGGACTAACTTCGCCAATAGTTCCTTGGATTCCAAACTCACCCAACACCTCTTCAAGTTGAGAGGCTTTTTTCTCTAAAGTTTTTTTATCATCTTCAAGGTTTTTGTTATTTTTTTCAAAATTTGTTTTTAAAAGATTAATACTCGGTATTTCATAATTTTTTTCTTTATTAAAGTTTAGGTCAATTTGATCAGGGTCTTTTGCAATTGTTTTTCTTCTCAATTTTCTTTTTTCAAAGCCATCATCTGATTTTATATAATTTATATCTTCTCTAGCATTAATCAAAGGATCTTTACGATTAATTTTTATTTTTTTATAATTTTTAATTTTTAAACTATAAGATAATATTTTTGAAAAAATATATAAAGGATATTTTAAAGATAGAACTATCTTGATTAAAAGATTAAATAAATATTTATTATTTAGGTCTAAGGAAAAAACAACTAGGGGTATTAAAATAATAAAAACAACAATATTAATTGATATCTTAATTAAATCATTATCAAAATTAATATAAGACTTAACTAAGAGCAGTTGATAAATATTATTGCCAAAAATATTTTGATATAAACTCAACTCAACAAATATTGTGGAAAAAACTAATATTGAAAACAATAAAGATAAAGACTTAATTATTTTATAATTTATTTGGTATCCAAGTAGTAATTTTGTTCCCCAAATTACAAATGCTGAGGGAATTAAAAAAGCCACTACATCAAAATAATTTAATAAAGTTCCTGAAGTATATGCTCCATAATATCCTGTAACATTCTCAATATTTGCTGACGTTTTATAGCCAAAAAAGGGGTCATTATTGGAGTACGAAAACATCGCAACTGCCATAAAAACTCCAATAATAGAAATTAAAAGAAAAAAAACTTTCCTTAATACCCAATTAGACGCCCCAGATAATGAAAATCTTGTTTGTTTTTCAGCCATAGTTTAGTAATTATTTTTTTATAAACTAATACTTTAGATTTGTAACGTTTTGTAAAAAATATATTAATTATATGACAAAAAAAAGAACTGATATAACTATAGTTGGAGGGGGGCTTATTGGCCTATGTTTAGCGCCAATTTTAGCCCAATTAAATTTCAAAATCATTTTAGTAGATAAAGAAAATATTATCAAAAAAAAGAGTATGGAAAAAGACTCCAGAACTGTTGCAATATCCCAAGGTACTAAAGTTTTTTTAGAAAAATATAATATTTGGAGAGATTTATATAAATATACACAACCAATAGACCGCATACAAGTACTTAACAGAAATGTAGAATCTAATATTAATTTTTCTCATAGTGTTGAAATGGGTTACATAATAGAACACAAAAATTTTAAAAAAATTTTATTAAAAAAAATAAAATCACAAAGAAATATTAAAATTTTAAATAATAAAAAAATTTTTAAAATTAATAATTCTAATAATTTTATTAGTACTTTTCTAAAAGATGATTTAGAAATTAATTCAAAATTATTAATAGGAGCAGACGGAAAAAACAGTTTTTTAAGATCATATTATAAAATTCCATTTTATCAAATAAATTATAATCAATCAGCACTCGTGATGAATTTCAACCACTTCAAAAATCATTTTAATACTGCCTATGAAATTTTTTTACCAAACGGACCTCTCGCGACACTTCCAATGAAAAATTATAGTAAAAAAAATTTTAAAAGCTCATTAATTTGGAGTGAAAAAAGTTCATACATAAATAGGTTATTATCTTTAGAAAAAAGCGTTTTAAAAGATATTATTGAAGAAAAAATTTCAAAACATCTAGGAAAAATAAATAGCATTGAAAGTGTAAAAAAATTTCCACTTAGCGCTCATATCTGCAGAAAATTTTATGATGAAAGAGTTGTGTTATTAGGTGACTCAGCTCATTCGATTCATCCGATCGCTGGACAAGGATGGAACCTGGGAATGAGGGATGTAAAAAATTTAATTGAATTTTTACAAGATTCTAAAAATTACGGCTTAGACTTTGGATCAAAGTTATTTTTGAAAGAGTATAATGACTATAGATTTACTGATGTTTCTAGTATGTTATTCATCACCCACAACTTAAATAAAATTTTTTCTTCAAAATCTAATTTTATTAATAAAATAAGATCAATAGGTTTTGACTATATTAATAATAAAGAAAAAATAAATAAAAGCCTTGTAGATTATGCAATGGGAATAAATTTATAATTTTCTTGATTTTTCAACCAATAATATAGGGATTCCATTTTTAATTGGATAGGCAATTTTACCCTTATTACTAACTAATTCATTTGTTTTCTTATTGTAAATTAATGGCCCTTTTGTTTTAGGGCAAACAATCGAATTCAACATCTGTGCTTTGAATACTGACTTTCTTTTCATTAGGAGAAAATCATAGAAGAAAGTTTTCTTCTAGCTTCTTTAGTTTTTTCATGAGTATTTCCCAAAACATTAAAATATTTAATAAGTATTTCTCGTACCTCAACCCTTTTTTGTTTTTTTGATTTTGTAAATAAATCTAATATTAATTTAAATGCTTCATCATATTGTTTATTATTAAAATAATAATCTGAAAGTTTTTTATTAGCGGTAATGTCTAGAGGGTCATTTTCAACAAGTTTAACCAAATCTTCTAAAGCATCATCTACTGGATTAGATGCCAATTCATAAGCTGAAATAGCTGATTTAACGCTCTGGTGATTTTTAATTTCATCATTTAATGAATCAATTATTTCCTTTGCCTCTTCAATTTTATTTAAAGAAATATTGTTTTTGATTAAAAGTTCAAAAATTTCAGGATTACTAACACCTGAACTAATGGTTTCTTCTAACAACTCTTTTGATTCTTCAAACATATTTTCATTAAATTTATTTCTGGCATCTCTTATTAGCTCATCTACATTTCCATCTAATTTTTCACCAGATGCTTTCTCTATGAATTTTATTATATCTTTTTCTGATAGAGACCCTTGGAATGCATTTGCTATTTTACCGTCCTTAAAAGCAAATACAGTAGGTATTGATTGTATTTGAAGTTGAGCTGCAATTTCTTGATTTTCATCAATATTGATTTTTACTAATTTGAGTTTCTTTAAATTTTGAGAAACAATTTTTTCTATCCTTGGACCCAAATCTTTACAGGGTCCGCACCAGGGAGCCCAAAAGTCAACAAGAACAAAAAATTCTTTAGAGGCTTCTATTACTTCTGCTCCAAATTCATTTTGACTTATATCTTTATAATTTTTCTTATTATTTATATCAGTTTCCATAATTTATAAGTTTATATACTTTTAGATCAATAATTTGCAACTCTACATTAATTATTTTCATAAAATTATAAAAGTTATTTAAATCCATATTTACTGTAAAATTATTGAGCAGGGGATGAAAATTTATAGAATCGCTTTTATATAGGTCTAAATCTAAATAAAATTTAGTTTGTTTTTTTTTATCATTAATTAATCCAAAAGGGGTTACCGAGCCAGGAATTAAGCCAAGAACTTCTTTTAAGCGATCGCTTGAGGCAAATGAAAGGTTGTTTGTGCTTAAGGGGTTTCTTAATTTTTTTAAATCTATAATTTTATCTTCGGCACAACTTAATAAAAAATATTTTTTCTTTTTGTCTCTTAAAAAAAGATTTTTTGTGTGGGATCCTTGTATTTTTCCTCTCATTTCTTTTGATTGTTCAACAGTAAAAAGAGCTTTGTGCTCATACTCCGTAAACAAAATATTATTTACATTAAAAAAATTAAGCAGGTTTTCTCTTTTATATTCCATCTAGCCTCTCAGGGTTTTGTATAATTTATTTATTACGCTTTTCCATTCACCAAATTTTTCTTGTCTAAAAATACTAGTGTTTGGATACCAGAGACTTTTTTTATCGTTTAAAAACCATCTCCAATCTGCTGATAAAGGCAATAAAACAAAAACATTTTTGCCTAAAGCGCCAGCTAATTGAGTAGTAAAGTTTGGAATTGTTATAACTAAATCACAATGAGAAGTCAGAGCAGCTAAGTTTTCTATATCATTTTTATAATCCAATTCGTTGATATGAAATATTTCAACACCCAATTTATTTTTTAAGAACTTTCTTTCATTTAAAGTGTCTCCATATTGCAAATCAATAAAATCAAAATTCTTTATTTTTAATACTGGCTCGAAAAGTTCTAAAGGAATACTCCTTTGTTTTCTATTGTTAACGCTACTGGTTTTCCACGAAATACCAATTTTCTTATTTTGACTATTCTTTAAATACTTTTTCATTTCTTTCAAATTGGATTTTTTGGGAATTAAAAAAGAACAATTTGATTTTTTAAAATCTTTAGAAAATTTTCTAAACATCTTACCTAGAGAACCCAAAAAAACAAACTTATCATATTCTAATTTACTAAGATCATTTTTATCAGATATAAAATTCATTTCATTAAAACTTCTTTCAAATATTGTTACAAGTCGATCTTCAACTATTACTGATATGTTTTTTTGTTTTTTTATTAAATCATTAAATATGGAAGCGTACATAACTTGATCTCCCAATCCTTGTTCTCCTATAACCAAAAGTTTGCCTTCAAACTTTTTTCCATTCCACTCCTTATCATAATTTAACTTATGTCTTTTCTTTAAAAGCGACTTTGCTTTTCTATACTCGTGCCACTTCCAACCTTCTTTAAAATTTTCACAAGTTAAATACAAATATCCCAAATTATATTTAGCTTCTTCAAAATCTGGCAATATTTTAATTGCTTTTAAAAATAATTTTTCAGCTTTTTCAAATAACTTTTTCTTTTGATATGTTAAGGCTAAATTGTTGTATGCTTCGAAGAAATTTTGATTTAGCTGTATGGCAACTTCAAAATTTTTGATAGCTTCATCTAACATTCCTGAATCCTTAAATAAATTACCAATATTGTTATATGGATCTGGAGATCCCGGTTTTAGCTCTATTGATTTTTTATAATGAAATCTTGCTCTTTCAAAATTATCATTTTCTTTATAAACTATACCAATGTTATTATGGGCATCAGCAAAATCAGGATTTAATTTTAGAGCTTCATTAAAAGATAATAATGCTTGTTTAGGTTTTTGTTTTAATCGATATACATTGCCCAAATTGTTGTGCCCTTCCGCATAATTGGGCATAATTTCAATAGCTTTGTTAAAAAATTTCTCTGCTAAATCCAATTTTTTCATTTCCAAATAAACAGCTCCAAGTAAATTATGAAGCATAATTTCTTTAGGAAATCTTTTAATTAAGGATTTTGCCCCTTTTTCCACCTCTTTTATTTTTCCAGATTTATACAAATCTACAAGGATGTTGAAATCATTAGGATCCATTTTCATGTAATTACCCTTCCTTTTTTACTATTTTTATTAAAGGTTGAATATTCTTTTTATAATTTTTCCATAAATCAATAGAATCATCATATAATTTTCTTCTCACCTGATAAGAGCTAGCAGTTTTAACATTTCTTTTATTTTCATAATACTTTATACAGCTAGGTTCAAACTTAAGCCCACATGCTGAAAGTAATTTTTTAGTTTCAAGATTTTGATTGAGGATTAACTTTTCATATGACACATCATAAATACTTTTTGGAAAAATAGATTTCCAAAAACTCATAACATCAAGATATAGGTTAAAAAAATGCCCCAATTCCTCCATATTATAAGAATATTTATTGTTATCTTGAACAAAATAGTTTTTAAATATTGATAAGCAATTATCTAGTGGATTGCGAACACAATGTATTATTTTTGCTTGCGGTATTGCAATTTTTATAAATCCAATCCACATAAAATTTAATGGCATTTTGTCTGTAAAATACCCACCTTTTGGTTCCATAGACTCAATATGTTCAATATACCTTAAACCTAGTTTGTAAAAATCTTTTTTTGTATTTGTAGAGAACTTTTTAAAAGTTTTATCCTTTTCAAAAAAATTTTCTTCTATTAGTTCTATAAATTTTCCAATTTCACCCAGTCCTTTTACATTGCTGTGACTTGAAATTATTTGTTCAATCAATGTTGTCCCAGATCTTAACATGCCTACAATAAAGATAGGGGTAATTTGAAATTTGGTATTTAATTTAATCTTAATTATTTTATCATTAAAAAAACTTTTAATTTTTTTAATTTTATTTTTATCTTCATCAACTGTATAATTAAACTGACTTCTTCTTAAATTATTTGATTCAATATAATAATTAATTGACTTATCATAATTTTTAATATCTTCGAATGCCTGACCTAATGCAAAACCAAGGTGCACTTTATCGTCGTGAGTAACATTCCTAGATTGATATATCTTTTCCATATAACTAATTCTGGAATCATATTTTTTATATTTTGTAATTCTCCCAAGATGTCTGTATGCTTCCGCGTAAAAGGGATTATATAAAATTGCATTTTCAAAGTTTTTTTTAGCCTCTTTAATTTTACCTTGGGTTTGTAAAATATTTCCTAAATTATTATAAGCAATAGAATATTTATTATTTATCGCAATTGCTTTTTTGTATGCCTTAACCGCTTCTTTTAAATTATCTTTTTTTTGTAAAACAACTGCTAAATTATAATATATTTGATGATTACAAGGATTAATTTTTATAGATTTATTATAAAATTTTATTGCTTTCTCAAATTTTTTTAACTTACCATAGGTGTTGCCCAGATTAATATGCGCCTCTAAATTTTTTTGATCAATACTAATTGCTCTCTTAAATTTTTTTTCAGCCTCTTCATATTGACTGGTTTCAAAATATGACAATCCCCAAAAAACAAAAATTACCGGATCATCTAAAAAATATGAAGATAATTTTTTACAATAACTCCTTAATTTTAGGAATTTTCTATTCTTATAGAAAGCTATTAATTTATTAATTTCGTCTTTATTAAGTTTATTCATACAGATTATTAATCTATTCTAGATTGTTATTGTTTGGAAATAAATTATAATAATGAGATATTTAAAAAATGACAGAAACAGTATTTAAAATTTCAAGACCTTTTGGCCCACCCTTAGGGCTAACTGAAATGCCAAATTCACTTATTTCAAAAATAAATGATTTCATCGATGAAGAAATAAAAGATAAAAAGATCGGAGCAGAACTGGATCACGGGTCAAAATTAGTTGGTCAGGTGAAACAGGAAATAAAACTCCCTGAAAATATTATTGAGGGAGAATTGCTAAATTTTTTTTCGGCTTTAACTAAAGCCTATATTAAAAATGCAATAAACAAAGAGGTTAAAAACTTCAGACTAATAGCTTCTTGGGTTATTAGACAGTTTGAGAATGAATACAATCCGCCTCACTACCATGGAGGACATGTTTCGGGTGTGGGGTATTTAAAACTACCAGAAACATTTGGAGAAAGTATCCAAGAGTCAAAAAAGGACAATTCACATGGAAACATAAATTTTATTCATGGTTCTAAACAATTTCTTTCAACCGGTGTTGTGGATCAAAGACCCAAACTTGGGGATTGTTATATATTTCCAAATTATATGTATCACTCCGTAAACCCATTTTTTGGAAAAGGAGAAAGAAGGTCAATATCTTTCAATGCTTACATTGATGAAGATATTTATAATGTTTACAGTTTATAAAATTTTTTTTTAAAATCATTTAATTTTATTGATACATCCTTGATTAAAGCATCCCAATCCCCCCATTTTTTTTGCCTAAAAATTTTTGCAGTGGGGTACCATAAGCTTTCTTCAGTATTTACTGACCACCTCCAATGACAAGAATATGGTAATATAACCCAAGTTGGAACACCCAGCGACGATGATAATTGTGCGGTAAAGTTTGCTATTGTTATAACCAAATCACATTGTGATGCTATAGCAGTGACTTCCTCGATATCTTTTGTATAATTTATGCTGTTTAAATTAAGTATTTTAATTTTAAATTTTCTATCTAACTCCAATCTTTCTTTTTTGGTATCCCCATACTGTAAATTAATAAATTCATAATTTGAATTTTTGAGGATTGGCAATAACTGTTTCAATTTAATACTTCTTTCTTTAGGGTTATTAATACTTTCTGTTTGCCAAGATATTCCAATTTTTAATTTTTTATTAATATCTATTTCATTATTAATTTTTTTAACCTTATTTTTGTCTGAAAAAATAAATTGTATTTGTTTTTTTGAAAAATCTTTAGTTGTTTTTCTTAAAAATCTTCCGATTGATCCCAAGAGAATATATTTATCAAATTCATATTTATTAATATTTTTATCAAACTTTATAAAGTTTATTTTTGGAAAACTACGTTGAAAAAGAGATAACAATCTCTCATTTATCATAAATGTAATGTTTTTATGAAACTTTAATAAATCATTTAACATAGAGCCAAACAAAATATAATCCCCCAATCCTTGTTCACCTATTATCATAAGACTACCAGAAAACTTTTTTCCATCCCATAATTTATAATTATTTAAACCCATATCTTTTATTAATTCTAGAGCTTCTCCTCGTTTTTCATGAGCTTCCCACCCTTCTTTAAAATTATTTAAACTTAAATTTAGATACCCTAAATTAATATAGGCAGCGGAATAATCAGGTTTTATTTTAAGAGCTTTTTGATAATATTTTTTAGCATCCTTGAAATTGTTTTGGTATTTTTTAATATTTCCAAGATTACTATAAGCTTCAGCATGGTCATTTTGATATTTTATTGCATTTTTATAACTTAAAATAGCATCATCAAAGTATAACTTTTCTTTATATGCATTTCCTAAATTATAATGAGCTTCGGCATAATCAGGCTTAATACTTAATGATTTTTGATAATTCTTAATTGATTGTGAAAACTTTCGTTGTGCAAAATAAGTATTACCAATATTACAAAAAATTTCAGCATTATTAGGATTTATCGACAATGTCTTTTTAAAAGTTGAAATAGCTTTACCAAACTTTTTTCTTTCAACAAAAGATATGCCAAGTATATTATATAAAAATTCCTCATCTGGAAAAGTTTTTAAAAGTTTTTTTACTTCTTTTTCTAATTTGGCTAAATCACTTGATTTATAATAATTAATCAAAGTTTGTATTGTTTGTTTATTTATTTTTTTCATCTTTTTATTATAAATAATCGGATTAAAGAATAATGATAAAAATCAATTATATTATATGCATTAATTTTTTGTTTTTAAATAAAAATAAAAACAACTCTTAAAAATGTATAATAAAAATTTTTACTTGTGCAAAGGATACAATGTTCAGAAAAATGAAAAAAAACCAGTAATATTTTATCATATTCCAAAATGTGCAGGAACAACCTTCTCGGTTTTATTTTCTTACCTATTTTCTAGATCACTTAGAATTCCAGGATCTCCATTTGGAGAAAGAAAAACAAATATTGCATTTGAATATTTTTTAAAAAATAAGAAAAAAATATTTGATTATAATCCGAATTTTATTTATGGACATTTTCCTTATGAGATTTCAAAATATTTTAGTAAATATTTATCTGTAACAATTATACGGGAACCAGTTGAACGTTGTATTTCACATTTTAAATTTCTTATATCTCGAAATATTATCAAAAAAAATTCTTTTTTTGAAAATGATTATTTAAAATATTGTTTTGAAAATAATATTATTACACCAAATGTTATGACCAGACAATTTTCTAGCAAGAGTTTTATTAAAGACAATATTAATGAAAATATGTTTTTAAAAGCAAGAAATGTTCTTCTTAAAGAAATTGATTTAATTTATGACATTAAAAATTCTAGCGATCTTTATAATTTATTAATTTCACTCTATGATTTGCCCAATCTTTTTTTTCAAGAACAACAGAAAACAAAAAATATACAATTGAATTTTGATGATGAAAAAATAGAAATTATTAAAAAATATAATGAATATGATATAAAGTTATACGAATATTTAATTACCAATAAAGCCCCAAACAACATCGATAAACAATTATCTCGTGATGTAAAAAAATATTTTTATTCTTCTCCAGATCTTTTGATCAATAAAAAGAAGCAATGTTTATTGGATGAATCTGACTTTGTTGAAGTGAAGGAAAGACTTAAAAATCAAAATTTTATCATTAAAGAATTTTAAGTTTTTACTTGTATTTTTTGTTATTTTTCTTATAGAAAGATATTAAGCGGGCGTAGCTCAGGGGTAGAGCGCAACCTTGCCAAGGTTGAAGTCGAGGGTTCAAATCCCTTCGCCCGCTCCAAATTTTTTCACAAACCTTCCCTTTTATCTGTTAAGTTTTGTTCAAAAGTTTCTGTTTTTACATTCTTATTGTGACACCAGTGTGACAGACTAACTATTTCGAATAATAGGATAAACCTGTGGGCTTAGATTTTTATAGGTATCTATAATGATTAGCATCATTGTAAATATCCCCGTACAAAAATAGACTAGAACAATTGAAGAAATATCGAGATGCCAATCAATATTAAAAATAAAGTTTACAACTAAGTATGAAGCTACACAGCTTATGAATAAGGTAAGAAGTATTGTATTTAGAAATAAAATAGAGAATTCCAATAAACTTGTTTTAATAATTTCCATTTTCTTTAAACCCAAAATTTTAAACACTAAATTTTGATAAATTTT
>MDTE01127208.1_pt1 | contig 30420 bp, 23 predicted proteins | sample 811231 | NCBI WGS metagenome assembly MDTE01 (sample SAMN05326651, study PRJNA326480) | marine metagenome | isolation source: seawater | place: Indian Ocean: Red Sea | collected 2010 | reverse complement strand
GCCGGGTACTCGGATTCCGACGGGATTCAAAATGCTGATCCGATCCGGCGGGCGGCCTACAAGTACCGGGATTATGTCGTCCGGTCGCTTAACGGCGACAAGCCGTACCGCCGGTTTTTGCTCGAACAGATCGCCGGAGACGAACTGGCCGACTATCGAGGTGCGAAGGTGATCACCCAGGAGATTGCCGACAACCTCGTGGCGACCGGGTTCTTGAGGTTCGTTCCAGACGCGACGTATGCCAATATCACCGGTTTTGTCCCGGATCGAAGAGGAGTGATCGATGCGGAACTCGAGGTGCTGACGTCCTCGGTGATGGGACTGACACTCAAGTGTGCCAAGTGTCATTCTCACAAGTTCGACCCTCTTCCCCAGCGCGACTATTATCGGTTGGCTGCTGTCTTCAAGGGGGCCCTGGACGAAAACGACTGGCTGAAACCGTATGGCACCAAGCAGTTCAGCAGTGGTCCGATTGGTTTTCGCCACATGCAGATTGTCAGCACACAAGAACAACGGGAGGTGGATTCTCACAACCAGGCCATCGCTCAATCCATTGCGGTCGCTCGTGCTCAACTGGCCAAGCAGGCGGAGCTGGCTCGCAAACGTCAACTCACCGCCCGGCTGGAAAAGTTGCCCAAGTCGATTCGTGAGGATGTGCGTGGGGCTTTGGCGGCTGTGAAGGCCAAGCGATCGGTCGTCCAGAAATACCTCGCCAACAAGTTTGCGTCGCTGAAGACAATCGACGATGAGGCATTGAAGAAGTTGGAACCGGGGTATGCCAAGGCGGTTGCGGCGACCGAGAAGCGGATCAAGCAATTGGAGGGGCAAAAGAAATCGCAACCGTTTGTTCGGGCACTCTGGGACCGCGGTGAACCATCCCCGACCTACGTGCTGATTCGTGGGAACTACCTGACGCCGGGCCGCAAGGTGGAGCCGGGAGTTCCGGAGGTTTTGTCGCCGGTTGGATTCGACCTGGATGTCACCGCTCCCTATCCGGGCGCGAAGTCGACCGGGCGTCGTCTTGCCTTTGCCCGTTGGTTGACCCGCGACGAGCATCCACTGACGGCCAGGATCATTGTCAACAGGATCTGGAAGCACTATTTCGGCCAGGGGATTGTTGGCACGCTCGACAATTTTGGCAAGACCGGGGAACGCCCGACTCACCCCGGGTTGCTTGACTGGCTGGCCGTCGAGCTGGTCAGGAATGGGTGGCGAATGAAGTCGATCCATCGGCTGATCTTGACGTCAACCGCCTACAGGCAGTCCTCGGCGGTCACCGCTCGACAAAGGCAGCTTGACCCGGGGAATCGACTCGTGAGTCGGATGAGCTTGAAACGGCTTGATGCCGAGAGCCTGCGGGACACTCTTCTGGCGGTTTCAGGGGAACTGGACACCCGGCAGTTCGGGCCGGGTGACGCCGTCACGTCCCGTGCAGATGGCCTGGTGACGGCCGTGCGTGGGCCACGAGGGTGGCGGCGAAGCATTTTCCTGTTGCAGCGGCGCACACAGATTTCCACCCTGCTGCAGAACTTCGATCTTCCTCGGATGAATCCCAACTGTATCCAACGGCCGGTTTCCATTGTCGCCCCGCAGGCATTGCACCTGCTCAACAACAAGTCGATTCGCGAACTGGCCGATCGGTTTGCCGAACGGGTTGAGGGAGAGGTTGGGGACGATGCGAAGTTGCAGGTGATCCGGGTTTATCGTGTGGCGTTGGGGCGGGCCCCCGGTGACGAGGAATTGGCCGCGAGCGTTCCGGTGTTGGAACAATTGCGTGGGGAGTGGGCCGCGAAGCTGAAGAACGACCGGGCGACCGCTCGGACACGGGCCTTGGGCAACCTGTGTCACGCGGTGATGAATTCAGCCGCGTTTGTCTACCTGGACTGATCGATGTGCCGATGACAGGGGAGAGGGAGAGGCGATGATTCCGGATCGATCACAAAGGACGATGGCGATGCCACAGGAGATGTCGCGGCGGGGATTCTTCGAGTCAACCGCCGGCGGGATTGGAACGGCCGCGCTGGCGGGGCTGCTCAGCCAGGACCTGTATGGGACCAACGGGCTGCTGGGTGCTGAGGCGGCTGGTGGCGCCGCCGCGTTTCCCGATCAACGTCCCCGGCGTTCTCATTACGAGCCGAAGGCCAAGGCCGTGATCCACCTGTTCATGAATGGTGGGCCCAGCCAGATGGACCTGTTTGATCCGAAGGAGGAATTGACTCGGAATCACGGCAAGTCGTATTTCGACAAAATTGCCGGCGAGGTGGAGAACCCCGGGGCTGCGGGGGCACTGATGCGGAGCCCGTTCCGCTTCCGGCGTCATGGCGACGTGGGGATGGATGTTTCGGAATTGTTGCCCCACCTGGCGACCCAGGTGGACCGCATCAGCCTTGTTCGTTCCATGTACACGACCAACCTGACTCACGAGCCAGCGCTGTTTATCGCTCACTGCGGACGGATGAGTCCCGGCCTGCCGAGTCTGGGGTCATGGGTGACGTACGGCCTGGGCAGCGAGAATCAGAATCTTCCCGCCTATATCGTCCTGGATGATCCGGAAGGATTGCCGGTCAACGGTGTACAGAATTGGCAATCGGGCTTTCTCCCTCCTGTCTACCAGGGGACCCGGTTCCGGTCGACCGGGAAACCCGTCTTGAACCTGGATCGCGAGTACGAGGAGTCGGAGAGTGTCGTGAAATTGGAACGCGACCTGATCGGCAGGTTGGATCGCATTCATCGCCGGCGTCGCACTGGCCAGCCGCAATTGGATGCTCGCCTGGCGAGTTACGAATTGGCCGCCAGGATGCAGTTGGCCGCGTCCGACGCGTTGGATATCACTGCTGAGACCGCAGGGACTCAGAAGCGGTATGGCGTCGGGGCCAAGGGCACCGATTCGTACGGTCGTCGTTGTCTGATCGCACGTCGTCTGATCGAACGAGGGGTTCGGTTTGTCCAGCTCTTTATCAATTTTCAGATCTGGGACACCCACACCAATATTGGGACGGGGCTGCCGGCAGCCTGTCGCAAGACCGACCAGCCGATCGCGGCATTGCTGGAGGACCTGGATGAACGCGGTTTGCTCGACAGCACACTCGTGGCCTGGGGCGGCGAATTTGGGCGATTGCCAATCGCTCAGCTTCCCGGGGACAAGAATGTTCTCAAGGCCGGTCGCGATCACAACCAGAACGCGATGGTCACATGGTTGGCTGGCGGTGGGATAAAGCGGGGCCATGTTCACGGCACGACCGACGAGATCGGGCTGAAGGCAGCCGATCAGAAGGTCACGGTTCACGATTGGCATGCGACAATCCTGGACCAGTTGGGAATGCATCATGAGGAACTGTACTACTCGCGGAATGGCCTGAAGGAACGCCTGACGTCGGTGTTCCCCGCGCGGGTGATCCAGGAGATCCTCGCCTGATGAACTGCCCGTGGCGACGCTTTCAGAAAGGCCGTGAATGTCGGTTCCGCGCGTGACCTCTGAGGCCATGCGAGGTCGTGGTGGTGTGCTGCTGGTGTCGTGTTACGAACTGGGGCATCAGCCACTGGGGGTGGCGTGGCCCATGGCGTTTCTGAGTCGGGCCGGGTTCAAACCGGTCTGTCGGGACGTGTCGGTCGATGCGTTGTCTCGCTCTGAGATTCGTCGCGCTGCTGTGGTGGTGATCGCGGTGCCGATGCATACGGCGTTGCAACTGGGGGTTCGCGTGGCCGGCATGGTCCTGGAGGAAAACCCGGATTGTCGCGTGGTGTTCCAGGGGCTGTACGCGGTGCTGAATTCAGCGATCCTCGAGGACGTGGGGGCCGCGGCCTGCCTGGGCGGTGAAAGTGAGAATTCGCTGGTTTCATTGCTCGAGAGTTGGGAACGGGGCGAGGACGGCGACCGTGTCCAGGTCGATGTCAAGCGTCAGGAGTTTCCTGTTCCTGATCGGACAAGCCTGCCGGAACTGGGACGTTACGCCGCACTCGAATTGGTCGATGATTCCGGGCGTCTCCGTACGATCAAGGGGGGCAGTGTCGAGGCAAGCCGAGGGTGCCGTCACCTCTGCACGCATTGTCCGATTCCTCCGGTCTATGGTGGGAAGTTCGTGGCGGTGCCCGTCGAGGTGGTGTTGGCTGATGTGGCTCAACAGGTTGACTCGGGGGCCGGGCACATCACCTTTGCCGATCCCGATTTCCTCAACGGGCCAACCCACGCACTTCGCGTCGCCCGTGCCCTGAACGAGACGTTTCCGGATGTGACGTTCGATTTCACAGCGAAAATCGAACACCTGGTTGAACGTGGCGAGGTGTTGCAGGAATTGGTTGCCTGTGGTGCAACATTCGTGGTTTCGGCAGTGGAAGCGTTGAGTGATCGTGTTCTGCAGACGCTCGATAAGGGGCATGGACGAGAGGATGTCGGTGAGGCGTTGAGACGGTGCCGGGAGGCGGGATTGCCGATGAGGCCGACATGGGTTCCCTTCACTCCCTGGTCGACAATGGCTGATTTTCGAGAGATTCTCGAATTTGTTGGCGGGCAGGGGTTGGTCACTCATGTCGATCCGGTTCAGTACTCGATTCGTTTGTTGGTGCCGCCGGGGTCGCTTCTTGAGAATCACGCCGGATTCATGCCGCATCGACGAGAATTGGACAGAGAAGCGTTGTCCTGGAACTGGGTTCATCCGGACCCCGAGATGGATGTCTTGCAGCGCGATGTGGCGCACCTGGTCGAAAACGCTGCGGAGGCTGGTCATTCGGGGACGGAGACATTTTTGCATGTGGCGGAGTTGGCTGGAGTGTCATTGACGCCGGATCAAGTTGCTGTGACGATTGCGGGACGGGCGGCGCCACGTCTCACCGAAGACTGGTTTTGCTGAGCAGAGCCGACTGGGACTCAGTTTGAGTCTCTTGTGATTGAAGAATGAACCGGAAAAAGGAGTTGTTGAGATGAGCGGCGGTTTGCAGGACTTGCTGGGGGTGGCTGATGCTCCCGTGGCCGTGTCCTTTGTGACGGAAATTCCGGAGGGAGTGAGTAGGGTCGAAGCGACAGCCCTTTCCGGATGCAGCTATTGGAAGCAGGCGGCACAAGGGAATGTGTTTGCGACTGTTCCGGAAGATCATTTCTCGTGTCCGATTGGCGCGTTCACTCACGGTGTCGAACTCCCTGAGGCTGAGGCTGAGGGCCAGCAGCAGATGATCGGGATGATGGTCGAGTTGCAGTATGTCCGCATGGAGGAGGTCCCGGACATTCCGCATCGAACCGAGTCGTTTGAGGCGGTGGTTTATTCCCCTCTGGACAAGGCGCCCTGCGAGGTGGACGCGGTGATCGTGCAAGGGACACCACGGCAGATGATGATCCTCGCCGAGGCGGCAACGGCTGCCGGAGTTGATGGTGGGCCGACCATGGGCCGTCCCACATGCGCGGCGATTCCGGAGGTGATGCAGGAGACGCGATTTGTGACCAACCTCGGATGTATCGGAAACCGGGTTTACACCGGATTGGCCGATGAGGATCTGTACATGGTCCTGCCCGGCAGCCAGGTCGATGCGATCCAGGAGAAACTGGCTGCGATCGTGTCGGCCAACGCCGCCCTGGAAGAGTTTCACGGGGGCCGCGTGTCCGGAGGCGGTTGAATCGTAAGAAACGGTTCCCGGGATTGAGGTGTTGGCAGGAGTCGACTAACTTACGGTCAAATGGGCAGACAAGTGGCCCGGTTTGGTGAAAAAAGGGGGAAGACATGGCGGGTGATGTGAAAATTCAAGGTGAACCGATGACGGTTCCCACGATGTGCCGATTCACAGTCGATCGGCCGGTTTACCCCGACCAGTCATTTCATTTCGGCAGTGCCGAGGCGGCCGAGTTGTCGCCTCTGGCCAGCCGGTTGTTTGGCATCGAAGGGGTCGCCGCGGTGTTGATCACCGACAATCGCATCACGATCACCAAGTATGGTCCGGCGACCTGGCCGGAGGTTGGTCAACAGGTCGGGGCAGCCATACGTGAACACATTGCCTCGGGCGAGCCCGCTGTCAGTCCGGAAATTCGTGAATCGATTCCGCCGGTTGACGTTTTGCGTGACCGGATCCAGGGAGTTCTCGACAGCGAGATCAACCCGTCAGTCGCCAGTCATGGTGGAGTTGTCCGGCTTCTCGACGTCAAGGACAACATGGTCTATGTCCAGATGGGGGGCGGCTGCCAGGGGTGTGGAATGGCCGACGTGACGTTGAAGCAAGGGGTGGAGGTCGCGATTCGATCTGCAGTTCCCGAGGTCGGCGAGATCATGGATACGACCGATCACGCATCCGGAAACAATCCGTACTACGCCCCGTCGAGAAAGTAGTCGCGAGAGGCCATTTTCTGGTGCGCCATGCCCCGGTTGTTGCTGTTGCTGCCCACCCGGACGTATCGTACGCCGGCACTGCTGGCGGCCGCTGCACGGTGCGGGGTCGAGTTGACCGTGGCGTCCGAGGAGCCCAGTTCGGTTTCGCAGCTGAACCCGTCCGGATTTCTCACTCTTCCCTTTTCGGTGCCGGAAGACTGTGTCGCTCCCGTGCTGGCGTTTCACCAGCAGTTTCACGTCGATGCGGTGATTGGCATCGATGACGCGGTGGTCGAAGCCGCAGCGGTTGTGGCACGAACTTTGGAGTTGCCGCACAACGACCCGGTTTCGGTGGCCGCCGCGCGTGACAAGAAGCGGTCACGCGAGTTGTTGGTGGCCGGGAATGTGCCCTGCCCGGAATCTGAGTGGAGGGCCTGGGGCGAGGACGACTGCGATTGTTCGCCCGAATTCGGTTTTCCAGCCGTGGTCAAGCCCCTGTCGTTGTCAGCCAGCCGAGGTGTGATCCGGGTTGATGACGCTGCTGCCCTGAGTGCTGCGGTGTCCCGGGTTGAGTCGATCGTGGCTGAAGAAGAGGGGGGTGACCTGGAAGATGGTTTTTTGGTGGAATCGTTCGTGAGTGGCCCCGAGGTTGCTGTTGAAGGTTTGTTGCGTGGTGGAGTACTGGAAGTGCTTGCGGTGTTCGACAAGCCCGATCCGCTTGAAGGCCCGTATTTTGAGGAGTCGATTTATCTGACGCCATCCCGCTTGGGGCCAGTGATCCAGGCGGAGCTTGGCCAGGTGTCCGCTGCAGCGTGTCGTGCACTGGGGCTCGTCGAAGGTGCGGTGCATGTGGAACTGCGGGTGACCGAATCTGGTCCCGTGGTCATCGAGGTGAATCCCCGGGCCATCGGCGGGTTGTGTTCGGATGTTTTGCGTTTCGGGACCGGCCTGGGATTGGAAGACATCCTGTTGCACCACGCCCTGGGTGACCGCGCCCCTTTGCCAAAACGGGTTGACACGGCGGCTGGAGTCTTGATGTTGCCGGTTCAGGGCGGTGGTACCCTCGTGCGAGTCGACGGTGTCGAAGCGGCTGCTGCGGTCACCGGAGTGGAACGGGTCGCGATTACCGTCCATCCGGGACAGGAGTTGGCTGCCTGGCCGGAGGGGGGAGCGTATCCCGGCTTCGTTTTTGCTCGGGGAGAGTCTGCCGAAGACGTGGAGCAGGCATTGCACACTGCGGGCGAGGAGTTGACACTTGTGTACCGGGGAGTTGACACGCAGACATGAAGATCGCGATGGGTGCTGAACGATGAGTGAAGCCGGTGTGGTGACGCGAAGGGCCTGCCTGGTTCGATACGGTCGGCTCGGATGGGTGGCCTTGTTCACCAGCGAGGACGGGGTGGAGTTCCGTCGGGGTGACCAGGTGGTGGTCCAGACGGAACGGGGAGAGGAACTGGGGGAGTTGCTCTCCAGCGTTGCCTCTCGCCTGGTCGACGACGTCAGTCCGGCGGGCCAGGTGTTGCGGCTGGCATCGGTCGAGGATCGGGCTGGTGTTCCGGTTGAGCTGGACGACCTGATTGAAGCGATTCGCCAACGGGATTCGGCGTTGGAACCGGTGGATGTCGAGATGCTAGTCGACGGGCGAACCGTGGTGGTCTACTGCCTTGGTGAGGTCGGTGAGGAATCCGAGCGGATTGCCGTTGGGCTGTCCAGGGACACTGGTCGCGACGTGAGGCTTTCGCCAATGTTCGATCCTGAGTCGGGCGGGTGTGGGGGGGGCGGGTGCGGTGAGGGTGGGTGTGGTTCGAACCACTGAAAAATTCAAGGACGGCGTGCTATGACCGTGCGACATGATCTGTTCGGTTGGGTGAGTGCGGGTCTTGTTGGCTTCGTGTTGGTCGGAATTGCTCGGGCGAGGGAACCGTCGGTGTCGGCCGATGCGGTTCGGGAAGTGCTGGGGCGGACGGTGCCGCTGTTGCAAAAGAGCGCCGCGACGTATGTCGAAAAACGGGACTGTTTCAGCTGTCATCACCAGGCGTTGCCGGCAATCACCGTGGCCAGGGCGCGGCGAATTGGAATGACCGTCGATGACGACTCAGCAGGTGAACAGTCGGACTTCACGCTCGAATATTTCTCCGGGCGAGCCGCCAGGGTGCGGGTGGGTGAAGGAGTGCCGGGAGGTGCATACAACGCCGGTTACGCGCTCTGGGGGTTGCATGCCGACGGCCACAAGCCCGATTCGGTCACCAGGGACATGGTGGCGTATCTCAAGACCAAACATCGTCATGACGGCAGTTGGCGAATCCGCACTCACCGGCCGCCCCTGGAGGACAGCCACTTCACGGCGACGGCCCTGTCGTTGCGTGGGTTGCAACTGTATGCCGGCAAGCAGGGGGCTGATGACCTGGCCGAAAGGACACCAAGGACCCTCAAGTGGTTGTTGAAGGCCGAGGCGAAGACGAACGAGGATCGGGTGTTTCGTCTGCTGGGCGCGAAGTGGGCAAAAGCGTCAACGAAGGATCTCAAGAGGCTGGCCAAGGAATTGATGGCTCAGCAGCGGTCCGACGGTGGTTGGTCGCAATTGCCCGGGAAGGACAGCGATGCTTACGCGACCGGCCAGGCTTTGTATGCTCTGAAAGTCGCCGGGACCAGGGTGAGCCGCAAGTCATACCAGGCCGGGTGCCGTTTCCTGCTGCGAACCGTGCGAGCGGATGGGTCCTGGCTGGTGACCACGCGGAGCAAGGCCATTCAGAAGTACTTCGAATCCGGTTTCCCGCACGAGAAGTCGCAGTTCATTTCAATCTGTGGCACCTGCTGGGCGTCGCTGGCACTGATGGAACTCTTGCCCGTAGCGAAGTGATGGGTGGTGGGCGATGTGAACCGGCGCCGCCCTGTCCTAGCCACGGTATTCGTCGCCGCAGTCTCCGATGCTGGTCCACAGGTCGCTGTGGCCCTGCGTGGCTTCATCCAGGATCTCCCAGTCGTTGTCATCGAGGCTGAAGTCAAACACGCGGGCGTTGTCCGAACGGTGTTCGCTGAGTCCGAGGCGGCACCCGATGATCACTCCGGCCACGCAATCCTGGTCGAGGATTGCTCGGGTGGCGACGTTGGCCACCCCGACACCGTGTCGTCGGGCAACCGCGGACAGGCCTCCGAGCAACCGCTGGAACAGTTCCCAGCCGCCCCAGGCGTCGATCATCCGTTTGTATTTCTTTTTTGAATTGGTCTCGAGGGCGGAGGGTCTTGGTTCGTCGCAGTCAATGTAAGCCTCGGAAAGAAGGCCACCGCAGAGAGTGCCGTATGTCAAAAAATGGATATCGTGTTCACGACACAGTGCCAGTTGTTCCCGTTCGGGGCGGCGGTCGACCAGGCTGTACTGCACCTGGTTGGAGACGATGCGGATGCCCGATTTCACGATCCTGGCCAGGTGAAGCGAGTCGAAATTGGTTAGTGCCAGGTGTCGGATTTGGCCCGCTGACTGCAGGTCGGCCATATGTCCCAGGGCGTCCATGTAGCGTGGGTCGTCATAGTCCCACCAATGGAATTGCAGGACATCAAGGCAGTCGACGTCCATCCGTCGCCGAGAGGTTGTCACGGCCTCTTCGACGACGTCGCGGGTCATCGGTCCGGGTGACGGGCACCATTTTGTCATGGCTTGCAGTCGGGCGTTGGCCTCGTCACCGCGTCGTTCACGGAGTCGGCGGCGAAAGTCTCCGTAGATGTCCTCGGCGGGGCCATAGTGGTCGGCCATGTCGAGCGTGGTGTAGCCATGGTCGAAATACTCAAAGAGCGTCTCGGTGGCGAGTTCTCGGTCGATTCGTCCGTGACCTCCCGAGAGTTGCCAGAGACCGACCGGGAGTGAGCAAATCGAGTAGTCTTCGGCGAGGTTGCGGCGGCTGGTGTCAGGAAGTGCCATGTGGTGGTCGATCCTGGTTGATGGTCGGGTTGGCTCCAGTCGCTGTCGCCGGAGGCTCGTGGCGATACAATGGCGACGACGACGGGCATTGCAGTCGGTGGCCCGGTCGAGGTCAAGCGTGGCAGAATGCAACCCGAACAAGCCGAGGGGTGGATATGCGACAGTTTGGATTCATCGTGTTGGCGAGCCTGGCGTGGTTGTCGACGCCGGTGAGAAGTGCAGATCCGGTCGTGGCGGATGTGTTGCTGGTGGGAGGGACGATTCACGACGGCACGGGACGACAGGGGTTTGCCGGTGATGTGGCGATTCGCGGCGACCGGGTGGTTGCGGTGGGGACGTTCGAGACGAAATCGGCCGAGTGGAGGTTGGACTGTCGTGGCCTGGTCGTGATGCCCGGTGCCATTGATCTGCACAACCACAGTGACCGCCAGGTTGTGGATTCCAGGACGCGGGCTTGTGTCAATTATCTGTTGCAAGGGTGTACGACGATCGTGACCGGCAATTGCGGGGGCGGGCCTGTCGACGTGGGTGACTACTATCAGAAGATTGATCAGGCGGGGGCTGGTGCCAACGTGGTGCACCTGTTGCCGCATGGAGCGCTGAGGCGGCAGGTGGTCGGGACTGAACGACGGGCCGCCACCAAGGCGGAACTGAAGGAGATGCAATTGTTGGCCGAGCAGGCCATGACGGACGGTGCGTGGGGCATGTCGACTGGATTGATCTACGTGCCCGGCACTTATGCGGACACCGAGGAATTGGTCTCGTTGGCCCAGGTGGTGGCGCGGCACAAGGGGATTTATGCCAGCCACATCCGTAATGAGAACGTGCGACTGCTGGCGGCGGTGGACGAGGCGATGGAGATCGGTCGTCGTGCAGGTCTGCCGGTGCACGTGTCGCACTTCAAGTCGAGCGGGCGGGGGTCCTGGGGCCTGGTGCGGCGTGCGGCTGAACGGATCGCCGCTGCAAGGAAAAAAGGCCAGAAGGTGACCGCCGATCAGTACCCCTACATTGCCTCGAGTACATCGTTGGATGCCACGGTGATTCCAACATGGGCCCGGGCGGGCGGGCGCAAGGAATTGATCCGGCGACTGGATGACAAGGAAATCGGTGTGAGATTGCGTGCGGCGATCGCGGAGAATCTCAGCCGAAAAGAGAATGGGCAGGTCTTGAAGATCGCTCGTTATTCACCCCGTTCTGACTGGGTGGGCAAAAGCGTGGCAGAAATTGCCGAGTTGGAGAAGTTGACGACTGTCGAGGTGGCCGTGCAGGTGGCCAAGAACGGTGGTGCCGCGATCGTGAACTTCAGTATGAGCGAAGAAGATGTGCGACACATCATGCAGGTTCCGTGGGTGGCGACCGCCTCGGATGGACGGGCTTACCTGCCTGGTGCCGATCGCCCTCACCCTCGAAGCTACGGGACATTTGCACGAAAGCTGGGCCATTACGCCATTCGCGAGAAAGTGCTGGGGTTGCCGGCGGCCGTGAGAAGCATGACCGGGTTGCCTGCCGAAATCCTGGGCCTCACTGATCGTGGCGTGGTGCGGGCCGGGATGGTGGCCGACGTGGCTGTCTTTGATCCACGACGCATTCGCGATGCAGCCACGTTCGAGGATCCACACCAGTTCTCCGAGGGGTTCCGGTATGTCTTTGTGAATGGGCGGCCGGCGGTTTATCGAGGAAAGCCAACCGGCGCCCTGGCCGGAAGGGCTGTGGTGCATTCGACGGGAGCGGCCAAGTGACCGGTTGCGGGCCAGGATTGTTGGTGAGCGTTCGGTCGCTCGCGGAAGCTCGTGCGGCGATTGGTGGCGGCTGTGCCGTGTTGGATCTGAAAGAACCCTCGCGGGGGGCCCTGGGGATGGCCGATCCGGAGGTCGTTGGCGAGGCGGCCGGTTGGGGGCGTTCGCGTGGTGTTGCGACGAGCATGGCAATGGGAGAGGTGGCGGATTGGAGTGATGAGGCCGTCGCCGAATTCACTCTGCCTGCAGTGGATTTTGCCAAGTTGGGACTCGCCCATCTTGCTGGTGACGGTCGCGATGACGGTTGGGTGACTCGTTGGAAGACGGTGCGTGACCGGTTGGGAGGCGAGTGCCGGTGGATTGCAGTCGCCTATGCCGACGCTCGTGTTTGTGGCGCCCCCGGCCTTGAAGCCGTGGTGGCGGCGGCCATCGAAACCGATTGTGCCGGGGTCTTGATTGACACCTGGGACAAGTCGGGAGGCAGCCTGACCCACCATCTCTCACAAAAACAACTCGAGGAAGTGCGGGGGACGACTCGGGATGCCGGCTTGTTGTTGGCCCTGGCCGGTCGCGTTTCGATAGAGGATCTGGATGAAGTGTCCGCCGTGGAGCCGGACCTGGTCGCCGTCCGGTCGGCAGCGTGCCAGGACGGCCGTCGTGACCTGCCGGTCGAGGAGCGGCGTGTCAGGGAGTTGGTGGCTCGACTCGGGGGCACCACCGGGTCGGTTGAGTCGTGGCGGAACGCAGGTTGATCCAGTCGGTTGGCGGGAGGCGGTCGATCCAGTCGGCCAGGCAGCCGTCGACATGTCCGGCAGCAGCAAGTTGAGCCGGCGCGGTGTGTTCGGGCAGGTCGATGGACTTCAGCAGTGTCAACCGGGACGCGGGCCATGCCAGGGCGACCCAGGCGGCGATGGCGTCGCTGGTGGCGTCCCACGTGTGTGGCAGTCGAAGGTGCTGTGCCGGTTCCTCGTGAGCCAGGAAGGCATCGCAGTCGAGCACCGGCAGGTGGCCTGAGGCCCAGGCGGCGGTGGCCTCTGTTCGGCTGGTGACGATGAGTGTTCGAGGCAGGACTGTGGTCAGGAGCCCGGAATTGAATCCCATTGCGTTGAGTGCCAGTTCATGTCCTTGAGTTTCGCTGAGTTGGTGGGCACGGTGCCAGGCCCTGACGATGTCGGCGGTGGGGCCGCCACCAACGATCAGTAGTGGTCGGTGCATTCCCGGTCTCGCGAGAATTTCGGCGAGGCGGGATGGCGTGTCGGGCCAGCCCAGCAGGCTGCCGCCCAGCTTGACGACGTGGGCCGTGGTCTCGTCCGTGGGCATTGCCGCCTCGCGGATGGGTCAGTCGATGATCTTGTTGATCGGGTACTCGACGATTCCCCGTGCTCCGGCGGCCTTGAGTGCGGGGATGATAGTCCGCACGGTGTTGTCGTCAAGGATCGTGTTGACTGCCACCCAGTCGGGGTCGGACAGCGACGAGATGGTGGGTTGTTGGAGAGCCGGGAGCTTGTCAAGGATCGTGGGCAGGTCGGCCCGTCGGACGTTCATCATTAGCCCGGCCTTGTCTTCGGCGTCCAGGCACGATTGCAGCATCAAGGCGATGTTGTTGAGCTTGGTTCGTTTCCAGTCGTCGGCGGCCGCGTCGTTGTTCGCAATCAGTCGGGTGGAACTCTCGATCACCGTCTCGAGTATGCGGAGCTTGTTGGCTCGGAGCGAGCTGCCTGTTTCGGTGACTTCGACGATCGCGTCGGCCAGCTTGGGTGGTTTTACCTCAGTGGCCCCCCACGAAAATTCGACGGTGGCTTCGACTCCGTTTTCAGCCAGGAAGTTGCGGGTCAGGCCGACAGCCTCCGTGGCGATCCGTTTGCCGGCGAGGTCGGCGACGGAATTGATGTCGGATTCTTCCGGGACGGCCAGGACCCACCGCACCTTTCGGCGACTGACCTTGGAGAACACCATCTCGCAGATTTCCATCACGTCCGCCTGGGTTTCCAGGACCCAATCATGTCCGGTGATTCCCGCATCGAGAATTCCCTGTTCGACATAGCGAGCCATCTCCTGGGCGCGGATTAGCAGGCACTCGATCTCGGGATCGTCGATCGATGGGTAATAGGACCGTGAGGAGAACCGGATGTTGTAGCCGGCCTGTCGGAACAGGGCCGCCGTGGATTCCTGCAGGCTTCCGGCGGGGATGCCCAGTTTCAGGACGTTTCGGTCCGTGGTGTCAGTGGTCGCGGCAGAGTCTGTCATGGGCTCAGTCGTTCGTCTTGTAGACCTCGGCTGGGTCGAAAATGCGGTCGCCGACAACAGTCACATCGCCGGTCGCCGTGTCGAGTTGTCGGAAGAAGCAGCTGCGGTAACCCTCGTGGCAGGCCGCACCACCATGCTGTGTCACCTTGACCAGCACTGTGTCTGCATCGCAGTCGTAGTAGATCGCCCGGACTTCCTGGAAATTGCCGCTTTCCTCACCCTTTCTCCACAGCTTGTCGCGGCTGCGACTGTAGTAACAGACTCGGCCGGTGGCGCAGGTTTCTTGCCAGGCCTCTTGGTTCATGTAGGCCAGCATCAGGACTTCGCCGTCATCGGCGTCCTGGGCGATGACCGGGAGCAGGTCGGACTTGGTGAAATCAGGGCCGTTCACGTGACACGGGTTTCCCAGAAAGTGAGGAATTGAGCCAGCAACGGTCGCCAAGGGATGGACGGTTGGGCTCGTGCAGGCGAACAATCCAAACTAGCAGCTTGATGGAGTGTTCACCAGTGGTGTGTTGTCGACGTCCGGGAAACAATCGCCTTGGGCGTCGACTTTTCTTGCCGCGTGGTGTGCCTTAGTATCGGGATGTTCTCGGCGATGGGTTGGCAAGCGTGCGGTGTCGGTTCAGCGACGCGAGACAAATTCAACAAGGCGGACACTGGAGCGGAAGAAAGATGGCCGAACAGAAAGCGACGAACATCACATGGCACGAAACACGGGTGGAACGGGCTGCGCGTGAGCAGTTGTCGGGTCATCGTGGGGCAGTGATCTGGTTTACGGGATTGAGTGCGTCAGGGAAGAGCACTGTTGCCAATGAGGTGGATCATCTCCTTCACGCCCAAGGAAAAAACACCTACGTCCTGGATGGGGACAATGTCCGCCACGGCTTGAACAAGAACCTGGGCTTCAGTGCCGAGGATCGCGCCGAAAACATCCGACGGATTGGTGAAGTGGCCAAGTTGTTCGTCGATGCGGGCACCATCGCTCTGACGGCCTTTATTTCTCCCTACATCGCTGATCGTGATGAGGCCAGGTCGCTGATGGGCGAGGGAGAATTCGTTGAAGTGTACGTCAACGCCTCGCTGGAGACCTGCGAGGCGCGCGATCCCAAGGGGTTGTATGCCAAGGCGCGGGCCGGTGAGATCAAGGGCTTTACCGGAATCGATGATCCGTACGAAGCGCCTGAGGCGGCTGAATTGGTACTCGACGCCAATACGAAAAGTATTGAAGAGTTGGCGGCCGAGGTTGTCGCGTACCTGGAGTCCAACGGGTATCTGTCGCTTTAGGTGCCCTCGGAGACGTCCCTGACAGAGTTCAGTGAGCCGTCTTCAGGTCGTGGTGATGCTCTTTTTTTGGAATCTTTCCAGATTGTGCTTGCGTTTTGCGCCAAAAGAGTGTCAAGTAGGATACAACTGTTTACATTCCTGTGGTTGGATTTTCGAGAGTGTCGCTGAGCGATGTCCAGTCACGGGACCAACAGACAGGCGAAGCCGGCTGCGGTGTGTACCGTCTCGCCCGTTGATGCTGCCGGAGGCAGCACGGTGTGTGGTGAGACGAATGAGAGGTTCTGAGCGAGAAAAGGAATGACGCATGAACCAGATCACACGCGGACGGGGACAAGCAAGACGGAAAATCAACCGCCGAGAGAGCCGTTTTCGGAAGATGGCATCATCCCGGATGCCGGGGGTGCTGGCGGCGAGTTTGGGGCTGGCGGCGTTGGGGGCCACGGTGATGTGGCCGGTGGTGCCGACGGCCGAGGGGGCGAATGGTTTGCCGAAGGCTCCGGTGACGGAGTTGAAGAGGGGGCGACCAGCCACTTTGGTGTCGACGGTGACTTCGGGTGCACCCGTCCTCCCGGGGTTGGCGGAGTCTGGTCGTCGACGGAACCCGTCGGAGCTACTCGAGACAGTGCCGGTGAGGATTGTTCGTTCGATGTCGTTCCAGGAATCGGGGCGGAACGAGTCCATGGGCGAATTGGCAGGAGACGTTCCGACGAAGGATTCGAGCAGGGTGCCGAAGAAGGCGACTCGACGAGGTCGTTTGCCGAGGTATTTCGGGAAGATTGGTGTCAGTTCAATCCAAAAACGGAAGATCTACTCGATCCAGGAGACGTATCGGGTCCAGACGAAGAGACTGACGGAGGAACTTGAGGAGTTGCGTGGGCAAGAACGGAAGGAGATGTTGGCCGTCCTGACGACGACTCAGAAGCAGCGATTGTCTGAATTGGTCCGTGAGGCGGAAGTTGCCCGAAAGACGCGATTGCGTTCTCGGAAGAAAAAGCAGACGCGTCGAGAAAAGCCGCCAGTCCCAGAGGGGGCTTGTTCGCCGTGATTGTTCAGTTCGAGTGAAACGGCCGCTCGCGGTCGACTCGAAACTCGTTCCCATGGCATCATCGGCGTCCGCGTCCTGTGACCGGCCTCCGTGCCTCCCCTGCCCCAGGAGACGGGCGTCGGTGGTGTCAGGGTAAACATGGTGAGAGATGTTTGTTGGTGCCGGGTTGAGCCGGGCAAAGGAGACCGAGGCGAGCGGTGGTCTGTCGATCACTGTGCATGAAGCGAGTGATTGGGGGAGAGACCGGGGACAGGAAGACTCGGACACCGCAGCCGCACCACCGGATCGAGTGGGTCTCTCAGGAGAGCCTCTCGACCGGTGGTGTGTCTTTGTTTATTCGGTCTCTGGGCGTTGGCATTCCCGGTAAACGAAGCCTCCGTCGACTCGCAGGATGGTGCCGGTGACATAGTCGGATTCATCGGAGCAGAGAAAGGCCGCAGCGTTGCCGATGTCGGTGGGAGTGCCCAGGCGGCCCCACGGCAGGCTGCTGGCTTCCGATTCAATTCGTTCGCGACCGAATGTTTCGTGCTCGCCGGGAGTGTCGATCCAGCCCGGCTCGATGGCGTTGACATTGATTCGGTGTTTAAACAACTCGACGGCAATTGTCCGCATCATGTGGTTGAGACCGTTCTTGGCGGCACCATAGGCAACGCAGTGGGCGATTGGCAGGTAGGCCTGGACACTCGAGATGAAAACGATCTTGCCCCCCCCTCCCCTTTCCACCATGTGGCGTGCTGTCAGTTGGCTGACGTGAAACCCAGCCAGCAACGTGCCTCGGAGTGTCTGCTCGAAGATCTCGGGCGGGTACTCCAGAAACGAACATCGTTGGCTGTAAGCGGGGTTGCTTACAAGGATGTCGATCTGTCCGGCGGCCTGTATGGCTGATGAGACCATCTGTTCACAACCACTTCGCTCGAAAGCGTCCGCTTCAATGGGGACACAGCGACGCCCCATCGCTTCGATTTCCTCGACGGTTTTTGCCAGGTCCGTGCTGTCCGGTCGATCGTTGACGAGCAGGTCGGCGCCCTTGCCAGCCAACTGCAATGCACAGCCTTTGCCGATTCCTCGTCCGGCCCCGGTGACAAGTGCCCATTTTCCACTGAGGTCCATCGCAGGGTCTCCCAACTTGTATCGATGATCGTTGCTTGTGATGGTACAGCTTACAATGCTTAAGGCGAGGGTTCGATCAACGTGAAGGAGGAAGCGTGATGGTCAGGGGGCATGGAGTGGTGGCGGGACTGCTGTTGTTGCTGATCATGTTTTGCGGTTTGAGCCATGCGGCCCAACCGGGCGCGGTCATTCTGAAGAACCAGCGGGTGGCGTTGGGGGTCACGACCGCCGGTGGCGGGATCATTGAATTTCGGTTGGCCGGTGAGGCAGTGAATCCACTGAACTGGACGATTCACGGATTGGAACCGGTGCAGCCCGATAAGCCTTATCTGCGAGGGCACTTCTTGTGTCTCGATAGATGGGGGGCGCCGTCGGAAGCCGAGGCGGAGCGAGGGGTGCCGTTTCATGGAGAGGCACCACGGATCAACTGGAAACTGTCACGAGCCCCGAGGCCTGGTGAGGAATTTCCTCATTTACGGATGGAGTGTCGGATGCCGTTGGCTGGTCTTTCGGTAGTCCGCACGATTCGGTTGTCGCGCAGTGCCAGCGTAGCCCGAGTCCACGAAAAAGTGACGAACAACAGGAACCTGGGGCGGATCTACAACATGGTGCAGCACCCGTCGATTGCGGCACCATTTCTGGATGAGACCACATTGATCGATACGAATGCGACATTTGGTTTTTTGCAGGAAGGCGAGATTCCGGCAAGTTCTGAGCGTGCCAGTTTATGGCCGCGCCAGAAGGTGCAAGGCCAGCGTGTTGACCTCCGGCGGTTTGTGAACAACGAGACACGAGGAGTTGTTCACGATGTGTCGTCTTTCATTTTTGATTCCGAGACCGAGTTTGGCTGGGTGACCGCAGTGAATCCAAAGACGGGGCTGTTGCTGGGGTACACGTGGCAGACCAGGGATTATCCATGGCTCAACATCTGGAGACACCGCGAGAATGGTCGGGTGAAATCTCGAGGCCTTGAGTTCGGCACGACTGGGTTGCACCAGCCGTTTGGAACGTTGGTTGCGCAGGGGCGGATTCTGGAACGCCCGGTCTTCACTTACATCGATGCGGGCGGATCGGTCAGCCGGGAATATCTGATGTTCACGATCCGAGTGCCGGAGAATTACGCGGGAGTGAATCGGCTGATGGTCGACTCGAAAGCCGGGAGCATCGAGTTGTTTGAGCGGCCGCCGGGGAAACGGCGGTTGTCGCTGTCCCTCGATTTGGCCGCGGACTCACCGGGGATGTGAATTGCCTGACGGGAGGTCGTCGGGTTATTCGATTGTGAGTTCCAGCGGGTGTGTTGTGAGCCGTTGAATGCCGTCGGCCACGACGCGGTAATTTTGTTCGAGCCGGATGCCAGCCTTGAGTTCCGGGCCGTACAGCCCCGGTTCGGCTGTGAACACGTCTCCTTCTTGAAACGTGTCGTCCCAGTTGGGGTTCAGATGAGGTCCCTCATGAGGGAACAATCCGAAAGCGTGCCCAAGATGATGGGAGAAGGCGTCCACGCGGTACTCGTCAAGCATGTCCTGGGCAGCCTGGAAGACATCCCGGCAACTCACGCCTGGGCGCACGGTCCGTTCGACCATTTCGAGGGTGTCGACGATCATTTGCCACGCTTTGAGTTGATCGTCGGTTGGGCGTCCGTCGACCGATACGGTGCGGCAATTGTCGGCAAAATATCCGCGGTAGGCTGGTCCGAGATCGAGGACAAACAACTCCCCTGCCCTGGCTGGTCGGGGACGTGGTGGGCCGCCGGGCGAATTGGCCTGGTAGTCGTTGCCGAGAGCGGTCAAGGGCTCTCTGGCCACTTCAACCGCTGCGGCGTGTAACTCATTGAAGACCTCGAGTTCGGTAATTCCGGGAGTGATGATCTCGCGGGCCCGCTGGTACATGGCATCGGTGCATTCGATAGCCCGACCGATCATGGCGAGTTCATCGGGGTCCTTGTTGCGCCTCAATTGCCAGAGGTCGTGTTCGATATCCAGGAGTTGGGCAGAACCGGTCGGGTGAAAGGCGGCGTGGAAATGAGGACCGAACGTGGAGAATTCTACCCCGACATGCCCGGTGACCGGGCGGGTGTGGAGAGCGTCAGTCAAGGCGCGACACGACTCCTCCGGTTGCTCTTGCCTGAGGGTCGAGTGCCACTGTGCTTCGAAGGTCACGACCGTGTCGGCAGCCGTGTCGTCCGGACAGGAGTTGGGCGCCACCAGCGTGCAATGCCCGTCAACATCGAGTGCTGTGACGGTCTTGAGCAGGACATGCGGAGTGCGAAAACCGGTCAGGTATTGAACGTGTTCGGGTTGGACCAGGACAACACGCTCGATGTCGCGCGAGACCATCACCCGGATGAGGCGTTGTTGGCGTTCTCGACACAAGATCGGATCAAGTTGGAGGTGGTCGGCTGCTGCCGGTCTGTCGGGCCGATCGGTCACACCAATTCCTTGATCAATTCTCGTGTTTCCAGCAGGTGCCGTGGACGTCCGCTGAAGTCGTTGAACGTCATTCCCGGGTCGATGCCCAGATGGCGGTAGATCATGGCCAGCACATTTTCGGGGCGGTACGCGTTGGCCGCCGGAACCTCTCCCCGCGAGTTCGACGCGCCCAGGATGCCTGTTTGCAGGCCACCACCCGCCAACATCACGCTCATTACCGATCCCCAGTGGTCACGGCCTGCGTTCTTGTTGACACGAGGTGTTCGACCGAATTCTCCCATCGATACGACGAGGACATCGTCGGCCAGTCCACGTTCGTGGAGGTCGTTGACGAGAGCCGCGGCCCCCTGGTCGTAGCTGGGAGCCTTCTGTTTGAGCCGGTCGGCGATCTTGGTGTGGTCATCCCACCCGGTGACACGGACTGTTACGCAGGTCACACCGTGTTCGACCAATCGCCGGGCCAGTAACAGGCTTTGGCCGTTGGGGGTGCGGCCGTAGGCGTCGCGAACGTTTTCGGGTTCAGCATCGATGTCAAAGGCGACCCGCGCCGCATTGCCGGTGATCAGGTCAAAGGCCTGGTAGGTGAAATCGTCGACGGCCTGCGAGGCTCCCTGGAGGTCAGCGAGTCGTCGCTGGGCGTCCAACGCTCCCAGCAGGCTTTTGCGATCACTGAGTCGGTTGCGGTTGAGGGTCTTGTTGAGTGCCAGGTTCTGGACCTTGAAATCCTTGCGGGACGGGTCACTGATTGTTTCGAACGGGTTGAAGCTCTTTCCCAGGTGAGCCGGCCCGCCGTTCCGCATGATGCGGGGGACCGCGACGTAAGGGGGAAGGGTCGCAGCGTTGGGGCCTCTGACCTTGGCGACCACGCACCCAAACGCGGGCATCTGGTTGACTCCCCCCTTGGGGCCACGTTTGTAGTAACCGGTTTGGGTCAGATGGCTCGAGGGGTCGTGGCTGTTGCTGGGGTGGTGGACCGAGCGGATGACCGCCAGCTTGTCGGCCAGGGCGGCCTGCCTGGGCATCCATTCGCTGAAAAGAACGCCCGGAAGGTTGGTTTGGACCGTTCCAAACGCACCGCGGTATTCGCGTGGCGCGTTGGGCTTCGGGTCGTAGGTCTCAAATTGCGTGGGGCCGCCAGCCAGTTCGATGAAAATGACGGAGGTGTTCTTCCGGACAGCGGTCGGCTGAGTGTCACGAGCTCGCAGCACCTGGTCCAGGTTCAAACCGGCGATTCCGGCCAGGCCGAGGCTGCCAACCTGTAGAGCACTGCGGCGGGAAACACCGTCACAAAACGTGCTGTGATGGCCGTGGAGGGTCAGCATGGTGAGGAGTCCTTTTCGCTGGCGGGCAGCGACTTTGTCTAGGGATAGCGGCGGTCAGGCGAGAATTTCGTTGACGATTTCTCCATGGATGTCAGTCAATCGGAAGTCACGTCCTGAATACCGATAGGTGAGCTTGGTGTGGTCCAGTCCGAGTAGGTGCAACATCGTAGCGTGGAGGTCATGGAAGTGGACCTTGTTTTCGACTGAATAGTACCCGTATTCGTCAGTCGCGCCATGGCTGATTCCTGGCTTGACGCCACCACCGGCCAGGAACATGGTCAACGCATGCGGGTTGTGGTCGCGGCCATCATTGCCCTGGGCCACGGGGGTCCGACCGAATTCGCCACCCCAGAGCACGAGGGTGTCGTCCAGGAGGCCTCGCTGCTTGAGGTCACTGATCAGGCCATGGATCGGTTGGTCGACCTCCAGGGCGTTTTGAGGGAGAGACTTTTTCAGGCCACCGTGCTGGTCCCACTTGTAACTGTGCGAGACCTGGACAAAGCGGACACCTCGCTCGGAAAATCTGCGGGCCATCAGGCACTGTCGGCCGAAGTCCTTGGTGGCGTCGTTGTCGAGCCCATAGAGCTTGTGGATGTGCTGTGGCTCGTTGCCGATGTCCTGCAATTGCGGTGCTTCGCTTTGCATGCGGAAGGCGAGTTCGAAGGAGGCGATCCGGCTCTCGAGGTCCGAGTCCGGTCCGGTGTCGTTGAAGCGTTGGCGATTGATTTTGTTCAGCAGGTCCAATTCGAGGCGTTGGAGTGGTCGCCGCCGGACTTTCGATTTTCCGCCGATAAACGGGAACCTTGCCCGTTCCGCCGGAGTGGCAGCGTCGCCCATCGGCGTGCCCTGGTACACGGCTGGCAAAAACGCGGAGCTCCAGTTGTTGACACCTCCGTGGGTCAAGCTGGGGCAAATGGTGATGTAGCCGGGCAGGTTCTGGTTCTCGGTCCCCAGTCCGTAGTTGATCCAGGAACCCATGCTGGGGCGAATGAATGTGTCGCTGCCGGTATGAAGCTCAAGCAAGGCTCCACCGTGTCGAGAGTTTGATCCGTACATCGACTTGATGAAACACAGGTCGTCGGTGATCTCGGCGATCTTGGGGAAGACGGAACTGACCCAGGCGCCACTTTCTCCATGTTGCTTGAATGGCCAGGGCGATTTCAGCAAGTTGCCCGTGGCTCCGGAGACAATTCGCGGTTTGGGGAATGGCAGTGGTTTGCCGTGATCCTTGTCCAGTTGTGGTTTGTGGTCGAACGTGTCGACATGAGAGGGGCCACCGTGCATGAACAGGAAAATCACGCGTTTGGCTTTCGGCGTGAAATGGGGTTCACGGGGCGCCAGCGGGTTTCCTTCAGTGGACGTGTTGGCGACGGCCTGGCGGTGCATCAGGTCGGCCAGGGCCAACATCCCGAATCCGGTGGCCGAGGATGTCAGCATGTCCCGGCGGGTACCCACCGGGGTGAACTGATTGCAGCTGTGCGAGGTGTTGGTCATTGCGGCGACTTGCAGGTGAGGTGGGTTCACTCGGTGTAGACGAATTCGGTGCTGGACAACAGGACGCGGCACAGGGCCCGCCAGGCACGAACCCGTGGTGGGGCGGTCTGGGCGTCGTCCTTTTTGTCGCTGCTGTTCTTATCGTCTTCAACGGCCGCCCGACGATACTCGGAGAGGAATGTTGCGGCCTGGTTGGTCTCTCTGGGGGTGGGGCTGCGTCCCAGTAGCGATTCGTAGAGTCTTTTGAGTCGGGCGGGGTCGTCGTCGTTGGCCGCCAGGATGCGATCGGCGATATGTTTAGACTGGTTGTCGACAAGCAGGCTGTTCATCAGAAAGAGTGCCTGGGGAGCAATTGTGGTCGTGACACGATCGCCGTTCGGCAAACTCGGGTCGGCGAAGTCGAAAGCCTGAAAGACCTCAAAGAGGGCGCTGCGGACCACGGGTTGGTAGATGCTCCGCCTGTCGTTTTGGTAGACGTCGGTCTTCATGTTGTGGCCGGTTCCGGTGACGTAGGCCCGGTTCTTGACTGTCATCAAGGAGCCGCCGATGCGTCGATCCAGTCGGCCGCCGACGAAAAGAAGCGAGTCGCGGACTTCTTCGGCCGAAAGACGCCGTCGGTCCATTCTCCATTGCAGTTGGTTCTCGGGGTCGATGTCGGCTGCCTTCGGGTTGAAACGCGTGCTCATGGCATAGGTTTGCGAGAGCAGGATTTCACGGTGCAGCGATTTCATTGACCAGTTGCGACGAATCAGTTCAGAGGCGAGCCAGTCGAGGAGTCCTGGATGGGTCGGACGATCGCCGAGCGTTCCGAAATTGTCGGTCGAACGGACCAGTCCGTGCCCGAAGTGCCATCGCCAGATGCGATTGGCGATGACCCGGGGGACCAGGGGGTTGTCGGGCCGGGTCATCCATGTTGCGAGTTCCAGCCGGCCGCTGGTTTTTTTGGGCAATCTCGCCTGCTTCTCACCGGCGAGGATCCGGGGAAAACCTCGAGGGGCCATCGGGCCCAACGTCAGGTAACTGCCGCGGATATGAACCTTGAGGTCCTCGGTTGGGCCGTCGGCAACGGCCATTGCCGTTGGCAGTGTTGGCTTGGCCGACTCGAGTGCTTTCAGCGACGCGCGTTGCATATCCAGTTGCTTGGTTGTTTGTTTGTCAAAGGCGGCTTCGATTTCCTTGCTCGCCTTGTAGGGCCCCGAGGGGCTGTAGAGCACGTTTCGTAATGACTCGAGTTCCGGGTCTGCCAGGGGCTTTGTGTTTTTGTCGTTCACCTGTTTTAGCCAGAGGTCGTTGGCCATGGTGAACAGTGCCGCGTAGCTGGTTGCCAGGGTGTCCAGGGGATGCTTGGCGTGTTGGCCCAGCCTGGGGCCTGTGGTGGGCGGACTGGACGTGCTCCCCGAAACGGCGTGGTGCCAAAGGGCAAGTGGAGAGGACTTGTCGTTTCGGGTGGCCATCAGATGTGCGACCCATTGCTGCAGGATCGCGGGTTGAAGGGCGTCGCGATTGGCGATCTTGGAGGCCAGTTGGGACAGGGTGTGGATCGGGCCGGTCCCGGTGTCGGTGATCGGGGCGAGCAGGAACTTGTCGATGTGAGGGAACGGCCCCTGCCGTTCAATTCGGATGGTGTTTTTGCCAGCCTTGAGTTCTGCCAGGGCTTCGACGCCCCATTTCTGTGTATCGGGGTACCAGCTCCCGGTGGTGCGTCCCAGGGCACCGGGATGGGCCAAGCCGCCGTTGACAAGGATCCGGCAGGGACGGCTTTGGGCGGCCGCTTGTCGAACCTCAAGCCGGAACGTCCCGCCCTTTTCGACCGTCACGTCGTATTCGGCTGTGCTCAGGCCGGAACCGCTGGCAATGACTCCAATCCCTTTTCCGTAGCCTGTGGCCAGTTTTGCCGCATTTCCGCGGTTGTAGGATTCGGCTTCACGGACAATCACACCGGGTTGCTTGATTCCCCTGGGGGTGTCGCCCAAGGGTTTTCGACCGGTGAGCAACTGAGACTTCATCCAGGTGACGGTGGCCACCAACAGGTAATCGCCGGCTCGCCTTCTTGAGGACTTCAGGATGTCTTGTTTGGCCGCTTGGATGGATGTGGCGAGCAGTTGTTTGGCCGTGCCAATTTTCTTTTCTCGCAAGGCCTGGGCGGTACGACTCTCGGCGCTGGCAAGCTGAGTTTCGTTCCATTTTGCGACGACTCGGAAGTTCTCCATCGTCTTGGTGCTCTTGAGGATCCCGGCCAATGCGTAGTAGTCGGCCGTCGGGATCGGGTCGAACTTGTGGTCGTGGCATCTCGCACAGCCGAAGGTCAGGCCGAGGAATGTCTTTCCGATGGTGTCCAGTTGTTCGTCGATGATGTCCATTTGCATTTTGCGGGGATCATCCTCGGCAAGCATCTTTGGGCCGAGCACAAGAAAGCCGGTGGCGATGATCCTCTTCAGCGTTGTTTCGATGTCGGCCTCGTCGCTCATCAAGTCTCCGGCCAGTTGTTCTTGTACGAACTGGTCGTAGGGAAGGTCTTCATTGAACGCGCCGATGACGTAGTCGCGGTATCGGAAGGCGTTGCCGTAGCAGAGGTTCTCGTCCAGGCCGTTCGAGTCGGCATAGCGAGCGACGTCGAGCCAATGTCGCCCCCATCGTTCTCCGTAGGACGGGGTGGTCAGCAATTGGTCGACGACCCGGGCTCGTGCTTCGGGAGTGTCGTCGGTCAGGAACCGGTTGATTTGTTCGGGAGTGGGGGGCAGGCCTGTGAGATCGAAGGTGACGCGCCGTAGCCATGCCAGTCGTGTCGCGGGTGGTGCGGGTTGGAGTCCGGCGGCGTTGAGTCGTGCCAGCACAAACTGGTCGATGGCGCTGTTGGCCCAGTGTCCGGCCGAATTCGATGGGACGTTGGTGGCGACCAGGGGCTGAAACGCCCAGTATTTCAGTTGATCGTTGGAGAAGAGTGGTCCTCCGGGGGGCTTCGGCCTGGCCAGAGGGGTGTTTGTGGACTTGGCGTTGGGCCACGGTGCGCCACGTTTTACCCAGTCCGTCAGGATGGCTCGTTTTGAGGTCGAAAGTTTCTGCTTCGGCGGCATTTTCAACTCTTCGTTGTGCCGGATCGCGGTCACCAACAGGCTCTTGTCGGGCTTGCCGGGTACCAGGGCGGGGCCACGCAGGCCACCAGACAGCAGGCCGCCGAGTGACTCCATGTTGAGTTTGCCGTCGGGATCTTCACCGGAGTGGCATTCCAGGCAGTGGGCCACCATCAACGGTCGGACCTTCTTTTCGAAAAATTCCAGGTCCTGCGGCGTCGGTGCAGCAGCCCGGGCCGGGACGAGGGGCAACAGGAGGGCGACGATCGCGGCGAACGATGCCCATGGGTTGGTGAGTGGATGGAGCATTGCGGGATAGTATAGCAGGTCGACGGGGGGCTCAACGGGGACTCGAGGCTGGCAGGGAGAGTGTTCCGAGGGACTTCGGCTGGCGAGACAACGAGGCATCTGGCAAAGTGGAGACGCGATGACCACTGAGCCAATTTCCGACACAGATCCGGTGGCGAGTTTTTCAGCCACAAGTGAGATCTACCCCGAGTTGCCTGAAGCGATGTGCGGTCGAGGTCCGGGGCGATTGTTCCGGATGATGGGGCCGGGACTGATCATTGCTTCGGTAACGATTGGCAGTGGGGAACTGGTGATCGCGTCTCGCGGGGGTGCGATTTTTTCTTACGCCATGCTGTGGTGTTTCTTTTACGGCGGTGCATTCAAGGCGGTTCAGGTTTACACGGCTGGACGGCACTTTGCTTTGACGGGGGAGCACCCCCTGGAGAGTTGGAAGCAACTCCCCGGTCCGCCGATGTGGTTTCCCTTGCTGGTGGTGCTGCCGGCGGTGGGGTTGATGCCGATTGCGTTTTCGGCGATTCCCGAGACGCTGGCCGGTTACATTCACCGGCTGTCCGGGATGCCGACGACCGGTGGTGATGTTGGGCCGTGGGGCTGGTTCGAATTCTGTTCCAACGGCTGGGCCACACTGGTGCTGTTTGTCTGCTTGTTGCTTGCGGTGATGTCCAACTACGACGTCGTCGAAAAGGTGTCGATCGGCGTGCTTGGAGTGCTGGTCGTTCTGGTCGTGATTGCGGTCGTGGTGTTGGGGCCGGATCTGCGTGACGCGATCGTGGGGTTGCTGGTGCCGCGAGTGGCTGACTATCCGCAATGGGTGCACGGTGACCCGGAATTGGCGTCACGTTTTAGCGGCCGGAGTCCATGGCTCGAAGTGTCGTTGTACCTGACTGCGGTGGGCGGTGGCGCATACGACTACATTGGCTACATCGGGATGTCCCGCGAAAAAGGGTGGGGGTTGGCCGGCCGCGGTGGAGTGTCGCAAGAGAGCCTGGCACGGGCTGTCTCCGACCGAACAATCCTGGAGCGGGCCAGGAACTGGAGCAGGGTCCCACTGGTGGACGCGGTTGGCTCCTTTGGCTGTGTGATCCTGATCACGTTGCTGTTCGCGATGCTGGGGGCCATGGTGTTGCATCCCAAGCACGCGATTCCCGTCGACAAGGAATTGTTGATCCACCAGGAGGGCTTTCTGACCGCGCTGCATCCTCAGTTGAAATGGGTGTTTCGTGGAGGCGTGTTCCTGGCGTTCATTGGCACATTGTATGGAGCATTCGAGGTCTACCGGCACACCTGGCGCGAAGCCGGCGCGGTGCTGCTTCCGGGGGTGACGAGACGGTTGTCGGCTCGCGGTATGAAAACGGTGGTGATGGCGTATTGCACGATCGGTGGCCTGACGTTGACGTGGTTGCCTCAGTCGTTGGCCGGCGACATCATCGGGCGTTTGACGCTGGGTAGCCTGGTGAGCGGAGCTGCCACCTGTGGCCTGTGGTGCTTTGCCATGATCTGGGTGGACTGCACCCGGATGCCAAGGGCGTTGCGGATGAGCGTGGCCCTGAAGGTCGTGACGGTTGTCGCAGGTCTTTCGATGACCGTGTTGGGAGCGACGAGCATCTACAAGTATTTCGTGCCGTGAGCCATAACCAGGAGAAACCTTCTGATGAAAATTGTTGACTTCGAAATTCACCGGTGTCGCATCCCGCTGGATCGCCCCATCGGGGATTCCCAGGTGATTTTCACCGAACATTTCATGACGGTGCTGGAGTTGAAGGCCGACGACGGCCGAACGGGGGTGGGTTTCGAGTTGCAGCAGGGCATGCCGGTTTCTGCCCTGGCTCAACTGGAGGGCCAGTATCGTTACAACGGTTGGTCTTCTGTTGAGGGGCAGTCGCCGCTCGGGATGGCGATGCGGATCGGGCGACCGCGAGGTGGGAATGTCGGGGCCAGCGCCCTGGGCCTGGCGACCGAGACTGCCATGTGGGATCTGGCGGCACAGCAAGCCGAGTTGCCTCTCTACCGGCTCTTTGGTGGCACCGATCCGCGGGTGCGAGCGTATGGCAGTACCCTGGATTTCCACCTCGACGAGTCAGAGTTTCGGTCCTGGATGGGGCATTTTGCGGAAATGGGAATGCAGGCGATCAAGATCAAGGTGGGGCACCCGGATGTCGAATGGGATCTTGGCCGACTGGCCACGGTCCGTGATGTGCTGGGGCCTGGCGTTGACGTGATGGTCGATGCCAACGAGGCCTGGTCGACCAAGGAAGCGATTTCACGAATGAAAAGGTACGACGACGAGGGGTTTGACATTTTCTGGATCGAGGACCCGATCACCCGCGAGGATTACCCGGGATACGCAATGCTGGCCGCTGAGATTGGAACATCCCGGATCAACACGGGCGAATACCTGGGCTTCCACGGGAAGCGGCGATTGCTGGAGAGTCGTGGTGTGGACGTGTTGAACATCCACGGCCAGTTTCAGGCATCACGTGCGGCGGCGTACCTGGCCGGTGATTATGGTGTCCCGGTTTCCCTGGGGAACACGCTGATGGAACTGGGGGTCCACCTGGCAGCCAGCTTGCCGGAGTGTCTGTACCTGGAGTTCAGTGACCTGGCGTGGAACCGGCTGGCCGTGGAGCCGGTGAAGTTTGAGGCCGGTCACGCGATTGCGCCGGACCGTCCGGGGCACGGGATCACGCTCGACCGTGATGCGTTGGCCAAGTACTCCGAACCCGGTTGAAGCGTTTCGTCCTACTGGTCGGCCTCGTCCAACAGTTTCTCGTATTCGGCCACGAGTGGTCGGTAGGCGAAATTGGCCAGGGTGGCGATGAGTCCGCGGTCGCTCTGGCCCTGGGCGACGTCGGCCAGGCTGGTCATGGCGCCATTGAGTTGGTCCATTGCGGTTTCCATCTGTTCGATTGCGGTGTCCAGGTCCTTGGCCTTGCGTGCGGTCGCAGCGGCTTTCAGGGCCTTGACCGCTCCGAGATACGCCACGTTGAATTCACTGCGTTTGGCGTAATAAAACAGGAGTTGTTTGCCACCGTTGCGATGGATCGGTGCTCCCTGGACGCGGTAGAGTTCGATCATCCATTGGGTGTAGTGGTCGTTGACGTCGTTGAACCACTTGGGAGGCTCGCCGGGGCTGTTGTGTTTCAGGAACATGTTGGGGACGGGGAACCCGAAACCGATGGCGTTCTTGTCGAGCGTGTGGGTCGCATCCTCGAGGTGGTTCCAGCCGATCAGCAATCGTTCGCTGCCGGCGCGGTTGCCAAGGATCCCTTCCCACAGGTCGTGGTGTGCCGACACTCGCGTGGTCTTGTCGTCCCATGACGCCCGCGAGAGGTAGTGGACCGTCGAGTCGAGTTCGCCGGGAATCCAGTAGCGGGTTGAAAAACCGTCCCAGCCCAGTTTGCGGATTTCCTGGGTCAGCGTGTCGATGTGTTGCGTGGTGGACTGGGCGAGCACTCCAACGTTGTCATCGGCGAGGGTCATGATCAGGCTGGCCTTGACCTTCTTGGCAGGCAACAGGGCCAGCAACTCCTTGCTGTCGGCAATCCGCCGGGCCGTGTAATCGACGAAGTTCAGCGTGCTGGCGCCGGTGGGGACCACCCGGTCCAGGATTGGAAAGAGTGCCGGGTCGGGTTGCCTGATGACCAGTTCCACCTTTTTGCCGTTGGCCTTCTTGAGGAGTTTGCCGTCATCAAAGAGTCGGCAGAAGAAGGCCATGCCCACGACATTGCCCTTGATCGAGGCTTCACCACGGTCGCCCGAGGCAATCAGTTTCCGGCTGCGGGCCGATGCAACAAGTTTGGCGAGCGTGTGGTCGCCAAGGTTCTTTCGCCTGTTGAGTTCTTGCCAGGCGGCCTCGGCGTGCGCGTTCCATTCGGGGAATTCAGGAACAGACACGTAGAGGGCGTCCAGTCCCGGGTAGGTCGTCAGGAAAGCCCGGATCCGTGTCGCAATCAGGTCGGCGACGATCGGGTCGTCCGGTTTGTTCGTGGGGCCAGGGCCGATGGTCAGGCTCTTGAGTTGATGAACCTTGGCTGAACCAGGCAGGGCGCTGGCGAACTCCTTGGGGAATTCCAGGACCGAGGTGGACAGCCCGACGGTCATGCCCAGCGCGTGGGACGCGTCGATCACTCCGGTCATCAATTGTTTCCCGGCGGCGATCTTTTGTTT
>MDTE01194084.1_pt1 | contig 30433 bp, 31 predicted proteins | sample 811231 | NCBI WGS metagenome assembly MDTE01 (sample SAMN05326651, study PRJNA326480) | marine metagenome | isolation source: seawater | place: Indian Ocean: Red Sea | collected 2010 | reverse complement strand
AGTACCATCGGCGCTGAAGGACTTAACTTCCGAGTTCGGGATGGGATCGGGTGTGGCCCCTTCGCAATAATTACCAGGCAAAATCTTATAGTATTTTTATAACAAGATGTAAATAGACTAATAATTGCTAAATAATAACGTTTGGTGGGCGTGATAAGAATTGAACTTATGACCTCTACGATGTCAACGTAGCGTTCTACCACTGAACTACACGCCCGATAAGTTGAAAATTTTTTTTATCTTTAACTTTAAAAGTAAAATTTTTTGACTAATTAAACTGTAACCAGCTTTTGAGAAAAATTTTTCATTTTCATTTATCCATTCGTTAAGCTCTTGAATATATATGTTTCTTTTTCTTTTTGAATAGTTGTTTGCATGAATACGGTAAACTGCGAGTGGTTGTTGTATGCAACCTATATTGATCTCCGTGCTTAGTTTTATAAAAAAATCAAAATCTCCTATTATTTCGTATTTTTTATTAAACACTCTTTTATCAAATATGCTTTTTCTAATACAAGTTGTTAAAATACCTACTGTGTAATTTTTTAAAATCTTATCCGTGATTTTGCCATGAGGTAAATTGAAATTATTTTGAATATTTTTTTTCCCAGTTATTTGATTAAAATTAAAAAAATTTGAATACACCATGTCAAAATTTTTATTATTTTCCAAAAATTCAACTTGTAATTCGATTTTCTTTAAATCCCAATAATCGTCTGTATCTAAAAAACATATATATTTTCCAGAAGATTTTTTTATTGCTGAATTTCTAGCTTCATATAATTTTAAAAAGTTTTCTGATTTAAAATATTTTATTTGATTATTTGAATATTCTTTTATTAAATTTTTACTATTATCAAAAGACAAATTATCCCAAAAAATTATTTCCCAATTTTTATACGTTTGTAAAATAACGCTATCCAAACATTCTTTCAGATATTTTTCACCGTTATGACAATTAATTATTATACTTACTAAAGGTAAATTGCTCATTTAAGATTTAAAATTTAGTTTATCAAATTTCTCAATTTGTTTGATGGATAACGGTAAAATTTTTTTCTTGTCTTTGTAAAAGACTTGATACCAATTTGTAGTAAGTTTAATTGATTGATATAAATTCAATTTACATTCCCAATTGATAAATTTTTTTGCCTTTTTTGAATTTAGTTGAAGTAAGTTTGACTCTTTCAAATTAAAATCTTTTTTAACTATCCATTGTGATTTACTCCATCTATTGCTCATTGAATTGACAACATTTATCACTTCTCTATTTTTTTCTAATTTTGGTCCAAAATTAAAAGCATGGCCATTAATCTTATTGTTATTATTTAATTTGATTGCTAGCTTAATATATCCATTTAAAACATCTAAAACATGTTGCCACGGCCTAGTAGATTTTGGATTTCGTATCTTAACAACTTTTTTTGCAGCCCACTTTTTAATACAGTCAGGTACAAGCCTACCTTCAGACCAGTCTCCGCCGCCTATTACATTGCCAGCTCTAGCTATACAAATTCTTATATTTTTTTTCTTTTTAAAAATAGTTTGGAAATAAGATTGCACAGACAAATCAGCGGCGGCTTTTGAGGCGCTATAAGGATCGAGACCTCCTAAAATATCACTTTCTTTATATCCACGATTAATTTCTAAATTTTTATAAACTTTGTCGCTTGTGATTATAATAGCAACAACTTTTTTCTTTAAACTATTTAAAGCCTCTAAAATATTAATTGTGCCAAATGTATTTGTTTCCCATGTATATTTAGGGTTTTCGTAAGCCCTTTTTACTATTGCCTCAGCTGCAAGATGAAAAATATAGTCTGGTTGAAATTTTTTTATTTCTTTAATTATTTTTTTGCTGTCACGCAAATCAATTTTTTTAAATGTAATTTTTTTTTTTAAATTAAGAGCATTAAAATTTGAGGGGGTAGTTGGAATATTTGAGGATATTCCAAGAATTTTTGCTCCATACATATACATCCATAGAGATAACCAAGATCCTTTAAAACCTGTATTTCCTGTGATTAATATTTTTTTATTTTTGAAATATGTTTTCATTATGTTTACCAATTAAATCTATTTTTTTTATAAATTTTCTGTAGCTCATCTCTATCTCTTTTAACATCCATACATTTCCAAAAACCATCATGTTTGAAAGCTAAAAGTTGTTCTCTTTTACAAGCGACTTCTAAAGGTCTCTTCTCTAAAATTTCATTATCTCCTCTGATTAATTCAAGGAATTTATTTTTTGCTACAAAAAAACCTCCATTTATCCATCCATTTGTTACCTGAGGTTTTTCCTTGAAAGATGAAACTTTATTTTTCTTAATAATAATTTCTCCAAATCTAGCAGGAGGCCTCACTGCTGTAACTGTGATCAATTTATTATTTTTTTTATGAAAATTAAGCAATTTCTTTAAATTTACGCTTGAAACACCGTCACCATAAGTAAACATAAAATTTTTTTCGTTGTTTAAAAGATTTTTGACTCTTTTTAATCTACCTCCAGTGAGTGTATTGAGACCAGTATCAACAATTTTTACATTACACTTTTTGTTACTAATTTTGATTGCAAATGAATTGGAGTTCTTTTTAAAAGACTTGAAATATTTTTTAAAAGCTACTCCTTTATATCCTGTCGCAATTATAAAATCGGTGAAGTCGTATTTAACATAATGTTTCATGATATGGATAATCATTGGAAACTTCCCAATTTTTACCATTGGTTTAGGAGTAGAGTAAGTATACTCAGATAATCTTGTTCCCATACCCCCTGCCAAAATTACTACTTTCACTTGTTAAAGCTCCTTTTGATAAAAGTTTATTGTTTTATTTAAACCTTTAATTAAGTTAATTTGAGGTTTCCAGTTGATTCTACTCTTGATCTTTTTAATGCTTGGGAAGGTTATTAAATTTTCCTCACTCCTCATTTTAATCTTTCCAAAATCAGGAAAGCCCTTTTTAATTTTTTGATTAATAAAAATAATTAATTTTTTCACATTAATTGCCTTTCCATATCCTATATTAAATATTTCCCCATTATTATTTTTCTTAATTAGTAACTTAAAAACTGCTTTCACGAAATCATCCACATATAAAAAGTCTCTGCTTTGGTTGCCACTTGAACAAGGGAATTTTTTATTGTTTAGGCAGGCATTAATTATAATAGGTATTAGTCTATTTCTATCCTGGTAAGGGCCATAAACCTGATAAGGTCTTATAATTATAGCTGGAAAATTATTTTTTTTGTGAAATTTAATCAGGAGCTTAGTGGCATCACTTTTTGCTTTTGCATAATTAGATAAAGGTTTCAAAATATATGACTCATTTTGAGGAGATAAAGATTTACCATATTCCAAACCGCTGCCAATTTGAATAAATTTTTTGATATTTTTTGTTTGAAGAACATTTAATAAATTTTTTAAACCTTGATAATGACTAGAGTATGTTTGCTTACGATTTATGTGATTGACCTCTCCTCCAAAATTAACAACATAAGTAATATTTTCAATATTCTTAATTTTGGCCTGAAGTTTATTTTTATCTGCGATGTTAGAAAATATGTACTTAACTTTTTTTAAATTGCGAATCTTTTTAGGTTTATTTCTTGAAATACTTATGACTTTAAAATTCTTTTTTATACAGTGCTTTGCAAAGTGAAAACCTAAAAATCCTGTGCCTCCAATTATTAAAATTTTTTTAATCACTTAAATTCCTGGGTAGATGGACTATCTTTAATCCAATTAAAATTTTTTTTTGGTTTCTGCCATGTACTTCCATAAATATATCTCAAATACTCGTTTGGTTTTGAGGGGATGACAACTTTAATTCCTTGAAAGTCAATTTGTTTAAAAGGTTTCAATAAATCGCAAGGTTGCGTATAACCCATTATTTTGAAAAAATATTTCTTTCTAATTAGATGATTTTTTAAAAAAGAAAAAAACTTTTCAAATTTAGAAAATCTATTTATGAGATCTTTATATTTTCCACTGTAAGATTTTGCTTTTGAAAGCGCGTCTATTATTTTAAAAAAGTTATTTTTAGGAACATACCATTTTACACTTGCAATTTTATTATTGTCGATATTTTTTACGATATTGTAAAAATTGATATCAATTTCTCGTCCACTTCCTTTTGTAAAGGTTAAAAGACCATCTTCAGAAAAATATTTTTCTTTTAATTCAAACAAGTTTTCTCTCATTAAATTTTTAATTTTTTCATGTAAACCCTCTTTATACCATACTGCAATGTCAATATCATGATCCCAGGAAATCAATTTTCTATCTCTAATAATCCCAAGCAGTGTCCCATGGCAAATCCAGTAATTTATATTATTTTCGTTAAATAATTTTATTGTTTCAACGAAATTTTTATCTAATTGATTTTTACTATTATTCTCAATATCCATGGATTTTCATTTTTAAATTTTGCAAAATTTTTAGCTTCTTTAAAATAAATAATTTTTGAAAATTTCTTTAATTTTTTTTTTATTTCTTTAGGATCTATAAATCTCCTGTAATGAGAGCTCAAAAATTCATTTTTACTGATTTTTTTTCCAGATCCAAATAAATCATCGTTTACTGTCCTTGTTTCAATCATTAAATATTTAATTATACCCTTTGATTTTTTTATATTTTTAAAAAGTCTTTTTTCTTCAAGATTATTTATCGTATGTAATGTAAATCTGGAGTAGATTGAAAATACTTTAGGTTTAAATATTTGAAAATTTAATTTAGAAAAGTCTTTACACAAAAAGAATTTTTTAAATTTTTTAAATTTTTTCTTATTTTTTTTTATCACTCTAGAACTTTGATCAATTCCAAAACAATTGATATTTTTTTTCAAAAAAAATACTGTATCTCGGCCATTGCCGCATCCAATATCTATAAGTGTATCTCCTTTTTTTAAAAATTTTTTACAAAATTTTGAGAAATTAGAACTTTTAACTGGTGCTTTATCCTCATTATAATAATTGTTCCAATATATATTATTTTTAATTTTCACAGCTTAGCCTCTAATAAGATTCCATTTAATAATCTGTAATTTTTTTCACATTTTTGAAGAACTTCTATGTCGTGAGATACTATTATCCGAGTGATATCTTTCATTTTAACAACCAAATTAATTATTGAATTTGTTGTATCGCTATCTAAAGAATTAGTTGCCTCATCCATAACTAAAATCTTTGGTTTTGAAAAAAGTGCTCTCGCAAGACCAATTCTTTGTTTTTGACCTCCTGATATTTTTGATCCTCTTTCACCAACTTGTGTAAAAATCCCATCAGGTAAATTTTCAATCATCTGATTTAAACCAACCTGAGTGAGAATTTCATTGAGAAATTTCTGATCAATAGTCTCTAATGTACTAGAAAAGGTGATATTTTCTAAAATTGATGAGTCGTTTAAATAAATATTTTGAGGTATGTACCCAATTATTTGTTGCCAATTGATTAGGTTATGATTTATGTTTTTTCCGTCAATGTTGATACTCCCACTATGAGGTTTTAAAAAGCCAAAAATTAAATCTAATAAAGTACTTTTTCCAGAACCATTCGCACCGTATATTCCTATTAGAGTTTTTTTTTTAATATTAAAATTCAAATTATCAAAAAGAATTTTATCTTCATATCCAAATTTAAGATTTTCTATCTTTATTTCATCTTCAAAATTTATTATTTTGAGCGGATTTTTGTTGTCATCTTTATTCACTCTATCGGTATTTATTTTTTTTAGTTCATAAAGAATTGCATCACAACTGGGTGAAAAAATTTTTATTTTTTGAAATGATTGAAATAATTTATTTGCTGACGGTAAAATTCTTGCTCCTGCAATACCAATCAATCCTAAAATTATTATTATATTCTGATTTTCTGGGTTGCTTGTATACAAAATGGATACAAGTATCAAAATAAAACTTAGTATTATAAATTCTAACCAATATTTTGGAAGTTCTTGAAATAATTCTAGTTTCCAATTTATTGAAAATATATCCTTATTAGTTTGTTCGTAATTTTTTAAAAAATATTCAGATTTGTTATAAATCTTTATTTCCCTAATTCCATCAATTATTTGAATTGATTTTTTCAAATAATCAGTATCTTTTTCTAATCTTTGGTTCGCTAAATCTTTAATTTTTTGTTTGCTAAAAAATTGAATGAGAAAAAAAAATAATAAAATTAAAATTAGTAAAGCGATAAATATTTGAGTTTCAATAATTAACATTAGAAATATTATTGAAATTATTATCAAAAATTCACTTATAAAACTTAGCCCATTTATCAATAAATGTACGAAATAGGAAATTTCCTTAGTCAAAATATTCATTAAAATTGATGAATTTTTCTTTTGAACAAAGTTTTCCTCGTTAAATAAATATTGTTTCAGTAATTTCTCAGAAAGATACTTTTTTAAACTCCAAACATATTTTGATTTTAATAATGAAAATAATGATAAAAAGAAATTTTTTACAAAATATATACATAGAACAAATAAAGTTAATGTAAAAATATGATTTTTTCCTAACTCCTCAAGATTAATGAATTTTAGATAAGGAAGTTGATAATTGTTGATATCAAATATTGCTAAAAAAAAAGGTATAACTAAACTTATTCCAACTACTTCTAAAATAGTTGAAAAAAAAATAATTGAAATAATAAAGAAAGTTTTTTTTTTGAAATTTTTATCTAAAATATAATCAAACTTTTTTAATAATGTCATTTTGATTGCTTGCTCTCAATCTCTTTTTTAAGCTCATCGTATTCTTTCATCTTTAATTTCATGAAATTTATAGCTAATCTCGTTTTTGTAGCGATCCCTTGTGGGGTAAGAATGTATAAATAATTTTGTTTGTTCTTATTTTTTTTAAAATTTTTGTACTTTATTAATCCTTTATTCTTTAGTGCTTTTAGACAATAATTAAGTTTACCCAAGCTGATACCAAGATCTTTAGCAATTTTTCTTTGAGAGGTAGTTTTTTTTTTATTAATCTCTCTTAAAATATCTAACTGTTCTTTTTCATTGATGTTCATAATTTGAACACTTTATAATATTTAAATAATCTGTAAAGAATTTTATTTAAATTTTCTCAATACATTATAAATATTTTTAGTCACATTTTTGCTATTAAGGCAAAAATTGTCCTTTATTTTTTTGTTGGTAATATATCGAGAGTTTCTATCTTCAATTTGGTTAGTGATTTTTTTTGAAAATTTATCATAAGTGTCTATTTTAAATTTTTTTATATAGGGGTAATTAGGTAAAAAACTAATATTTTTATAACCTGGATCTAAAAAGTAAACAACTCTTCCCAAACCTAAAAATTCGTAAGCTAAGGTAGAACTCCAGGTACATATAGCTTTAGCTTTAGCTGCATAATAATAACTGTCTGATAAGTGTGACTTGTCTACTAGAAATTGGACATTATCAATATTCTTAAACTTTTGAATTACATTTTTATCGGTAACTATTTTTTTTAATTTGATTCCTATTTTGACGGTTTTATTTTGTTGCGAAAATTTTTTTATCCAATCGTAATGTTCAAGATATTCATCATAATAACTATTATAGCCTGAATGAAAAAATTTATTGTGATCGCTGGCAAAAATTATTAGATCATATTTTTCTAGATTATTTTTGTCTTTTCTTTTATGAAAATTTAATTCCATGGCTAAAGAACCAACGGGAAATATTTTTTTTACTTCTCCGCCATATCTTTTTTTAATATCTATTGTAGTTTTTTTCCCCAAAGAAAATAATATATCACTATGAATATACATGCCTATTCCATTCATCTGTAATATATTTCTTTGGGTAGAACAATATTTTCCATCGTTAAGTTTTTTGAAAATATAATTCTTAAGACTTGAGGTATTATAATGTCTTTCTTGAATTAAATGGTTTACTTTTATAACTTTAAAAACTGTCTCATACTTAATAATTACCTTAAAAAAATCAATTATAAATGGAAATAGGTTATTGAGTGATTTAAATGAGTAATAAAAAGTTGAGAAAAAAATTAAAAAAAAAATTTTAGGTTTTCGAAAAAATAAAACATCATTTGAACATTTTTTGTAATTATTGAAGAAAAGATAATTGGTTCTTCTCTTTTTTTCATAATTGAACAAGTAGACAACTTTAAAATATTTTTCAAAATTCAAAAATTTTTTATTAGTGTTATCCTGATCTAAATCGTCAATTAATATATCGAATTTTTTTCTTTTTAAGTTAATTTGTTTAGAAAATAAAAATACATAAATATAGAATAATAAAAATTTTATTCCATCCCAAAATAATTTATGAAGTTTGAAACATTTATCAAATTTCCCATCATTATTTTTAAATTTTTTGAAAATTAAAATTTTAATTTCTTTTGAAAGCACTGATTTGGGTATTTTTAATTTTTTCGAAATATAGTTTAAATATTTATCAATGTTGCTATCGTTAGGAAATTCCCCAATAAACGATTTAAGATCCCTTAATAAAACATTTATTTTTTTATCTCGATTTAATTTAAATTTGCTTATTATCATTTGAAGAAATAGACCAAGAAACTTTCTTGTTTAAAGAGTAGCTACCATAAATAAAATATCTTTTTTTTTGCATTTTTGCATAAAAATTAGAAACTGAGTGATACGAATTTGGAGATGACTCAAAAAAAATAATTTTACCTGCAATTGGGGCTATGTCTTTGATTAGTATTAATTTGTGTTTTGGAAGAAATCTCTTTTTTTGATAGTTGACTCTTTTTTTTACGTTATAAAGTTTTAATCTCGCTCCATCTTTTTTTGATAAGTTGTTAAGGTATATTAAAAAATTAATTACCCTTGAGTCCCTATCCCTATGCGGTCCTCTACTATAGCCTTTAGAAGATATTGAAAAATCTATATCTAAGTAAACAATATTTTTATTTCTATCTGTAGTATTTTCCGTGATTCTTTTGCCTTTCTGAGCGCCATAAATAGATTTTGAAAATGTAAAATTGTTTTTTTTGATATTCGCTGAGTACTTTCCATTTAATTTCCTAAAAACCTGGTTTAGGCTTAAAAACATTATTTTTTGATTAATTTGGTTGTAAAATTTTCTCGAATTAGCAGAATTTTTTAAAAAAGATTTAAAATTTTTAGATCCTTTATTTATTCTTCTTCTTCCACCCATTACCAAATCATCATATTTGTTGAATTTGTCTAGCTCATTAATGATTTTTTTGCACACTGTTTTGCTTAAAAAATTATTTTTAACAAAATGTTTAAAATTAAGTTGCTTAGATTTTGATTTTTTTTTCATATTCTTGTGAATAGCTTCTTTTTAAAAAAAATTAGGTCTTTTTTTTCATCAATATCATAATTTTCATAAGAATTACGATCATAGGCTATTGGTAAAGGCTTCTTTCCTATTCGATCTTTATATTTTGTGTAAACTAATCGTTTTGAAATGAAAGCGGAATGATTAATTGAGTAAATTTTGTCTAAATCTTGAGTTCTTGGCCATTTATTTTTTTTTCTATCATGTGATATCCATTTTTTTGTATTCTGATTATAAATAAAACTTTTTAACTTATAAGCTGTAAAGCTGCTATCATAGGATTTTGATTTACCAATAAACTTTCTTATGAAATCTAGGTAGCTAAGATGATTAAATAACGGGCTAGTAACATGTGTCCATAAAATATATTTACCTCTACAAACTTTTGATGCATGTAATATAAGTTGTTCTAAACAGTCATCTTTTGCAAGATGTTTTGGCCTTTTATCAAATTTTATCCAATCAAATTTTTTTACAAATTTTTCAACTCTTTTATCATCTGAAGAAATTATAAATTCAAAACCCAATTTATTAAATAAATTATTTTTTTTTATCAGTTCTCTAAATTTTTTTAATTGTAAAATTTTAATTTCAGTAAGACCAAGTTTGAAGTTAAAAATTTTTTGGATATTCTTATTTTTAACCCTTTTACTTATTTTTTTAATTGGTACGAAGAAACTTATCATTATTCCATAAATTAATTTGCCTAGCAGGGATAAAAGATTTTGTAAAAGTTTTAATATTGATTTTTTTCTTTAAATAATCAAAACTTTTTACTGTTTCTTTCATTATCGCTTTTCCTTTTTCGCTATTATCGTCTCCATCAAAAAAAGCTAAATTTAAATTTTTTATTCCAAGTGATATAAGCATTTGTCCTGCCAGCAACAAAGGATTAATTGCTATGCTTTCTGAAATTATAATTTTTTTTTTATCTTTTTTTAATTCTTTCGTATAAAAATCTTTTTCGATTATTATAAAATCAATATTGTATTTTTTCATAAAAAGCTTATTTCGAATTTGTTTTATTTTTTTAATTTCACTTCCACTTAGTATTAAAGCTATTTTATTTTCAAATTTTGAATTTAATTTTATGAAATTTTTAAAAGCATTACTGCCACTCAATATAATTAGAACATTTTTTTTTAGACCGCTTAAAAAATTTTTCCCATATTGAGAAAAGGATGGTGCACCACCTATGATAATTGGTGTGTTATTCTTGATATTTCTGATAATTTTAAGATTATGAAATTTTATTTTTTCTTTTTTCTTTAGTTTCGAAGAGATAGTTGTAAGTGCAACACTGGTATCTAATCTTTTTGTTTGAAGCAAATCCATCATTTCGCTTTGCGAATAACCTTTTATAGCTGATAAAGAATATGAAAATGAACTACCCCAGTTTAGTTTATTTTTTAATGTTTGAAACTCTTCTAAAATTTCATCTAATTCAAAATTAGATAAATTAATTTTACTTGGCTTTAAAAGTGATAACAGCAGCTCTGTTTCAGCGTTGCCCGCTCCCCTGCCCATTCCCTTAAAAGTTGAATCTGAAATATTACATCCCGCCTTTATAGCTGAAAGTGTATTAGCCAATGCTAAACCACAATTGTTATGAAAATGACTTCCAATATTTACATCTGGATTTACTCTAATAATTTCTTTGAAAAAGAAATAAACTTCAATAGGCTTAAGAGAGCCATAACTGTCAACCAAGGCTATCTCGCTCACTATATTTTTTGCTTTCGAAATTAAATTATTAGCATAATCTAAATCTTTGTACCAAGTGCTTAGATACATAATATTTATACTAAAATTAATTTTTTTAATTTTTTTCTTTGTTTCAGAGATTATTGTTAATAGTGGATTTATCTTTTTAGGATCTACTGCGAATCTTACTTGATCTAAAACACCATCAAATTTTGTAAGCAAATTTATCAAATCTTTACTATTTTTTATTTCTTTAGCATTTACCATGCAGCATAATTTTTGATTTTTCCTAATAATTTTTTTTACTTTTTTGAGGAAATCTTTATTTAAATGATAATACAATCCAAATTTATCATTTCTCACATTAGATACATAACCTATTTCTATTACATCAATTGGAAGTTTTGATATTACATTTAGGTAACTCTCAACTAGTTGTGAAGGAAAGTTCCAATCAGTATAGTATCCGCCATCTCTTAATGTACAATCTAGTATTTTGGTTTGCATGTTCAACAATTGAACATAACAATTTTTCTGCTTTTTGCAAACAATAAAAAATGATAAATTTTATTTTCTTTCTAACATTCTGCCTAGAATTTTAAAATTGGGAGTTAAATACCTACTATAAATATAGTTTTTTTTAAAATTTTTATAACTTTTTAAATCTACTTTTTTAAGGTTTATTTTTTCTAAGTTTTTATAGTCGTCAATATTGATTTTAGAACAATTTAATAATGATGAATAAAATGATGAGTATTTTATCCAGCTAATATTCTTTTTTTGCTCACTTTGTGAATAAATAATCATTATTGGTTTCTTATTAAGAATAGCGTAATTAAGAGCAGTTGAGGTTAATGAAATTACAAATTTTGCATTTTTAGCGAGTTCACATGTTTTACCATAAAAAATTCTTCTTTTTCCTAGTCTATTATCAAAAGTTAAATTTGGGTTTCCTCTTGGATGGCTGGCTATTATAATTTTTTTCTTAAATTTTTTTTCAACACTATTGAAAAAAAGATTAATCTTTTTTAAATATGATTCAGTGTTTTCTACCCTCTTAGTATTATAAAAAATTGAGTCCGACTGATATCTGCTTTCACCATCACTTATATAAAGAATATAGTTTTTGTTCTTAAATATATTTTTCTTATTTCTTAATGAGTTTGAGTAGTCCCAAGAATTTATCTTAATTGTTTTTTTTAAATTAAATTTATTTGGATTATTACCTCCGACTAAATAAAAATTTGGTTCTAATTTTTTAGCAAAACTCCAAAAAATTATAGAAATAATTTTTTTTTGAATTATCCCAAATGCTTGATATGGTCTGAATATTAATGATAAAAATTTATGAAAATATTTTGCAAAAAACTTCTCTTTAATATCATGATTTTTAAAATTTGGTAAACTATTTGGAAAGATTATTGCAGTTTTAAATTTTTTAGATTGCACAGAATAATATGCCTTGAGTGCTCTTAAGTTGTAAGGAAAACTTTGAAAAATAAAAAAAGTATTCTCTTTTTCTCTCTTTAAATAATCATTCCACTCAATAAAGCTTTTAAAGGACTTTATATTCAAAGAGTGTTTATAATTGTGCAATTTTTTTATTTTTAATTTTGGGTGAGTAATATTCATTAGTTTTTGAACCTCAACATCGTATTTTTCGGATAGATAATCTAATTCATAACGAAGCCAATCAAATTTATCTAAAAATCTATTAAAATGAACGAATACTAATTTTTTTTTTTTCATTAGATGAAAACATACCTAAAGTATATTTTTGGTAAACTACAGATATAATTTATTGAAAAAATATGGTTTTACCAATATAAAAGTTTATATGGTTAAGAAAATTCCACAGAATTGGCTTATTCAAAATTCGAGTATTTTCGTAGATAGAATTCAATACTCTCAAATTTTTGCTAAATACGAGATTTTTAAAAAAATAATTAATATAAAAGGTTCAATAGTTGAATGTGGAGTTAAAAATGGTAACGGATTGATGTTATTTGCAAAGTTGTGCGCAATTTTTGAACCATATGGAATACATAGAAAAATAATCGGATTTGATACTTTTAAGGGTTTCCCTAATTTAGATAAACAGAGAGATCAATCTTCTAATCCAAAGTTTAAAAAAAAATACACTAGAGGTTATAACAATCCTCTTTCCTATGAGCTACTCAAAAAAGCTATAAATAGTTTTGATAAAAGTAGACCATTAGGAAGATTGCCAAAGATTGAACTTGTGAAAGGTGATGCTACAAAAACAATTCCAAAGTATTTAAAAAAAAACTCTCATACCCTAATATCCCTGCTTTATTTAGATTTTGATCTTTATAAACCAACAAAAGTAGCATTGGAGAAATTTTTACCAAGAATGAGCAAGGGCTCAATAATTGTATTTGATGAACTTAATGATCAAAAATGGAAGGGTGAAACATTAGCGCTCCTCCAAAAACTTAATTTAAATAATTATAAGTTAAAATCTTTCGTTTTTGAGCCAAATATTTCCTATATAGAAGTAAAAGGTAAAATTAAATAAAAATAGTTTTATTTGTATAAACTGCTTAAATTGGAAAAAGTAATCAATTTGGTCTTAGGTTTGGACTTAAGTTTATTCTTCAGATAAGTGTTGAATTTTCTATAAAATTTAATTTTATTGGAACTGAAGATATTTTTTTGTTTCCACATTTGGCCTTCTGGCCATTTACCAGAAAAATGAACAAAATAATTTTCACTAATTGAATTTTCAATACATTCCTTAACAATTTTATCATTTAGTTTGTATTTGTATAAAAATGGGTATTTGCTTGTCATTTCGTAAAGCCAAAGAGCCTGAAATTTATAATTCAACCAATTAATTTTTTTAGTTTTCAAAATTTCATAATTCAAAATAGGTTCCTCCCCAGTTGTTATTGTTTTTATATTTTTTTGTTTATATTTAAAATAAATATTTTTTAACAATTCTGCTTTTTCTTTAATATTAAACATTAACAATCCTGAACAAAAATAATCTCCCATATCTGGCCAATTGTTAAAATTGTAAATTTGTTTTCTGCTAATTGTTAGTGCGCTATCAAGTGGAAAATTTCTATTGTAATGGGCCTTTCTCATAAAAGCTGCTCTTCTTTTTAAAAAATTATCATTTTGATAGTAAGGAGTATTTTTATATTTTGAAACAACGCTAAATTTTCCTTTTTTATGATGTTTAAAAATATTTGGAGCTAAAGGATTGCTCAATATATCTACATCTAAATAACAAACGTTGTTTATAAATTTTAAGTTCTTTTTTATAAAATCTGCAAATAAAAATTTATTAAATACTGGATTTGCATAATAGCCCTTGCCAACTGTAAAAGATCTAACGAAACCAATTAAGCCAAGATTATTTTTTTTACAATATTTGATAAGAAGATCTTTTGAATACTTATTCCAATCAGAATATATTTTTTTTCCAATCAAAATAACGACCATGTAATTTTTTTTCTGTTTATGTTTTACAAATATTTTATAAAAAAAATTTTTTCTTTCATTTTTATGCATATAAGATCTATTATTTTTGGTAATGGTCTTGAATTAATTTTTTAATTGATGGTATTTGAAGCCTTCTTTTTAAGGAACCGCTATTATATGAAAAATTTTCTTTAATAATTTTTCCTTTATTTTTTTTTATATATTCTTTTATCTTCTTGTCATTTACCATCAATGTAGATGGGCAAACAATAAAATAATTTTGACAATCAATTTTAATTGAATTATCTGAGCTAGAAATCAATTCCTCATGAATTTTTTCTCCGGGTTTAATTCCTATTTCACTAAATCCATACTTTGGTTTTAATATTTTTATTAAATCTATAATTTCAATAGTATCCATATTGGGAATGAAAGTTTCTCCCCCTGTCATTTTTTGCAATGCCATGATTACAAAGTTTACTCCCTGCTCTAAGGAAATATTGAACCTTGTCATTTTTTTGTTAGTTAATAATATTTTTTGTTTCTCTTTAATTTGATCTAAAAATGCTGGAACCACCGAGCCTCTTGAATTAAATACGTTTCCATATTTAACGACTGAAAATTTTTTTTTGCTGTAATTATTCGCTGCAATAAAAAGCTTTTCAGCTGCTAATTTTGAAGCACCATATAAGTTTATAGGAGAAACAGCTTTGTCAGTACTTAAAAAAACACTTTTTTCAACTCTTGAGCTCGTGATAGCATCAATAACATTTTGCGTACCGACTACATTAGTTTTTATTACTTCAAAAGGATTATATTCTCCCGACTCAACATGTTTTAAAGCTGCAGCATGGATTACTATATCAACATCCCTCATTGCTAATTTCAATCTATCTAAATCTCTTACATCTCCCAAAAAATATCTAATTAATTTATTGTATTTTTTGTATTGAGATTTCATAATATATTGCTTCAGCTCATCTCGACTGAATATTATAATTTTCTTTGGATTTAATTTTTTTAGAGCAATTTCAATAAATTTTTTTCCAAACGAACCTGTACCGCCTGTTACTAGAATTGTTTTATTTGCAAATGATCTCATAAATTAACGTTCAACTTTTGAACGTTATAATCATTTTTTAGGCTTTTTTCAATTTTTTTTATACTTTTTTAAAATTTTTCTTAAATTCTTTATGATATAGCTCAAATCTCTACTCTTTAAGTTAGGGTATATTGGAATACTTAGACAGGAGGAGAAGTATTTTTCAGCCCCAGGAAATTTTCCAAACTTTTTAATTAAAAAAGGTTTATGCCTATAGTTTGGTATGTAATGAACCTGGGTCAATATTTTTGATTTATATAATTGTTGTATAATTTTTTCTCTTGAAATTTTTAATTTATCCAATTTAAAATTTATTATAAAAAGATGCCACGCAGAATAAAATTTATTATTTTTAGGTAAATCAATATAGTCATTTAAAGCATTAAGTTTTTTTAGATAAATTTTTGCGATATTATTTCTTTCTTTTATAAATTTTTCTAGTTTATTAAGTTGACTAATTCCAAGAGCACACTGAAAATCATTCAATCTAAAGTTAAATCCAGTATTATTTAATACATGTTTCCAATTATAATTATTTTTTTTATTTTTTTTTAGTTCAAAACCATGATTTCTTTTTTTTAGCATATGAATATAAAAATTTTTTTTATTTGTTGAGACCATCCCCCCTTCTCCCGTCGTAATCGATTTTAATGGATGAAACGAAAAAGTAGTTATATCAGAATACCTACAGTTGCCAATTGTATCTTTTTTGTCTTTTGAATATTTAGCTCCTAAAGCGTGACAAGCATCTTCGATACAATAACAGTTATATTTTTTTTTTAATTTAAAAAAATCTTTTGAATAGTTGCTATGTCCACCATTATGCATAACAAAGAAAACTTTTAATTTTTTTATATTGTTTTTTTTTATACATTCTTCCAGATTCTTAGGTTCCATTTGTCCTGTTATTGGATTTACATCTGCAAAAAATATTTGTGCATCATACAATTTGGAAATATTTGCTGCTGCAGGAAAATTAATTGCAGGAATTACTACTTTATCTTTTGATTTAAGATTTATTGCGTCTAAAGCAAGATGAATGGCTGAAGTGCCACTATTGCATGACACACTAAAATTTACATTAGTTTTTTTTGAGAAGTTCTTTTCAAACTCATTTGTAAGACTTCCAGTAGTAATTAAATCTCTCCTCAAAGCACTTGTCACATGTTGTATGTCTTTTGTATCAATAGTTTGTCTGCTGTAAGGAATATACCTATTCATAACTAATCTTTAAGGAGTTGTTTTACAACTTTATTTATTTTTTCATCAGCTAAAAAAATTTTTTTGATGATTTCTTTTGTTTGTTTGGGATTACTTTCGAAAGCAATTTTCAATAAACCCATCCAGTTTTTATTGTTTTTTGCTCTTATTTTTTGGATAGTATTTATTTTAGAAATATGGTTTTTTTTTATTTTTTTTTTCATATATATATTAATAATAGTACTATAAATTCTTGCAAGATAATTGCTTCATGATACTTATAAAAAATGATTATAAAATTAGGCAATAAAATTCAAATAGGAAATAACCTTAGGCCTTTAATTGTAGCTGAAATATCGGGAAATCATTGTGGTAACAAAAAAAAATTTCTAAACCACATAAAGGTAGCTAAAGAAAGTGGAGCTGATTTGGTTAAAATACAAACCTATGAGCCTGAAGACATAACTAGCAATAAAAATAAATATTATATCCAAAAAGGTCTATGGAAATCAAAATCATTATGGTCACTTTATAATAAAGCTCATACTCCAATTAGCTGGCATAAAGATGCTTTTCGTTTAGCAAAAAAATTAAAGATACAACTTTTTAGCACCCCATTCAGTATTAGATGTGTCGATATTTTAGAAAAATTTAAAGTGTCAATTTACAAAATATCTTCATTAGAAATTACTGATTATAATTTAATAAAATATATTGCCTCTAAGCGTAAACCTATTATTCTTTCTACAGGCGCCGCGAATATTAATGAAATAAAAAAAGCGGTCAAAATTATTAATAAATATCATAACAAAATAATCCTTTTACATTGTATTTCAAAATATCCTACCAAGGAGGAAAATGCACAGATAAGATCAATTAATTTTTTAAGAAAAAAATTTAAAAAAAATTTGATTGGTTTATCAGACCACACAAAAGATATTTTTAGTTCACTTGCTTCTGTACCACTTGGCGCTGTTCTGATTGAAAAACACTTTAAAACAGATGAAAAATTAAAATCAGTAGATTCAAATTTTTCAATTGACCCAATAAAAATGAGAAATTTAAAAAGATTCTCAGAACAAATGTTTATTTCACTAGGAGAAAAAAAATTTAAGAATTTTAAAATTGAAAATGAGTCATTATTTTTTAGAAGATCTCTTTTTGCAAAGATTAACATTGAAAAAGGAGAGAGGTTTTCTGAGAAAAATATAGTATCTTTAAGACCCTTAATTGGAGTTGGAGCTGAAAATTTTTTTAAAATTATAGGTAAAAAAAGTAAAAATAAAATTAAGGCTGGTTATCCAATTCTTAGAAAAAATATTTAAAAATTAAGATTTAGATTTTTTTTTTTGAAATTTGTATAAAATTTTAGCTAATTTAAGATCATCTAAAGTATCAATATCAATAGATTTTGTATTTTTAAGAAAAAAAGAACCCACTTTATCTTTTTTATTTTTTAACATGCTCGATATATTGTAAATAGAAAATACCCCTGTTTCATAATAGAATTTAGGTAAATCCTGAGTCCTGTAGTTTTCAAATTTTTTCCAAAAATATTTTATTGTATTGTTTTTTTTAATCACCAAAGCTCTTAATGGGTTTGAATTAAAATTACTTACAGTTCTTAAAATATCATAGTTATTGCTTTTCATTACTTTAAAAGCTTTTTTCAAATCATTTGTTTCAATTAAAGCTGATGTTGGATATATACAAAATAAATATTTTATATGTTCTAATTTTAATCTTTTAACTACATCAACTAAAACTTTTCTTGTAACTGTAAAATCATCAGCTAAATTTTTGACTCTTAAAAAAGGGACTTCAGCTCCGCATTTTTTTGCAATAGCAGCTATATTTTTGCTTTCTGTTGAAACTATTATTCTAGAAAATAATCTAGATTTTTTGGCAGCTTTAATTGGATAGCTTATTATAGGCTTCCCTAAAAAGTTCTTTATATTTTTATTCTTCAAACGTTTGCTACCACCTCTTGCTGGAAATATACAAATAGACTTTATCATTCAATTATTTAATTATTTACTAAAAGTTGACATTTTACAAGAATTGTTGTGACCATCAAATTTAAATTAAAATTAATTAGAAATTTAATATATAAAGTAAATATATATAGTGAAAATATTAGTTACAGGTTCTACCGGTTTCTTAGGAAATGAGCTATCAAGGCTAATTTTAGTTGATAGTTTTTTCAAAGGGTATTTTATTGCTAGAAAGCCTTTGAAAAAAAGAAAATATTACATTTGTAAATTAGAAAATTTTAAAAAATTAAATAAATTATTAAATAAAATTAGTCCTGATGTAATTGTAAATCTTGCAGCTGAGGTTAATTTTAAAAAGAAAACAAAAAAAATGTATAAAGTAAATTCTCAGGCAGTTGACTTAATGGTAAAATATTGTTTAAAAGAAAATAAACACTTAGTTCAAGCTTCTGGTACAATAGTTAACGGAAATCATAAAACTTATTCTCACAAGACAAAAATTCAACCTGTTAATGAATATGGTAAATCAAAGCTGATGGCAGAAAAAATTATAAACAAATATAAGTTTAAAAAAACAATTTTAAGATTTGGAGGAATTTACGGAAAAAATGGTCCTCAGCATTTGAGCTTAAATAAGTTTATTAAAAACGCTTTAGAAGGTAAAAATATTATTTTTCTTGGAAATCCTAAAAGTAAAAGGAATTATGTTTATGTTAACGATGCAGCAAAAATTATTTTGAAAGTAATAAAGAAAAAGATTTACGGAACTTATTATGTTGGAGGTGAAGTCCAGAATTTTGAACAAATGCTAAAAAAAATTAAGCTTATAATTAATAAAAAATCCAGAATAGTTTTTAAATTTACAAATGAAAAGACTTTTGATCAAATAATTATCAATAGTAGGATTTTTAAAACTACCACTTTCTCAAATTCTTTAAAGAAAATATTATGAAAATAGCATTCATCTCAGACATTCACGGAAATTACGAAGCTTTAAGGGCGGTAATTAAAGATATTAAGAAGTTAAAAATTAAAAAAATATATTGTTTGGGTGATATTGTGAATTATTATTATGAGCCTCATAAATGTATTGACGTTTTAATTAAAAATAAAGTTAAATGTATTAAAGGAAATCATGAAGATATATTTTTAAAAACAATTAAGCATAAGAAAAAAATTAAGTTTTATAAACAACTTTATGGCAAAAGTATTGAGATTAATTTAAAAGTTTTAAAAAATAAACATATCAAATTTTTGAAATCTCTTAAGAGCAAAATATCAATAAGACTTAATGGTAAAAAAATATTATTAGCACATGGATCTCCATGGAAAATAGACTTCTACTTTTATAAAAACGTGAGAGAGATATGGTACAAAAAAATTGCTACCTATAAATTCGATAATATAATATTAGGACATACTCATTATCCAATGAAGAAAATATTAAATAATAAAATTTTAATATTAAATCCAGGATCTGTTGGTCAACCAAGAAATAAATCGATTGATGCACATTGGATATTTTTAGATACTGAAAAAATGAAATATTTTTTTAAAAAAAGTGAATACTCTAAAAAAAAACTATTAAAACAGATTAATCAATATGACTCAGGCAACTCAAAACTTTTAAGATATTTTAAAAAATGAAAATCCTAATTACCGGTGCAAACGGTGATATTGCAATATCTATTTGTAGAATTATAAAAAGTAAATTTAAAAAATTTATTATTGATGGTGTGGATATAAATCCCGAGGGACTAGGTGAGTTATATTTTAATAATATTCATAAAGTGCCTTTAGGTTCAGATTTAAACTACTCAAAAAAAATTAAAAAAATTGCAGGACCTTATAATTTAATCATACCTACAACTGAAAGTGAAATTAAATTTTTTTCAAAAAAAAATGTTTTAAAAAGAAAGAAATTATTAATAAATAAAAAAGAGATAATTGATATTTTTAATTCAAAAATTAAAACATTTAAGTTTTTAAAGAAATTAAATTTAGGAACACCCTCGTTCTGTTTTAAACTTAACAAAATTAAAAAATATACAGAACCCTTTTTTATAAAAAAAGACTATGGCTACGGAAACAGAGGGTATAGACTAGTTTCCTCAAAGGAAGATTTTAAAAAGATAAAAAACTTAAAAAAAAATGAGTGGGTCGCTCAAGAATATCTAGGAAAAGGGTTTAATGAATTTACTTGTGGTATAATAAGATTAAAAGATTTTAGTGATGTTATTATTTTAAAAAGGAAGCTACACAAAGGTTATTCTTATTTTGTAAAAAATATAAACAATCCGAAATTAAAAAGAGAGCTGTTACATTTAGCCAACAAAATTAATTTAAATGGATGTTTAAATATTCAACTTAAAGCAAATAAAAAAAGATATGCAATTTTTGAAATAAATACCAGACTTTCTTCAACAGTGATGATGAGGCATAAATTAAATTTTAAAGATTGTGTGTGGTGGATGGAATATTTATTATTTAACAAAAAGCCAAAAAGAAATTATAAAATAATTAACAAGGCGTTAGTGAAATTAAACGAAGAAAAATATATTTAAATTTACGTAAGTTTTAAATTTTTTTTTCGATTAAATCACAAATAATATGCCCAGCTAGCATATGCATCTCTTGAATCCTAGCTGTAGATTTTGAGTTTATATTTATTTCAACGTCCGATAAACCCTTGCATTTGCCACCATTTTTTCCTAAAAAGGAAATTACTTTTAGAGATTTTTTTTTCCCTTCTTTAATTGCTTCTAAAATATTTTTACTATTTCCTGAAGTAGATAAAGCTATTAAAACATCACCTTTGCCTGCTAAAGCATTTATTTGTCTAGAAAATATTTTTTCGAAGCCAAAATCGTTTGAGATGCAGGTTATTGAAGCTGGATCGCTTAATAAAGATATAGATTTAAGCGGCATTCTTTTTTTTTTATATCTTCCAATAAGCTCTGCTGACAAATGCATACTATCTGAAGCGCTACCGCCATTTCCACACCAAAAGATTGTCCCTTTGTTAGCTAAAGATTTTAAAATTATTTTACTAGCTTTGACTATCTTGTTCGTAAGATTCTGAATATTTTTTTGTAAAATCTTTTCATGTTCGTTTAAATGTGATTGTACTATTTTTGTTAAATTGTTCATTTTAATAGCTATTAAAATTATCCTAGATTTTTCTTATTATATCTTATGCAAATGAAAGCAAGTATAAAAAAGGATAGTAGTGAAACAATCTTTAAAATAATTCTTGTATGATTTCTATAGTAAATAGTGCTTTCTGTATTTGGACTAATTTCTAAATACATTAATGTTTTATCTAAATTGTTTATTACACCTTCGCTAGATTTCCAAGATTTATCATACAAAAAAGGTAACACAAACTTGGCCTTTTTATTTGAATTATTGATAATTTTGTACTTATTCAATTTAATTCTAGTAAATTCAATATTTTCTTGTTTTAACATTTTTAAGTTTTTTTCAAATATTAAACATCTTACTGGAGCTACATTTAAACAATCAGCTTTTATCTGAAGATTGGTATTTTTGCTTAAGATTATTTTTTTTTTTGAATCTTTTAATGATAATATCATTAATGATTTTTGATTGTCATATTTTACTTTACGTAAAATATTAAATTTTGATAAGTCTATCTCTGACAGCTCATTATCGAAAATTAATAAATAATTTATATTAAAAATATTGAAGAAAAAATTATTATTTATTTCATCAATTTTCGGATCTATTGCCGCATACATTTTATCTGTAGGTTTTCTCAATAGATGTTTATTAGAATTTTTGAATCTATAGTTGAAAGGGAAAATATTATATTCCAACAAATCATTTAAAAAAAATAGGTTTACTTCCTTAAATTTTTTATTTGCAGGAAGTATATCTAAACTTAAAGCTCCTATTTTGTGTGCGTAGAAAGTTTTCCAAATTCCAAGGCTTATATAAGTTTTTTCAGAATTTTTATTTTCAAGATTGCTAAAAAAGTTAAAAAGATCGGATTTCTCAAAATCTTTATTCTTTTTTAGATAATTGAAGCTATTAGTTTCATATGAATTAAATTTAAAGTTAACTGTTTGAACTATATGTAGAAAAGTGACAGAAAAACAAATTAATAAAACAAATTTTAAATACTTTTTGTTGTTAATGGACATGACAAATTTACCAAATAAAATTATAGATAAAAAATTAAAAATATCCCTTAACATGAAATTTGTGGTATAAATTTCTAAATATTTTACAGCGTCTATAAATGAGATAAAAACCAATAAAAGAAAAGTTAAATCAATATAATAAATGTTTTTAGATTTTTTTTTAATTATTGACCTAATCGATTCATAAAAAGCAAAATAAAAAATTATGCCTCCAAAAGGAAATCTTAAGTTATCTATCCATTTAAATTTCGAGAGAAAAGGCAGATCAATAGAGAAAATATCCTCTACAAATTTTAAAGGAAAAACTAATCCCGAAGCGAAATGTTCAAATTTAAACTTAAATACTTCTTTTCTGTTCCCTTCAGGAGAGATAAAGTATTCATTTGCTATTCTAAAAAATTCCTCAGAAATGACTAATAGAAAAATAAATATACCAAAATAGAACAGTTTTTTTTTAAGAAAAAAAAATTTATTATTTGTTAAAGTAAATAAAATACCAAAAAAAATGAAGGAGGTAACATAAATAATATGGCTATTTACCATTAAAAACGATGTAAAAAAAATTAATTTAAAGAAATATTTAAAGTTTTGAGTATCTAGAAATTTTATTAAATAAAAAAAAATTGCAGGCAGTATACATAAAGAAAAAATAGTTTTTACAGAATCTGATAAATAAATTTGAAACAGAAAGGTAATTGAAAAACTATAAAAAAAAATTAATAAGTAAATATAGCTATCAATTTTAAAAAATTTAAAAATTCTCTTTAAATAGTTCAATTTTAAGTAAAAACTTAAACCTATAGACGCGTAGAAGAAGAGAGAAAAATCTTTAATAAGTAAACTTGGTAAAAAAAGATAGTTTAATCCTGCGCCTAAAGGCATTGTTGTACCTGGACCAATTAAATCATAAAAGAATAAAAATGGTAAAAATGAGTTATTTGCAATTAATAGCAAGCTAAAATGATTTAAATAGTAGTCTTCGATGACATTGGTTCCTAAGATTAATAGTGGAACAAAATAAACTGATAGAATTATTACAAGGAAAAAAAAATCATCTCTGAGGGATGAACTGTTTTTACTTTTTAACTTCATATTTTAGTATTAAATTTATAAAAATAAATTAGACTATAATTGAAAAAGTTAAATAGTTTTATAAAATTATGTTATTAAAAAAACTTATTATTAATAAGCTATAAAATGCTAATAAACCAGGTAGTAATATTAGTAGGAGGATTAGGAACCAGATTGAGGAGTCTAACCAAAACGACACCTAAACCACTTATTAAAATTAATGATACTCCATTTATTGAATATTTAATTAAATTTTATAGTATCTCGGGATTTAAAAAGATAGTTCTTCTCACTAAATACAAAAGTTCTATTTTTTTTAAAAAATATCACGGCAAAGTAATCGACAATATTAAAATTACATGTATTAATGATAAGCAGTTTTTAGGAACCTCAGGCTCACTTTTAAACTCAATAAAAATCTTAGACAAACATTTTATATTTTGTAATGGAGATACTTTTTTTGATATAAAAATAAAGAATTTTGTAAAAAAATTTAAAAAAAATTACATTGGGATTTTAGCTTGTTCAAAAATTCAGCCACACAATAAAAGATATACAAGTTTTTTTAAAAAAAAAAAGTTAATTTCTTCAGGAATTTATTTATTTAATAGAGATAAAATTCAAAAATACTTAATCAAAATAGGCTCCTTGGAAAATGAAGTAATAAACCAGCTGCCTAAAAATAAATTTAAAAAAATTTCATATAAAAAAAAATTTATTGATATTGGAACGCCTGCAGATTTGATAAAAGCAAAAAATATTTTAAAAACAGTAAATCGAAAAAAATGTGTTTTTCTCGATAGGGACGGAGTGATTAATTACGATTATGGTTATGTTTATAAAAAAGAAAATTTTAAATTTAAAAAAGGTGTTTATAAAGCAATTAAATTATTAAATGACAATAATTTTTTAGTGATTGTAATAACTAACCAATCTGGGATTGGTAGGGGGTTCTATACTAAAAAAGATGTAGAAAATTTACATATTTGGGTTAGTAGAAAGCTTCAACTTTATAATGCCAAAATTGATAAATTTTATTTTTCTCCATATTTTAAAAAAGCAAAAAGGAAAATTTTCAGAAAAGGGTTAATATATCGCAAACCTAATATTGGATTATTTAATACAGCTATGAAGGATTTTAATATTAAAAAAGAAGACTCTTTTTTTATAGGTGATAAATTTTCAGATAGATTAGCTGCAAAGAAATTTGGAATTAAATATTTTAACGTAAATAAAAAAACAAATCTTTTAAATTTAATAAAGAGAAAAATTATTTTTTAAAATTAAAAATTGCATTAAAGCATAAAATCTTATTGTTGATAATTTTTTGATCATTTATCCCAATGAGGTCGTAATTATTTTTTTTGAGAAATGAATAAATATTGTCGAAATTTTCATTTGTATATTTATTTTTGTTAGAAAATATGATTTCAGCTTCGATAATCTTAATTTTACCTTTTGAAATAAAATTTTTGGCAGATAATAAAACATTAAAATCGTTTCCTTCCGTATCAATTTTTAAATAATCAATTTTTTTTATTTTTTGTTTTTCAATATATTTATCAAGAGTTGAACATTTTATTTTAATTTTGCGTTTGTACCCCTCGATTTTTTTTAAACTCGACCATGAAGAAATAGGGTGTTCGTAATAATTTTTTGATTTATTATCTTTATCAATAGCAAAATCATTTATTTTAATCCTTGGTATATTATTCAAAATTTTTAAACATTCATGATTTGGTTCAAAGCAATGTATTATAGCATTTTTTCCAAAAATTTTTTTAATGAATTTTACGTTGGTTCCTATGTTCGCACCAACATCAAAATAAACAATAGATTTTTTAAAATATTGTTTTAAAAGTTTTTCTTTGTCAATTTGGTTGGAAATTAACAAAACTAAGGAGTTAGATAACAGTTGATATAATGCCAATAATTTATTAATCATACAATTATTAATACAATAAATATTTAAAAATATATATTTAATATACATGAAAAAAAGTCCTTTAAACTTTGCTTACCAACTTTCTAAGCTTTGGATGGGTGCAAATCTGAAACAATTGACTCCAAGACTTGAAGATCATAACAAAAAATATACTGGAAAAAAAGTTTCACTAAGTACTACCTTTGCTTTAACATTTGTGTGTAATTTTGAATGTGCTCATTGTGGTGCTGATATCGATAATTCAAAAGCTGATTTAGATATTAAAACTGACAAAATTCTTAAACTTATTAAAGAAATGAATACTCATGGTATGTTGAGAGTTGGATTTACAGGTGGGGAACCTTTGGTAAGAAAAGGTATAGACCAAATTATTCAAGCAAGTAAAGATAATAATCTTATGATTTCACTAACAACTAACGGTTGGTTTGTAAAAAAATATTCTGATGTTTTAAAAAACGTAAGTCTTCTTAATATCAGTCTAGATGGAACAGAGGAAACTCATGACTTTATAAGAAGAAAAAAAGGAAGCTTTGCTAAAGCAATTGAAGCAGTAAAAATAGCTAAAGCAAACAATATTCCTGTGTTGGTAAACACAACTGTAATGAGCGCTAATATCGACAATATTCCAGAAATGAATAAATTAATTAAAGAATTAAATGTTAATTGGTCTTTAGACGCTTATGTTGAGCATAATGTAATAAAAGAATGGCAAAAGGGGAGCAATTTAAGTAGGCCAACTAATGATTTGTTCAAAAAAGTAGTTAAAGAAATAGATGATAACAAAAATTTAGTGAATTCTGATGATTATTTAAAAATGATTACAAAAGAAAAAAAACCACCAAAAGTATGTTTTGCAGGAATAGGATACTCTGTAATATCACCTGAGGGAGAGCTTTATCCTTGTTTCCCTGCAATGGTAGATCCAAAATTTAAAGGTATGGACCTTAAAAAAATGTCATTTGATGAAGCATTTAAAGAAATGCCTCTTTATAGAACTGCATGCTCAACTTGCGACATGCTTTGCCATATGGAAGTAAACAGTCTATACAGCTTCTCGCCTAGCGCAATAAAAAAAGCTTTTAAATATTTAAAAAAATAATTCAATTTTACTAATACTATTTTTATGAAAAAAGCACTAATTACTGGTTTTACTGGAATGGTTGGCTCTCATTTGGCTGATTTTCTAATTACAAATACAAAATGGAAAATCTTTGGAGCATGTAGATGGAGAAGTCCAACAAGCAACATCTCTCACCTTTCTGGCCTGATAAACAAAAAAAAAAGGATTGAACTTAAATATTTAGATTTATGTGACTACAGTAGTATTGAAAAAGTAATTAAAGAAGTAAAGCCAGATTATATTTTTCATTTAGCTGCACAAAGTTTCCCAAAGGCAAGTTTTGATCAAAGAGAACTTACTTATAATACGAATATAATTGGTACAGATAGATTGTTACATATAGTTGTAAAACTTAAAATTAATCCAATAATTCATATTTGTTCATCTTCTGAAGTTTTTGGAAGAGTTAATAAAAAAGATCTACCAATTTCTGAAGATAATATTTTCCATCCTGCATCACCATACGCAATATCTAAAATTGGGACAGATTACATTGCAAAATATTACTTTGAAGCCTACAAATTAAAAATTTTGATAACAAGAATGTTTACACATACCGGGCCTAGACGGGGGGATTACTTTGCAGAGTCCAGCTTTGCGAAGCAGATCGCTTTAATTGAAAATGGTTATCAAAAAAAAGAAATACTCGTTGGAAACTTAAATTCCTTAAGAACAATTGCAGATGTTAGAGATGCTGTAAGAGCTTACTATTTACTGGTAACAAAAAAGCCGAAGTTTGGAGAAAGTTACAATATCGGAGGTAATTACAGTTGTTCAGTGAGAAATATTCTAAAAACATTAATCAAAAAGAGCGTAGTACAGGGGATTAAGGTAAAAATTGATAAAAATCGATTAAGACCAATTGATGCTGACTTACAAATACCTGATACCTCGAAGTTTAAAAGACATACTGGATGGAAACCAATTTTTAAATTTGAAAATACAATGTCAGATCTTTTAGATTACTGGAGAGATAGAATAAGTTTCGGAAATTTTATAAATAGATGAAGATTAGCAAAACAAATCTTGATGGTGTTTTAAAAATTAAGCTTCAACCCTTTAGAGATCATAGAGGTGAGTATATTGAAATTTTCAATAAAGTATTATTTAAAAAAACAAATAAAAGAATAAGTTTTATACAAGATGACGTTTCAGTTTCCAAAAAAAATGTGTTACGTGGGATTCATGGTGATTTCAAAACTTGGAAACTAGTAACTTGTCTTATGGGAAAGTTTATGCTTTTAGTAGTTAATAACAAAAAAAGAGATAAACAGTACAAAAAATGGGAAAAATTTACACTATCAGAAAAAAATAATATCCAAATTCTTATCCCTCCAGGATTTGGAAATGCTCATTATGTAAAATCAAAGAAAGCCATTTTTCATTATAAACAATCAACTCTCTATGATAAGAAATCTCAGTTTACAATTAATTGGCAAAACAAAAAATTTAATTTTAAATGGCCAAAAAAAATTAGGCCGATTTTGTCAAAAAGAGATAAACAAAAATGATTATAAGTAGGTCACCTTTAAGAATTTCATTGTTTGGTGGTGGTACTGATTATCCAGAATGGTTCAAAAAGAACAATGGGATTGTAATTGGAGGGACTATAAACAAATATAGCTATATACATCTAAGATATCTGCCCAAAATATTTAATTTTAATTACCGATTGAGATATTTTAAGAATGAATTAGTAAAAAATATTAGTAATATAAAACATGGTCCATACAGAGAAGTTTTAAAACTTTTTAATCTATCTAATAGTCATATAGAAATAATTCATACATCCGACTTACCAGCTTTATCTGGTCTAGGTTCTAGTTCAAGCTCAACAGTAACAGCGATTAATGCAGTATCATCTTTAAGAGGTAAATTTTTAAGTAAAAAAAACCTTGCTAATTTAGCCATTAAAGTTGAAAGAGAAATTTTAAAAGAAAGCGTTGGATGTCAAGATCAAATATTTTCTGCATTTGGTGGCTTTAATTCAATAAGATTTAAATCAGGTGTGGATTACTCGGTAGAAAATTTAATGATAGATAAAAAAAAGTTAAATCTTTTAAATAATAGTTCAATTCTGATTTGGTCAGGACAACAAAGGGAAAGCCAACTACTTGAAAAAAAGAAAATACAAAATATTAAAAAAAAAATTATCACAAAAAACCTTCAAAATATTCAAGAAATTACAGAGCTTGCCTACGAAGAATTTTCTAAGTCTTCATGGAATTTAAAAAAAATTGGAAATTTGATGAATTTATATTGGTCTCAGAAAAAACAGCTTTCGAATAATATTACCACAACGAAGATTAACAAAATTTGTAAAATAGCAACAGAGAATGGTGCTTATGGGGTGAAACTACTTGGCGCTGGCGGAGGTGGCTTTGTTTATATTCTTTGTTCCCCAAATAAAAAACAAAAAATTATAAAAAAACTTTCTAAATATAAAAATGTAAACTTTCAATTTGAAAATTCTGGAAGCTGTATAATTTATAATAAGTATTTAGATTAAAATGAAAAAAAAAGTACTTATTGTTGGGGGATCAGGTTTTGTAGGAACAAATATTCTAAAAAAGATCAATTACAAAAAATATAAAGTTTACGCTACTATAAATAAAAGTAAAAAAAGATTTAGTAATAAAGCAAAATACTTTAAAGGTGACCTTAGAAAATATAAATATTGCGAAAAAATTACAAATTCAATTGATATCGTTATAATGTGTGCAGCAGTATCAAGTGGTGCTCAAATTATCCAAAACAACCCTATGTATCACGTTAACGATAATGTGATAATGAATTTAAATATTTTAAAAGCTTGTGAAAAAAACAAGGTAAAAAAATTTATTTTTCTAAGCAGTAATACCGTGTACCCAGTGGGATTTAAATCCATGGGTGAAAATGACTTAAACTACAGTCTATTTTCAAAATACTTTAATGTTGGGTGGATGAAAATTTTTTCTGAAAAAATTTGTGAGATGTATAAAGATAAGATTAAAATAATCATTGTTAGGCCTTCTAATTTATTTGGACCCTATGATAAATTTGATCCTTTAAGATCCAAGGTTATACCGGCTTTAATTAGAAAATTTGAAACAAAAAAAATTGTAGAAGTATGGGGATCTGGTAAAGATGTTAAAGATTTTTTATATATAGATGATTTTGTAAGAAACCTACTTTTAGTTATAGAAAAAATAAATAAATTTACTATAATTAATATTTCATCATCAAATTCTGTAAGTCTAGCTCAAATTATAGATATTTTAAAAAAAATATATAAAAAAAAGAATAGAAAGATTATTTTGAACAAAAATAAACCCTCTATGATTCCTTTTCGAAAAATAAGCAACAAAAAAATAAAAAAACTTATAAATTTTAAAATTAGATT
>MDTE01161593.1_pt1 | contig 30440 bp, 20 predicted proteins | sample 811231 | NCBI WGS metagenome assembly MDTE01 (sample SAMN05326651, study PRJNA326480) | marine metagenome | isolation source: seawater | place: Indian Ocean: Red Sea | collected 2010 | reverse complement strand
GTTCTCATCGGGACCGGGAGAGCCAATCCTGGGAAGGGGATTGATGGGCCGGCAGACCTGGCCGACCCCGTCCGCTGTCAGGGGCTGGCTCGTGTCTACCAGGGCATCGTCGATCTGGGCGTGGATGCTCTGATCTCCATCGGCGGAGACGACACCCTGAAGACGGCAAACTTGCTCTACCGCTATCAGCAACAGTTGCCCGCCGAGTCTCCTCGTTTTCGTGTTGTCCATCTGCCCAAGACCATCGACAACGACTACCGGGGTATCGACTTCACCTTTGGTTTTTTTACGGCCGTCGACGTCATGGCCAAGGAGGTTCAGAACCTGCGTGCCGATGCCATGGCGACCCGCAGTTGGTTCGTTGTGGAGACCATGGGGAGGAAGGCTGGCTGGCTGTCATACGGGGTGGGGATCGCTGGAGACGCGAACCTCGTCATTGCTGTGGAGGATCTGGACCAGGACCTCTGCCCGGCGGTCGAGGGCGGCCAGCGTGAGTTGAACCTGGAGGCTCTGGCTGATCGCATCGTGGATCTTATCCAGGTCCGTGAGCGGCGGGAGAACAAGCACTACGGAGTGGTTGTGGTGGCGGAGGGACTGGCTGAGTTTCTCGCTCCGCGCTACTTGGATGGTGTCTCGAGGGATGACCATGGACACATCTCGTTGGGCAACTTGGATCTAGGCAAGTTCTTGGCGGGCATCGTGGCCGAGCGCTACCACGAGCGTGTGGGACGAGACCGCAAGGTGAAGGGGATCCAGCTGGGCTACGAGTCCCGCACCGCTCCGCCTCATGCCTTTGACGTGATGTTGGGCAGTCAGCTGGGCGTTGGGGCCTATCGTGCGCTCGAGGAAGAGGGGCTCGATGGGCACATGGTCAGCGTCCTTGGCCAACTGCAGCTTCAGTATGTGCCTTTTGCCGATCTCGTGGACCCGGAGACTCTCGTGACGGAACTGAGGTCTATCGTGCCCGGCAGTGACTTCCATCGACTTGCTCGGTTCCTAGAGACGCGGGTAGATCGATTGTCGGGCTGGGATGACAGCTGAAGCAATAGATCGGTTGTTGACGCCCTGTTTGAGCTCCCACCCGGCCTGTGCTCAAGCCCCGGGAACCGTTGAAGAACGTGTGGAGGGCCAGCTGGCCACTCCCATGCCGGCCCTGGCCGACGAGGAGGGAGCAGCGCTCCCGAAGGGTCTCCCTGAGGTCATAGACGGCCACGTCCATCTGTTCCCAGAACGCCTGTTCGAGGCCATCTGGGATTGGTTTCACGAGCACGGGTGGCCGATTCGCTACCAACTCCATGCGGAGGCTGTGCTCCAGTTTCTGTTCGAGCGGGGGGTCTCTCGTGTGGTGGCCCTCCACTACGCCCACAAACCCGGGATCGCACGGGACATGAACCAGTGGATGAGCTCGCTTGTCGCTCGCTGGCCTCGTGTCCTGGGAACCGCGACAGTGTTCCCGGGCGAAGAGGGCGCTGTGGAGATCTTGCGTGAAGCCTTCGCGCTCGGCCTGGGCGGCGTGAAGCTTCACTGTCACGTTCAGTGCTTTGGCCCCGATGAGCCAGCCATGCACGAGGTCTACTCCACCTGTGCGGAGCACTCGATGCCGCTGGTCATCCACGCCGGTCGTGAGCCCAAGAGCCCGGCCTATCATTGTGACCCGCACGAGCTGTGTGCTGCCTCCAAGATCGAGAGGGCACTGACGGACTACCCCGATCTTCGGATCTGCGTCCCCCACTTGGGGGCCGACGAGTTCGACGCGTATGCCCGACTGCTGGAGAGGCACGACAACCTCTGGCTCGATACGACGATGATGCTGGCGGACTACTTTTCTTTGGAAGGCGCTTGGCCGCTGCTGGAGGTCCGACCTGACCGCGTTCTCTATGGCACCGACTTTCCCAACCTGCCCTATGCCTGGGATCGGGAGGTCCGCAGGCTCGCTAGCCGCGGCTTGCGCGATGAACATTTAGAGCAGGTGTTGGGGGGCGTCGCTCGCGACCTGTTCGGCTTGGACCCACTCTGAGGTTTCCGAGAAGTCCTGTGCGTCTCCGACTGGCCATCACGGCGTTCTTCCTGTTGTCCGGTGCAACGGGACTGATCTACCAAGTGATCTGGGTTCGTCTCTTGGGCCTCATCGTTGGGCACTCGGTGCTGGCTATCTCTACGGTCGTCGCCACGTTCATGGCGGGGCTGGGTATTGGTGCACGACTGGCAGGTGGCCGCGCCCAGCGTTCGTCGCATCCGTTGGTGATCTACGGGGTGCTCGAGATCGGGATCGGCTTGCTCGCGGCGGTCTCTCCCTGGTGGCTGGGGATGGGCACATCGCTCTTCCATGCCGTGGGCGCGGGCGCCGGCGGAGCAGGAGGAGGCCTGTCGCTGGTGGGCGTCCTGTTGGTGGCTGTGCTCGTGTTGCTGCCACCCACATTGGCTATGGGTGCCACGCTGCCGCTCCTGACGCGCTGGTACGCCCGGGATGAGGCGAGCCTTGGTCTCGACATGGGTTGGCTCTATGCCATCAACACCACGGGGGCGGTGGGTGGCGCCGCCTTGGCAGGCTTTGTCCTGCTCCCTGTCTTGGGGCAGCCGACGACACTGGGTCTTGCGGCAACAGTGAATGGACTCGTGGGGCTCTGTGCCGTCCTGTTGGGCCGGCTCTATCCCCTAGCGCCGAAGCGAGCGAGCACCGAAGAGACCGTGGCCCCGTCCCCTCCGTCCGCTCCCTTGCCGGGCCTGGACAGTGGGCAGGTGGCTGTGGGCGGTGTCCTGTTGGCTTTCGGGCTCTCGGGTGCTGCGGCGATGGTCAACCAAGTGGCTTGGAGTCGTTCGTTCGAGTTGTTCGTCGGCTCTACGACCTACGCGTTCAGCTTGATCGTCTGTGCCTTCATCTCGGGCCTGGCGCTCGGTGGACATGTGTTTGCCCGTCGGGTGGATAGGTCTCCAGATCGTGTGGCCTTGCTGGCCTCGGTGAATGTGGGCATCGCCATAGCTGGTGCAGTCCTCATCCCTCTCTTGGGCGAGCTGCCGCTCTTGCTCCTCCGTCCTGTCGCTGCCCTCTCTGGCTCGTTCCTGGCAATGCAGTGGTTCACCTTTGGCTCGCTGTTCGCCCTGGTGCTCTTGCCGACTTTCTTGATGGGGGCGACCTACCCCGTGGCGACCCGCGCGCTCGTGGGCGCGCCGGACCAAGCGGCCATTGCAGTCGGTCGGGCTTACGGCTGGAACACTGCCGGGGCGGTGCTTGGCGCTCTCTGCGCGGGCATGGTGATGGTCCCCTGGTTGCAGCTGCGCGGCACGCTGTGGCTGGCGGTGGCGCTCAACCTGGCGGCGGCGGCGGTGTTGTTGGGACCCCGACGCAAGCTGTCCTACGCCCTGCCTCTCTTGGGCGCGCTGGGGATGATCGCGACCCCTGCTTGGAATCCGCGCCACATGAACTTGGCCCCCCACATGTATGCCCGGGACCTGGTTGAGGACCCGGAAGCACTCCGTGCAATGCGCGATCAGGGCAGCGTGCTCTTCCATGAAGAGGGCATGGGCGCCACCGTGACCGTGCTTCAGCGGCCGGAGGGGGCTCGTGTCTTGCGCATCAACGGCAAGACCGATGCCTCGACCCAGAGCGACCGGCTCGGTCAGGGCTTTCTCGGCCATCTACCGCTCTTGCTGGCTCGTGATCGTGGAAGCGCGCTGATGATTGGCTTGGGCTCGGGCATGAGCCTGGGCTCGGTGTTGTCCCATCCTGTCGAGCGCTTGAAGGTCGTTGAGTTGCTCCCCGAAGTGTACCGGGCCGCAGAACACTTCGACGCCATGCTGGGAGGTCCGCTGACCGATCCGCGCACCGAGGTGGTGTTGGGTGACGGTAGACAAGTGCTGCTCTATGGCGAGCAGCAGTTTGATGCTGTGATCAGCCAGCCCACCAATCTGTTCGTCTCGGGGATCAGTTCTCTGTTTACCGTGGAGGCCTTCGAGGCCATGGAGCAGGCCCTGCGCCCTGGGGGCGTTGCTGCAGTGTGGCTGCAGGGCTACTTGCTGCCCAGTGACGACTTCAAGACTATTTGCCGCACCTTTCAGGAGGTCTTTCCGGGCGCAACGCTCTGGAACGCAGGCCCCTTTGACTACTATCTGGTGGGCCGCGAAGCCAAGGGGGCCGCCGGCGTGGTGCCAGTCGCCTCTGCTCTGCTCGACCAGCGCCTGGCAGAGACCGCGGACTCTCTAGCTGGCAACTGGACCGGTCTGCAGGAGGTGGTCGATCTGCAGCGCCACTTCCTCATGGACTCGTCGGCGCTGCGAGACTTCGTTGGCCAGGGCCCCGTACAGCGTGACAGGGATCCGTTCCTGGAGTTCAGCGTCCCGCGTGGCCTCTATGGTGGCGAGGGGCTTCTGGATGTGCCCGAGCTGCTAGAGCAGCGGCTTCTGTTGCCTGTCGAGCCGCCCAACCCCCAGCTAGAGGCGCTGCTCTTAGCTAGGCGTACGGCGGTGGGCCCCATTGAGCGGGCCGCGCTCGCTTCGGATCTCCCGGAACTCCTGGAGAGTGAAGCCGGCGATCTCGGCCACCCCTTCTTGCGGGAGCGGAAGGCTCGACTACTGCACGAGGATGCCTTGGCGCGGGGACGAGCGGGGGACCTCCAAGCCGCAGAGCGTGGTGCGCGCGAGGTGTGTGAGCTGGCGCCCGACTCGTTGCCAGGTTGGCGCCTTCGATCGTTTCTCAGGCATCTTCAGGGGGACTCGGTGGGGGCGGTGGAGATGTTGCGGACAGCAACGGCGGTGCAGCCGTGGAATGTCTACGCTCACCTGGCTCTCGCTCGCTACCTGGAGCAGGAGGGCCGCACCGAAGAGGCCTCCCTGGCTTACGAAGAGGTGCTCAGGCTCGACCCGTCGTTGCCGGAGCTCGACACTCCCTGACGCATGAGCAGCTGCCAGGCTAGGAGGGCTCCCACCAAGCTGACTACCGCGAGCCCCTTGAAGGTCATGCTCGTTCCGATGCGGTCCAACAGGACGGCGGCTCCCGCCATGGCTAGGAGGCTCCCGAGGCCGTGCCCCGAAGCCAGAAAGAGGCCCTGTGCGGAGTTGCGGAGTTGGCTCGGGGCATGTCGGCTGACGAGCGCGATGGCCCCGACCCACCACGCGCCGAATGTCAGCCCATGGCTAGCTTGAACGGCGATTAGCGCGGCGGGCGAGGTGAGGATCCCTGAGAGCCACCAGCGGGGAATACTGATCGTGATTGCGATGAGGACCAGTCTGCGCGGACCCAGCCAAGCCAGCAGTGATCGCCCCCAGGCCATCACCATGACCTCGACGCCAACCCCGAGAGCGATCGCCTGGCCCGCGATCGCCGGAGACAACCCGAGGCTCTTGACGTGGAGCGCGAAGAAGTGGTCGTAGATCGAGACGGTGGCGCTGTGGATGACTGCGATGATGCAGAGGGCGCGGAGCACCGGCTGACCTAAGAGCAGCCTGATGGCCCCACCCCTGGGGCGCGCCGATTCGGTTTCACTTGCAGGTGTGCGGAGGGCTTCGCCGTGTCCCGGGCCGGCGGTCTCCTCGTTGGCCTCTCTGCCCACTGTGGGCAACGTCCAGGTCACGGCAAGGGTCCCCAGAAGAAGCAGGGCGCCCAGCGCGAGAGGAGCTCTCGGCTCCGTCTCGTAGAGTCCGCCGGCCAGTGCGGCCGCGGCGATGAATCCCACCGAGCCCCAGAGTCGCACCTGACCGTAGGAGTCCATCCCCTGGGGCAGCCCGCGAACACTCAGGTTGTCGACGATCGCACTGGATGGGGCGCGGCAGAGAGCGATCAGGATGGCTGCTGGGATCATCCACTGCCAGGAAGGTGCAACCACGAGCCCTACCGCCCCGATCGCGGCGAGAGCCAGAGAGAGGCGAAGTACCAGATCTGCGCGGCCCGAGCGGTCCGCTAGGAGCGTGCCGAGCGGTCCAGTGGATAGGAGGCCGATGGGGAACAGCGCAAGAATGCCGGCCGTGGCAGCGCCGGAGGCGCCCAAGTCTCCGAGCACGACCGCCAGAAAGGGGCCCACGGCCCCAATGGCCCCGAGGTACAGGAAGTACCAGGTAGCCAGTCGAACCCGGGGATCTCGGAGAGTCACCACGAGGCGGTCAAGATTCTGTGGGTTCGGAGCGGAGGGGTTTGCGCATGGCCTGGTGCGGGATGCGAGCGTCGAGAAACTGAGGTCCGAAGGGCTCGTAGCCGCGCCGGGTGTAGAAGGGTACGACCTCTACCTGAGCATGGAGCACCACTGCAGCCTCGCCACGGCGACGCGCCTCGTCTTCGAGAGCGTCCATGAGCAGTGCTCCCAGCCCCAGCCCGCGTGATGAGGCTCGCACCGCCACGCGCTCGGCTCGGACCTCCCCATCGTCGGTCTTGCGCATGCGAGCAGTGCCTACGGGGCCCTCGTCGGTGATTGCCAGGAACTGAACGCATTGGGCGTCTAGGCCGTCCAGGTCTTCTTCCACCGTGACCGCTTGCTCCAGCACGAACACGTCGTGTCGGATCGCGAGGCAATCGCTGAGTTCCTCTGGTGTGGCGATACGAACTTGCGGCATCGGGCCTCCGGCTGGGGAAGGGGAGTCTACCCGTGTGCTGGCGGTTCCATTGACCTGCTGGCGGGGACAGTGTGAAGTACGCGAGTGCCAGACTCTGATCAAGCGTTGTTATTGACTGCGACCTGCGCCCGAGGAATCGAAGAGATCCTGGTGGGCGAACTGCAGGCTCTTGGCATGGGTGGTATCGAGCCGGGTCGAGGCGCCGTCACCTTCCAGGGCAGCTGGTTGGATTGTTACCGAGCGAATCTTTGGCTTCGCACTGCCAATCGAGTTTTGGTGGAGCTCGCGCGCTGGCCTGCTCCCGATGGCGATGCTCTGGGTGCGGGTGCGTTCGCGCTTGTTTCCGGGGTTCGTCGCCGGCCTGGCGACACACGGGCCCGCGTTGCACCAGCCCCGGGCATCGACATCGCCGCCCTCTTCCACCCAGATCACTCTCTCGTGGTGCATGCCAGCGCCAGTGCGTCCCGGCTTCGTGATGTGAGATGGATCGCCGTCAAGACCAAGGACGGCATTGTGGACGCGCAGCGTGCGCTTCACGGTAGACGGTCCGACGTGGACAAAGACAACCCCCACTTGGCTTTGCGGGTTCGAGTACACCGGGATCAGGCCACCTTGTTGCTGGACACCTCGGGCCAGTCTCTGGATCGACGGGGCTACCGGGAGCGGAGCGTCGAGGCGCCCCTCCGGGAACACCTGGCGGCGGCTTGTATCCTGGCCGCAGAGTGGGATGGCGTGGGACCTGTGGTGGATCCCATGTGTGGCTCCGGCACTCTGCTGGTGGAGGCCGGCTGGTTGGCCCTGGGGCGTTCTCCCGGCTTCTTGCGCGACACCTGGGCCTTTCAGAACCTACCGTGGTTCGACAAATGGGCCTTCCAGGCCTTGCGTGCCGACCGCGCCCGTGTGGAGTCGGCGGTCGACCCGGAGACGGACTCGGTGGAGGCCTCAGAGGATGAGGCCCCGGACTCGGGGCCTCGTCGACGCACTGTCCGCCTCATTGGACTCGACCGCAACGAGGCGGCAGTGGAGGCGGCCCGTGCGAACCTCAAGAAGGCGTTCCTCAGAGCCCGCATTCAGCATGGCTACGCAGGGGAATTCTCGCCTCCCTCTGGGCCCGGCTTGTTCGTGCTCAATCCCCCGCATGGAGAGCGCTTGGTCGAGCAGCATCGTCAGTGGGAGCGGATCGGAGAGTTGCTCAAGCAGCGCTACAAGGGCTGGAGGGCGGTCCTGTTGGCCGGTGGGGACGACCGGGGACGCGGGATCCACCTGCGGCCCACCCGCGAGTTTCAGCTCTGGAACGGCCCGCTGGAGGCCAGCATCTTGGTCTACGACCTGTACTGACGCAGCCCGCTGAGGACCTCGCTGGCGGGAAGGAGCAGGGCGCCGGAGACTAGCGCCGAGAGTTGGCCGCTGGAGAGCTGGCCGAGCGGCCCTTCCGAGAGCCACATCCCGAGCGCGAGGATCGCCAGCACGCCGAAGTAGCCCGCGCCGACGCTGACTCGCTTCCACTGGGGGATAGCGTAGTAGCCAGGGGTGGGTCGCTTCCACCCGCGGTAGATGGTCACGAGCCCTACGATGAGGATCAGAGCGACGATGGGGGACATCGTGATCAGGAAGACACCGATCCCGATGAGGTAGCCCACGAACCAAAACTGACGACTCACGGCTCCCGCTACCCGCCCTCCGTCCAACGGACTGATGGGGATCATGTTGAAGAGGTTGATGAGAAAGCCGGTCGCAGCCAGGGCGTAGAAGAACAGGGAGCCGGTGGCGTACGCAACTACCAGGCACAGCCCGGCAGCCAATCCACCCAGGACCGGCCCGCCAATGCCCACAATCGCCTCCACATAGGCATCGCGGGGCCGTCCCTTCATAGCGATCACTGCTCCCACGAAGGGGATGAACACGGGAGCACCTGCGGGGATCCCCTGCTGGCGCATGGCGACCAGGTGCCCGAGCTCGTGCAGGAGAATCAGCAGGACGAAGCCCACTGAGAATGGCCAGCCGAAGTATTGGGCATAGACAGCAACGCTGAGCACCATGGTGATGAGGCTGCCGAACTTGAGAAACTTGAGAGCTGCCAGGACCCACTTGAGCTTCCCAAAGACGAAGGCAAGTAGAAGTCCGATGGAGCCCCAGCGGCGCAAGCCAGTGGCGCGACCACGAGGGCTCGTCGGATGCCCCCACTGGCCGTGGGGTTCGCTGGCACCAGGCAGAAGTTCGGGTGTTGGCTGCCCAAGGGGCCCCCACCGATCGTTGCTAGGTCTGTGCGGAGTCGAGCCGGTGGGGTCCATCGCTGTACTCTGTGTCCGGAACTGCGGTTGGCAAGTACATAGTTCGAGGTACTCTTTGTCGCCTAGAGAACCCCCATGGAGTAGGGCTTGTTCCATCGATGATGCGACACGACGACAAGCAGGCTGACTCGGGGCGAAGGACGCGCACTCGCCGTCCCCCAAAGCGCATCACAGAACCCTATCTGGAGCGATCCGCCGTTCACTATTTGCGCCGCTATCCCGCCCCCAGCGCCCACCTGCATCAGGTCCTCATGCGACGGGTTCGTCGGTCTGTGGCCTACCATGGCGGGGACCTGGCGGAAGAGGAAGCCAAGGTTCGCAAGGTGGTCGCGGAGCTCTGTGATCGGGGCCTGCTGGACGACGCTTTTTTTGCCCGTGCTCGAGCAGAGGAGCTCCATCGTCGGGGCAGCTCGCAGCGGGCTATTCGGTCCAAGCTGACAGCCAAAGGCCTATCTCGGGACCTGGTGGACGATGCGCTCGCTGCGTTGCAGGAGAGCACAACCGATCCCGAACTGGTGGCAGCTATTCGATACGCTACTCGACGGAGACTGGGTCCATTTGCTGCCAGTTCAGATGTGGAGCAGCGCCGAAGCCGACGTCAGAAAGACCTGGCTGCGATGGCTCGCGCCGGTTTTGCATTTGGCGTTTGTTGTCGTGTTCTGGACGCCCCCGACCCGGAGTCGGTAGAGGCTCTCGTGGAAGACCGCTGGTAGTGGAAAAACCTAGCCTGTGCCAACATCGGGCCCGGCGATAGATCGCCCTTTGGAGGGGAAGCTCGTGTCGATGACCCACTCTCAGAGTCCACCCGGACGAAATGATCCCTGCCCGTGTGGAAGCGGCAAGAAATTCAAGCAGTGTTGCCTCGGCAAGAAGGCTGAAGCGGCTCAGGGCGAGAAGCAGATTCTGCCCATCGTGTTGGCGGTGATCGCTGTGGTGATAGGCATTGTCGTCGGTGTCATGCGCGATGCTGGCTCGGGTCTGGTGGTCGCTATCTCGCTGCTGCTCGTGGCGGGTGGCGCCTATGCATTCATGAACGTGCCGCCGCCCGATCCAAAGGGCGGCAACCCGGGGGCCATCAACTTCGGAAACTAGTGTGCCCAGTGCACCCGATCAGTCGGGATCACAGGGCCCTTCACAGAAGTGCATCACCTGTCCCTCGGGCTGGAAGAATGCACCCATCTGAAGTTGAGCACCCTCGGTGTAGCGCTGGTCACCATGGGTGTCATTGTCTTCGCTAGGCGCCTGGTTTCCTTCCGGTGGAGCTTCGGCATTGAAGTCGTAGTAGACGTAGGCTGAGTCCACGGGGCCTGCAGCATCCGACACGCCCCAGATGGGTTCCCGGGCCGGAGCAAGTTGGGGGATCTCCATTGTCCTTACCGCGATGTCGGAGGCGAGGTTGGGCACCTGGGAGTCGTGCCGAGCCACCTGGTAGAGAATTTGCTTCGCTGGTGTGTTGGGTGCTGGGTCGCGCACCAAGTGGGGCATCCAGGCGTTGGGCTCGGCTCCGTCCCAGAGGGTGATCATCAAGCTCATGAGGATCTCCCGGTCGATGCGCTCCGGGTACCAGGTCTTGTAGATGACTTCGTACTCCTCGAAGTCTACGGACCGTCCGATCATCAGGGGATAGTTCATGGCACCCACCAGCAGAGCACCCTTGAGGGTGTCTTGGCTGAGGCCCATGACAGTTCCTCCCATGATTCCGCCCTGCGAGATGCCTAGGTAGTAGGGCTCGCCCTCGGCGATCACTTGTACCCCCTTGGCTTGTAGCTGGGGGAGATCTCGGCAAGCGCCCAGGAACGATCGGACCATGACCAATTGGTTAATCACACCCTGCATGAGCCGATCGCCTACGGCTGGAAACGAGCTCACATTGGAGAGCGCAGTGCCCACCACGACGATGTCCCGCTCGGACATGCCTTGCCAGTCGGTGGCGACACTCACGAAGTTGAAGCGATTGGCGAAGCGACGGACAAAGTTGCTGCCGCCCTCGTCGGCTGCCGCGCCCATGAGTCCATGGCCAAAGCTGAGCAGATGTCCCGGTCCCCGAGCGGTCAGCGCCGAATGGGGGACCATGAGGGTGAAGGGGGCATCCGCCCAGCCCTGGAACTCGGGTAGGCCATCTGGCCCCCGGACAACGCGAGCTCCTGAAACATCACGGTCCATATAGAGCGGGATCTTGAAGGTGCCGTCCAACCGCCGGAAGACTTGGTCCGAGTAGTCCTCCCGAACAGTCTCGACTGTGCACTCGCCACCACCGACCGGAACCCGCTGCATGGCGTCGTCTCGCATCGCGAGGAGGTCACCGCGTGTCGTCTGAGCGCTGGCGGTGTGGAATCGCCAGGCTTGAACCAGTTCTGTGCGGTCCACACCCGCGCGCTCGAGGGTCTCGAACAGTTCTTCGTAGCTGGCCCGGCGGTCTTCGATGATGGCCGAGGTCGTGGGTGTACCGTCCCGCAGGGCACGGAATGGTGGGAACGTCTCTGCGTCGGTGCCATCCACCAGCCGGAGATTCCGTAGCGCCACGCCATAGTCGGTGTCTTCGTCCAGACGCCAAGCGGGCCTGAGGTACAGCAGTGTGGGGGCTGGAGCCAACCCCTCGGGGATGTCTTCCTGGGCTCGGGCGTCAATCTCGACCATGTGGGGGACCCACTCACCCGTGTCCAGGTTGATCAGTATGGTCGGGCTCTCTGCTGCCAGTGACAGTCCCCACTCACCCTCGACCGCTAGCCCTGGAGTCGCCTCGGTGTCCACAGCGCTAGGGAACACCGTGAGCAGTGTCGACGACGGCGAGAACCCGTCACGGATGTTGTATGCGCTGACATCAAAGGTGTCCCGTTGGATGTTTTCGGGGATCGCGAGCGGGTCGTAGTTGAGCCGGTAGCCGGTCTCAGTACTGGGATCGTCGGTAAGCCAGCGGTCGGACGGCCAGGGCAACATGCAGTGCATGGGGTTTGTGCCCTCGCACCACGAGTCGACTGCGACTTCAATGGGATCCGGGGCGAGCTCCCCGCAGGCGACCAGCATGCAGAGAGTCGCGATCGTCGCCGGGATGGAGCGCCGGACCGGGCGAGATGACCGGACCAGAGACCGGGAGGCTACGGACGGAAGCATGGCAGGGACCCTACACCACGGCTGGTGACGGTGGGTAGACTTCAAGCCTGTCTCTGGGAGTTCTCGTGTTGCACTGTGTTTCCTCTGGCCCCTGGTCTCGTCGGGGATGCCTGGGCCTCTTTCTCCTCTGTGCGTGGAGCGTCGCGCTGGTCGCTCCGCCGCCGTGTGATGCAGCGCCGCGGTCGGTCACTCTCGAGCCCGTGTGGAACGTTGGAGACAGGTTCCAGGTCAGTCACGGCTCCGTCTTGGAGATGACACTGGCGGTGGCCGTTGAGGGTCGCGTCGAGACTATTCAGATAGTCAATGACGATCAGTTCCAGCTCTCAGTTGAGGTGGATCAAGTCGATGACGAGCGCTTGCGACGAAGCACCCTGGTGGTCCAGGAGGTGCTCCGCAAGGCGACACCTCGCGGCGGCGGACCGGCTCAGGAACTGCTTCGAACCACACAGCCCCAACAGTTTGTGGCCCGGTGGGGTCGCGATGGAACCTTGGTTGAGCTCCGTGGCTTGGGGGGAGCGGCTGCGTTGGCGCCGGACTCTCCGGAGGCAGCCCTGACAAGAGAGGTGCTGGATAGCGCAGTGGACACGGTGAGGTGTGAGGCTGCGGACTTCGGAGTGGGTGGGCTGGCAACGGTGGGCTCGAGTTGGACGATCACGCGCAGTCTCTTTCTGGGTGGTGGTGGTCGGGTCCAGGGGGCGTCCACGCTCGACCGGGTCGAGTTGATCGATGGGCGAGAGGTTGCTGTGCTCAAGGTGCAACTGGAGGTTCAGGAGGAGCACGGGCAGCTGGGAGGAGCCATGCTCGCGCACCTCGAAGGAACGGTTCGAATCCCACTGGCTACAGGGCGTTGCAGTGCGGTGTTGCTGGAGGGGCCCATTACCCTCGAGGCGAAGCTGGGCGGAGTGCCCATGACAGGGTCGGGCAGGCTCAGTATTCGCTCCGACTGGAGGTGAGTTGGCGTCAACGCCCCTTGCGTGGAGCCAGGAGCACCCAGCCAACCGCAGCGGCGCACAGCATGGCGATGGAGACTCCCTGGGCCGATGTCAGAGATTCCCCGAATACTGTCGGCAGAAAGTAGCCTCGCTCGGAGTCGTCTCGGAGTAGCTCGTTTCCGAACCGCAGAACCGGGTAGATGGAAAAGTAGCTCAAGGTCACCTGTCCGTTGAACTGGGCTCTGGGGCGAAGCCAGATCAAGTAGGCAGCCAGCGCCGCACAGTACAGGGCGGCATACAGTTGAGTGGGGTGCAGGGCGATGTCTGTCGGGGCAATCGACTGCTCGTCGGTGAATGTGACCGCCCAGGCAACGTCGGAAGCTCCTCCGTAGCAGCAGCCGGCAAAGAAACAGCCCAGTCGTCCGATGACCTGCGCCACTGTGGCAGCCGGGATGATGGTGTCGATGAGTGCGAGCGCGGAGAGCCGGTGACGTCGTGCATACAGCACGAAACAGATGAACATGAGGATCAGGCCACCGTAAAAGACCTGTCCCCCGGAGCGCAGGTCGACAATGGCCCATAAGTCGTCTTCGAACTGATGCCAGTTGGTTCGGACGTACTCGCCTCGGGACCCAATGAGGGTGCTGCCGAAGCCGATGAGGACCAGGTCGAGCCCAAAGTCTTTGGGCATGTTGCTTCGTCGACCCCAGCGATGGGCGAGGAGTATGGCGGTCCCGATCGCCAGAGTCAGGGCGACGCCGTAGGTGTGGACGGCGATTCCGCCGGGCAGGGTGAAGAGAACTGGGTGCATGGGGGGCCGAGCCTACATGGTTGGTGACCCTGGGTCCCGATCTCCACTCGTGTGGATCCTAGGAGGCGCACCGGGTACCATGCGGCCGCGGGTCCTGGCCCGACCCCTGGACGCCTCCTCGTGCAGCCTTATCTACATCTCTTGCAGCGCATCCTCGATGAAGGCAAGGCCCGAGAGGACCGAACCGGAACGGGCACACTCGGTGTCTTTGGGCACCAGATGCGCTTCGATATGGCCGACGGCTTTCCGTTGTTGACCACCAAGAAACTGCACCTCCGGTCGATCATTCATGAGCTCTTGTGGTTCCTGTCTGGAGACACGCATGTGGCCCCACTGCAGGCGCAGGGGGTGCGCATCTGGAATGAGTGGGCGACGGCCGAGGAGTGTGGACGCTTTGGCCGGGCAGAGGGGGACTTGGGACCTATCTATGGTCACCAGTGGCGCAACTTTGGGGCTACCGTCACTGCAGACGGAGCCTACGAAAAGGACGGGGTGGATCAGATCCAGCGGCTGCTGGATGGCATTCAGAACAACCCGTGGAGTCGTCGACACATCGTGACGGGCTGGAATCCCAAGGAGGCCGATCAGGTCACTCTTCCCCCCTGTCACACGCTGTTCCAGTTTCATGTTCAAGACGGAAAGCTGAGTTGCCAGCTCTACCAGCGCAGCGCCGACGTGTTTCTGGGGGTACCGTTCAATATTGCCAGCTATGCGCTGCTGACGATGATGATCGCCCAGGTCTGTGGGCTGCAGCCTGGGGACTTCGTGCACACCCTGGGGGATGCACACCTCTACAGCAATCACCTGGACCAGGCACGCTTGCAGCTGAGCCGTACGCCTCGGCCCCGGCCTCGTATGGTCTTGAACGACACCGTGACCCGGTTGTTGGATTTCCGATACGAGGATTTCCGACTCGAGGACTACGATCCACATCCACACATCAAGGCGGCGGTGGCGGTCTAGACCCGCCGCTTCAGGGCGAGTAAGTGGCCATGGAGGTTCTTCCGGAGGCAGCGCCCTTGGCTCTGGTCGTCGCGGTGAGTCGGAATGGGGTGATCGGTCGCGATGGCGGACTCCCGTGGCACTACCGAGAGGATCTTCGTCACTTTCGGGCTGTGACACTGCACCACGCAGTCATCATGGGTCGGAAGACCTGGGAGTCCATTGGAAAGCCCCTGCCCAAGCGGCGCAACATTGTTGTCACTCGGCAGCGCGAGCTGGTTCTTCCTGGTTGTGAGGTTGCGGGCAGTCTTGACCACGCCATTACGCTGGCCCGTACTACCGACACGGAGCCTCGCATCATTGGCGGTGCGGCTCTGTATTCCCTGGCGCTGCCGTTGGCTACTCGACTGCTCTTGACTGAGATCGACGAGGAGGTCGATGGAGACACCCATTTTCCTCCACTGGACCCGAGTCGTTGGTTGGAACACTCCCGGCGCGTCGGTGAAGATCCGAAGCTCGTGTTTCGTGACCTTCGGGTCCGGCGTTGACAGAGCGTCCGACGGCACCCTAGCGTTACGTCGTCTGCGCTGTTTGTTCTTGGAGGACCTGCCCGATGGCTCTGCGACTGTTGCTCCCCGCTGCTCTAGCTCTTTCCCTCTCCCTGGCTGTGGGCTGTGGAGACCCGGGAGAGGATGGTTTGCCCCAAGGGCTGGGTGACTGTCCGGAGGAGTCCACGGTAGTTTGGGCCACTGTTCAGCCCATTCTCGACGAGAACTGCAGCAACCGCTGCCACAGCTCGGTTCTCGACGGCGGCGATCGCCAAGGGGCACCCGTGGAGTCGAACTACGACACGTCAGCGGCTGCCGCGCTCAATGCTGAGTACACCTGGCAGCGGATCCAGACAGGGCAGATGCCCAACGACGAGCCCATGAGCAGCGATGCCGACGCCCTCACGATTCGGGAGTGGCTGGCCTGCGGGGCACCCGAGTAGTAGGGAGCCGACTGGCTATTGCGCTGAGGTGCTGACCCGTACACACCCCGAGGGCCTTGTTCGGTTCTTGCTTCTAGTCTGGGTCGGAGGCGTCCTGCTTCATGGGGCATCGGCCGTCGCTGGGGAGAAGATGTCTTCCCAAAAAGCCAAGGAGCCTGCCGAGTACCTCTACGCCTTGCGTCTAGGCTGGTCGTTCTTCGATGCGGGCAACTTGAGTGGAGCGCTAGAGGCCTTCGAGGAGGCACTAGCGACTGAAGAGGGGCGTCATGCCGCCGAGGCTCACTACGCCTTGTCGGCGGTCTGGTGGCAGCGTCGTAACGCTTTTGCTGCCCACAGCCGATTGGCCGAGGCTCTTCGTGTTCGCGAAGAGGCCTGGGCCTGGAACAGCGGCGTCGACAATGAGTGGGATCGTCGCATCGAGAGCAGGTTGCGCTACATCTCCCGCAACTTCTCTTCCGTTCGGCTGCGTCCGCCCCAGGCACCTCGTGCTCTGGCACCGCTCCCGGATCCTGCCCCTCGAGATCCTCTCCTGCGGTCGTTCTTGGAAGCAACGCTGGGTGAGTCGGGTACGGTCCCGGTCCTAGCGGATGGTGTGCAGCACGTGTTCTTGCCATCGGGGTCGTACTGGGTGGGGAACGAGTCCTACACGCTGGAGCCTGGCGAACTGGCTCCTGGGCAAGCCCAGAGCTGGGACCTTCTGCCGGATCGAGGTCGGTTCCGTCGAGCGCACCGGGAGCGACTCGCGGCCATCGAGGCTGAGCACGGCGCCTCGAGTCGAAAGTCAAAGCACTCGGCCCGCTCGGCGAGGACCACGTCACCTGAAGGGTCACGTCGGGCACCTCCGCCTAGCCGTTTGCCGACTAGCCAGGGCGGAGCCGTTCAGTCCGTCGTGGTGGAACTGAGACCCATGGGTGAGGACACTTCTGGGGGGCTCGCCGAGTCCGACCCGGAGCGGAGTCCTGTGGCGTTCGTGAGTCAGCCCGCAATCGAGTTTGAGGTTGTCCGGTCGTACATGGCTGAGTCGGTGAGCGAGGAGATTGGTCAGCGCTGGCGGGCTCCGACCTTTCACCTTCAGTACGTCATTAGCTGTCCGTCTCTAGACAGCGAGCACGGGTTCTCGTTTCCGGATCATGACTTCTACGTTCGGGTCGACCCGGGTGGTTCCCTGCGCGTTCGGGGCGCTGAGCAGTTGACGGTTCAGCTCCGATCCGACTGGCAAGTGGGTGATCAACACGTGCTCAACTACGTGGATATTTGGTTCGACGGGACGCATGTGCTGGTCGCGGTCAATGGCGTGGAGTTTGGGCCAGTGCGGGTGCTGGACCAGCCCCTGGACCGCCGCGATGGTCGGTGGTCGATTCGTATTGGAGACTCGAAGGCCCGAATCAGCCACTTGCGGGTCGAGTCCTGGGCAGGATTCAGGGGCTCGGGACCGTAGAACTCACTGTGTTGACCTTAGAAGTCACTGTGTTGGTTGGGAAAGCGTTGTGCCACACGATCAACTGATCGGCTCAACGCGTTATCCTGCTGAATCATCCAAAGCGCGATTGTTGCGGGCTTTGGAGCGGCTCCACACACCTTGGGGTTTAGATGGCTGCGAAGGAGGCAACGCCGGGCGGCCCACACACACGTCGCGGTTACATCGCGCTCGTGTATGGGCTTCAGAAGGCTCGGCGAACGGGGATTCTAGAGGTCCGCAGCGCGAGGCACTGGCGTCGCCTGTACGTGATCGATGGCGTCCCCTGTTGGTCAGCGAGTGACCGGATCGATGATGAGCTTGCTCGTTCGCTGGTGCAGTCGGGGGCGATTCGAGAGAAGGAGCTCTCGCAGTTTCGGCGCGAGTTGGGTCCTTATGATGGGCTCGGCAAGGCACTTCTGGCCGCAGGCAAGCTGGATGGGTCTAGCCTGGCCGAACACCGCTTGATGCTCGTAGAGCCCGGTGTGGGTGCGCCTGTGGGCTGGGACCGAGGGGACTGGAGCTTCACAGCTCGCGACGGGCTGCCTCTGGACGCGTTGGATCCGGGCCTGTTGCCCCCGGTGTCTGCGCTCCGGGGTCTCTGGGAGGCGGTGTGTCATTTCGTTCGTATGGATGAGGCGCTGCCTGCGGTTGTGGATACCGCGGCTGGTCCACTGCGGCCCGAACCCGGCTTGACCCGGACCTTGCCGACGCTGGGCCTCAAGGATCCACTGGATGGATTCGCTGCGAGTCTGGGTGAGGGCATTGCCGTGGATGCTCTGTTCAAGAAGATCCCGGATCGGTCGGGTCACCTTGTCTTGCTGGTGTGGTTCTTACAGATGGTGGGCCTCATCCGGCGTGACGAGGCTGCCATGGAACAAGGGCTGCTCAAGCTGGCGGAGGGGCGCGATCTGCTGTCGGCATCTGCTCTCATGTGGCCCGACTACGGTGAACCCTCCCCCGATTCTTCCCAGCCGGCACAGGGACCTGCTGGCCGTGTTTCTCCGCCGGTCAAGGCGCCGAAGGCCAAGGCCCAGGCCGCTGGGCCGAAGGTCGCCCCCTCTGCGCGCAAGGCTGTACAGGGTCAAGGAACCCGCCGAACTGGCTCCCGTGCGGAGGGGACCTTTGCTCACGAGAACCGCCGGGCGAAGAAGTCCAAGGGGCTCGGGAAGGAAGTGGAGCACCTGGCGCGGCTCATTCGCACCGCACACCGCCATCGTATGGGCCAGGACTTCTATGGGTTCCTCGATCTTGCCCGCACTGCTGATGGCGGTGAAATTCAAGATGCCTACGACCGACTGACACGGGGATGGCAGGCGGCTGCAAGCAATTCAGGCCTGCCCGAGGAGGACCGGCGGCTGGTGGATGAGTTGAACGCGGCGGCCATTCTGGTCTGGCAGACCCTCTCCGATGCTCGGCAGCGCGACGAGTATGACAGTCGCCTGGCGGCGGGAACGGCGCCGGTCTTGTCTGGGGGGGGGCAAGAGGACCTGCTGCCGCCCACCTCTGCTCTCGGCGAAGGGGATCTACTTCCGGAGCACGCGAAGGCTCGCAAGCTCATGGAGCGGGGCAACTTTCGGGAGGCGCTCCTCATGCTGGAAGATCTGCGCGAGGGCCAACCCTCGTCGCCCGAAGTGCTCGCCGACTTGGGCTGGTGTGCTTGGCGTACCAAACACATGGGTGGCGACGGGAATGATGGCCCAGAGGACTTCCTGTTGCTGGCCCACACCTTCGAGCCCCGATGTGTTCGGGCCCTGGAGTTCCTCGCTCGGATAGCGAAAGAGAAGCAGGACCTGGCGAAGCTCAAGACCTGGACAAAGCGGCTCATAGCGGTCGTACCCGATCACGCGTGGGCCAAGTCCGAGTTGAAGAAGGCCTCTGCCGGCCGTGGCTCGCGCAAGTAGTGGAAGAGAAGGGCCTAGGAAAGACTCGATGACGTCTCTCGAAGACACCAACTACGTGCTGGTCGCCGACTCGGACGCCCGATCTGCTCGTTACTTTCGCGGTCGCCTGTCGGAGAGCGGTATGGAGGTCGTGGTGTTGTCGGAGCCCGATGCCGTGGTCGACGAGGCCAAGCGGACTCGGCCAGCGCTGATCGCGCTCTCGGCTGACGAGGGTGACTGGCAGACCCTCTGCTCTCGCCTCCGGGGCCAGGAAGGGTTGTCGGATGTCCCCCTGGTGGTGATGACGGCGGGCTTGTCTGCCGCCGAGATGGTACTGCACTGGTTCGAAGAGGAGCGTGCTGCGGCTTACGTCCGCAAGCCACTCGATGGTGACTTCCTTGATGAGCACCTCCTGGCGTTGTTCCCGGGCAAGGTCAGCCTGAGGCCGCTGGGGGCTGCCTGGGAAGAACGGCCTACGGGAGTCTTGGAGGCGATCGAAGACGACGACGACGAGCTCGAGGATGAGGTCGCACCGGTCCGCGCGCCGGCCTCGCAGGCTCAGATCGACGAATTGCAGTCGATGGCAGCTGCGATGGCTGGGCTCGAAGCGGAGCTGGAGGAACTCCGTGCGAGGGCGGCAGAGGGCGACGCACTCAGAACTGAGTCCGAGTCGCTGCGGGATGAGTTGGCGTCACTGCGCAGCCAGTCGGCAGACGAGACGAGCGGGTTGGACTCAGTGCGCAAGCAGCTGAAGGAGGCCCAGGACGAGCTCGCGCGGCGCAGGGGTTTTGTGGAGGACCAGGCGCAGCGCCTCAAGGAGATGGACGCTAAGGAGCGTTCTCGGGCTGCGGAGCAAGCTGGCATTCAGGCCACGCTCACCGAGACACTCGAGACTCTGGATGCCGTTCGGGCGGAGGCCGATCGTCGGGCGCAAGAGAGTGAGATGGCCGCGGACATGCTCAGGGCTCGTCTCCAGACCATCATCGCCGAGCGGGATGAACTCCAGACCTCTGTGAAGGACCTCCAGGTGGCCCGGGAGACTGACGCAGCTCAAGGTGAAGAGTCTCTGCGCATGGGCCAAGAGGCTGCGGAACGTGAGGCATCCGCCCTGGAGAGAATCGAGGCCTTGGAGGTCTCGGCTCGGGCGGCGGCACAGGACGCTGCTCGTGCCGCTGAGGAAGCGGCGAAACGGCACGCTGCCGAGCTGGATGGGCTGCGTAGCGAGCTCGAAGAGGCCGCAGCGAGCCATGTGGAGCAACTAGAAGCACTGCGCGCTGAACACTCGTTGTCCGAGGGTCGTCTGTCCGAGGCCGCTGCGATCCGTGAAGAACTCGAAGCGGCTGTTGTGGCGGAGAGGACCGAGGCGGAGGCTGTTAAGTCCGCACTCGAGGGAAGCGTTGCTGAACATCAAGCTCAGGCTGAGGCTGCCCGTGCTCGGCTGGAAGAGGTCGTCGCTTCCCAGAAGGCTGAGCTGGAGGCCATGGAGGCTCGCCTCGAAGAGACCGCTGCTGCCGGGGCAGCGGAGTCTGAGGCCGCTCGCACCGGGTTCGAGCGGGACCTCGCCGAGAGGACGGCCGAGTTGGAAGCCTCGCGCACCGAGCTGGAGCGCGCGGTTGCCTCCCACGAGCAACAGGTTGCGCTCCTGACATCCCAACTCGAGGCTGGAGCGGCGACGCAGGCTGAGTTGGTCGCATCGCTCGAGGGTCAATTGGCGCAGGCCATGACGGACAAGGACGAGGCGGCCGAGCGGGTGGGTGCCCAGCTGGAGCAGGCTGCTGAGCGCCACCAGGAGGAGGTCCAAGCGCTGCGGTCTCAGATGGAAGAAGCAAGAGAACGCCACGATGGAGTTGCGGCGGCACTACAGGCTGAGTTGGAGCAAGCGGCTGATCTGCATGCCGAGCAGACTCGAGTCCTCCAAGCGACGGTGGACGCTACCCAGGCCGAGCATAGCGATGAGACCTCGTCCCTACGGGCTGAGCTGGATGCGCTGCAGGACCAGCAGGACAGCCGCGAACGCTCGGCGGCTGAGGCGCTCGATGCCGCCAAGCTTGCCCAAGCCGCAGAAGTGGAGGCCCTCCAGGACCAACTGAAGATCACTATGGCCGAACACGCCGAGGAGATCGCAGAACTGCGCCTCAAGCTCCAGGCCGATGCGGACGGTCACGCCGAAGAAGCGGCCTCGCTGCGTCGCTCGCTCGAAGAGGCGAGAGCCGAGTCGGAGCTCCAGGTCGCGTCTCTTCGCGTCGAGCTGGAGAGCGCTCTGGCCGAGCGAGACCTGGAAGAGAGCTCGCTCCGGGAGGAGTTGGAGTCCCTCCGAGCCCTGGGTGAGACGCAAGAGAGTTCCTTGCGGGATCAGCGGGAAGCGGAGCGTGCCGAGCACGATGCAGAGCTCCAGACGCTGAGGGGGGAGTTGGCGGAGCTCCGGGAAGAGTACGAGGACTTCTGCGACTCCAGCGATCGCGAACTGGCGGATCTCTTGACCCAGATCGAGTCTGCCGAGGAGCATGCCGCCGACGGTCTAGAGGACGCAGAGCAGCGCATCGCGGCGCTCCGCACCGAGCGAGATTTGCTGCAGGGTTCCGTGAGTCGACTTCAGGCAGAGACCCACACGCTCGAAGACCGGCTGGCGGAGAGCGCCCGAGCAATCCAGAAACAGGCCGATGACTTCGAAGAGCGCAGCCTTCGTCAGGAGTCCGATGCTGCTGCACGAGTCGATGCCCTCGTCGCAGAGAGCGCAGACGAGCTAGAGGCCGCTCGGCAGCGGGCATCGGATCTCGAGGAGTGGAGTCGTGCCGAACTGGAGGCGGCCGAACAACGGCTGAGCTCCGTGGTGGAGGAGCGGGACCGCTTGCGTGGTGATCTGGAAGCTCGGGAGGAGAGCCTTCGCGGCGAGTTGAACGCTCTCAGAGAGCGTGCGGAACAGGAAAGCCAGGAACTGAAGAACACCTTGGACAGCGTCCGCCAGGCTGCCGAGGAGCAGGCGGCTTCGAGTCGCCAGGACCTGCTTGCTGCCAATAAGCGGGAGGCTGAATTGGAGGCCCAATCCGAGCAACTGCGTGAGGAGATGCGAGTCAAGGAAGCACTCTTTGCGGAAGACGAGGAGTTCCGTAAGGACGAGAATGAGTTCCTTCGCGACGAACTGGACGAGTTGCGCGAGGAAGTGGACACGCTGCGTCGCGAACTCGAGTCATCGGATGGGCAGGAAGATTGACCCGTGGGCGCGCTCGCGACCCCAGCAGTTCTTCGTGTTTCAGCTGGACTCGGGTCTCGATGGCCCCCGCATGCACCGAGGCTCGGACTGGTAGGCTGATGCCCTTGGTGCGCGGTCTCGTCCACGGTTCGTACTGAGGCAGGGAGTTCCATGATGAAGTTTCAAGGTCGCCTCTCGATGCCAGTCTGGCTTTCCGTAATAGTCCTCGCCTTACTGGGCCTCACCGTGACGGGCTGTCCCGAAGCCCGCCCACCGGTCGATCAGACCCAGGCGCTTCCCATCGCCAAGGCCATGTTCGATGGCGAGTGGTACTTCCAGCGCACGGTCATCGACACACCTTGGGCGTCCGAGTTCACATTCGTGGGGGACCAGGGAGAACTGGACCGAGTCCGGTGGCGCATCGAAGAGGGCTTTCTCGTGGCGGTTCGTAGCTACGAGCGCTTCGATGGCTCGGACCCTGATCGCAACGCTGATGGGAACTATGAGGGTGAACCGGTGGCAGCGTGGCCCATCGTTAGTCACTTCGATGTGCGACGCGAGTACAACACCACAACCGGCGAAGAGACGAACGTCATTGTCGAGAACACAAGTGATCGCCAGTGGTTCGAGCGAGACTACATTCGGGTCGACTGGTCGCAGAACGTCATCACGAACTGGAACTTCTGGGCGCCCAACTTCGTCGAGATGGATGCCCTGGCCTATGCCGTCAGCGACCCGAGCGACCCGAGGGCACCCGTGGTCGAGGACAACTACCTGGATGTGACCTCGGCGTTCGTGGCCAAGCCGCTGACGGCGGTGGACCCCGATTACCCTGAGGATGGGGCGATGCCCCTGTGTTGGTATTTCTATCACTTCGATGACTGCACGGCGGCGGAAGTGGTGGTCCGCAACTCGTTCCTGAAGGTGGAGGACCGGCAGTTCGAGGCGCAGCCGTGGGACGGCATCGACATGGAGCTGTTCGGCTACTTCGATGTGCAGCGGCCCACGTACGACGAGCAGTACGGTCCCACCAATACGGGTCGGCTTCGCTATCAGTCCAAGTGGAACATCTGGGAGAGCAGCCACGATGGGCGAAGCTGCAGCCTGGATGCGGAGTGCGAAGACGTCGTGGGCTCGCACTGCGACGAGCTCGAGGGGCAATGCACCCTGCCGTACCGGGAACGCGAGACACGCCGCATTGTCTGGCACACGTCCCCGGATCTGGACTCGCGCTTTGCCGAAGTGGTGGACGAGGTGGTCGACCAGTGGAACGAGCCCATGCGGGACACTGTGAACACATTGCGTGTCTATGAGTGCATCGACGCCGGTGGTGACGAGGGGGATTGCCAGTCAGAGATCGATGACGACATCGAGATCTTCGCCTTCTGTCCCAACAACCCGGTGCAGGAAGACGATCCGTCCTACTGCGGTGAGGCCGGCTTGGCCCCGCGCCTGGGAGACCTTCGCTACAACTTTCTCTACAACGTGCCCCATGCTGGTCGTGGCAATCCCTTTGGCTTCGGCCCGGCACAGCTCGATCCCCTGACCGGTGAGATCGTCTCGGCGGCCGCCTTGGTCTACGAGGCTGAGATCCGTTCGTACGGGGCTTGGGCCCGAGATCTCGTTCAGCTCATCAATGGTGAGATCGCAGAGGAAGACTTCATCGACGGTGAGAACGTCTCCGATTGGATTGCAGCGCGCAATTCCGTGCCCACCCAGCCGGTGGAGTACAGCGAAGAGGAGGCGGAGCGGCTGGCTTCCAAGGTCCAGCTGCAGTATCGCCACACGTTACCCTCGCTGGGTAATGGCGACCGCAGTCCTCGAGCGAAGGTCGAGATGAGGCGTGCGGTGCTCGATGTCTTGAGGGACCACCCGGCCGTGTCTTCGGATCACGGCGGAGCTTCTGCGCGCCTGGACGCCTTGATTGGTTCCCCATTGGAGCAACTGGCCCTCACCGAAGAGGACTTGCTGGCAGCGGCGATGGTGCCGGGTGGGCCCACGTCAGACGCAGTCTTGGAGGCGGCCTCTCCGTTGCGGCAGGTCCGCGCTCAGCGCTTTCGAAAGGCTCGGAACGCGAGGCTCGAGCGGAATGCTCGCAGGTGCGCCTACTTCCGGGACTTCGTGGACCCCTCGGTGGAGGGCGAAGCCCACCGCTATGCAGGGATGGATCCCGAAGAGATCCGGTGGGAGATCATGCTCGGGGTGTACCGGGGAACGATGGCCCATGAGATGGGCCACACCATTGGGCTTCGCCACAACCTGGAGGGGAGCGCTGACCCCTTGAACTACGACTCGATGTATTGGCTGCTCCGCGACGATGGAGACATGGGGCCGCGCTACCTGGATCCAGAGACGTCCATTGAGGTGGAGGCCGGCATTCGGCAGCATCAGTACTCGTCGGTCATGGACTACCTGAGCCGGTTCAACAGCGACCATCTGGGTGCGCAGAGCTACGACAAGGCGGCGGTCAAGTTCGGTTACGGCCGGGTGATGGAGGTGATGACCGACGCAGGGTTCAATGACTGGCTGCTCAACGACGAATACATCGCCCACCTCACCGGATTCCTGCAGCCCTTTAACTATGAGGATGATGGGTCACTGTGGGGCATCCACTACACAGATTACCCCGCCTACTATGGTGACCTGCAGGCTCGTCGCGACGTGCCCCAGCGCTTGCTGAGTGACTTCCACGGTATTGCTGACTGGTGGGGGTCTCCGCACACGCAGCTGGCAACGGAACTGGGCGAGCCGGTTGTCCCTTATCGATTCTGTTCGGATGAGTTCGTTGGCTCGGCCTTCAAGTGTCTCTACTTCGACGAGGGGGCCGACCTGTATGAGATCCCTACGGATCTCGCGCAACGCTACGAGCGCTATTACATCCTCAACAACTTCGCTCGAGACCAGATGTACTTCAACGCTGATGGGCACGCGTGGCGCATCTGGGACAGGTATTTCGACCCCATGATCGGCTTGAACCAGTGGTGGGTTCTCGAAAACCAGTTCCTCCATGCCGGTGAAGAGGAGGACGCCGATGTGGATGGCTATTTCCAGAGGTATGACGGCTATGGGCCATTCACGATGGGCGTGCGAGAGAGCTTCAATGTGTTCGCTCGCACTCTGGCTCGACCAGAGCCCGGCGGCTATGGCCTGGTGACCGATGCGGACGGAAATCAGCAGTGGAACCCGCTGTGGTGGTCTGAAGATTTCACCGTCGGCGTGAATGATGGGCGCTACCTGAGCACGGACTGGGACTACGAGGAGGGATACTTTTGGGACGAGGCCATTACGCGGGTAGGGTTCTTCTCCAACAAGATCCTGGCCATGGAGGCGCTCTTCGACCCGACGACCTATTTCCTGGGACAGGACACGGCGGCGGATCTGCGGGGCTTCCGAGTCAACTACGGCGCGAACTTCTTCGAGCCGCTCATGGACCTTGTGGGCGATCTCATCGTAGGGGACACGGCAGGCTTTGCCCCCTACGAGGTGGATGGTCAGGTCGTCTTTCCCGACTACGCGGACTATCCCGCCACAGCCCCAGGCGGTGGTGTTCCCATTGATCCCAACGCAGGCTTCACGATTCAGCTGCACACCATGTTGTTGGGGCTCGCCCTCTTGCCAGACACGTTCGACTCGGACTTCATCGACTCGACTCGTCTCTGGCTCGACGGTGACAATGCGCCAGTGACCGATCGCCCGCTTGTCTCGCACTCCGATCCGGAAAGCGGTCTCACCTGGGTGGCGATATCGTATGCAGATGACGAGGGCGTAGAGGAGGGGATCGGAGCTCGTATGCTGATCCGAGCCAACGCGTACGCGAGCCATCTGGAAAGCGGTAGTCTCACGGAAGAAGAGACGGTGCGTGTCGAACAACAGCTCGGTCTGCACCGCGAGAACCTGAACCTGATGCGCGCGATCCACATGGAGTTGGGCGTGCTGAGTTACTGAGATCCAAGGAACCGAGAGGGCAGCTCACATGGAAGGCAACGATGTCGAACGAACTAGGGCTCGGGGGCGGCTGCTCGCTTCGTTCTTGCTTGTGGCCCTTGCGTCACTGACGCTCTCGGCTTGTGGGCCCGCATTCCGGTTCAGGCCGGCCAATATCCTGCCGAAGGGGGATGTGGAGATCGGTGGCGGGCTGGGCACTGGAGCCCGGGCGGAGAATGGCAGTTGGGGCGGCGCAGAACTCCAGGCCTGGGTCCGCTGGGCCCCGAAGAAGCGGTTTGAGACCAGCCATCGCTTCTGGACCCATACCTTCTCCAGCATTGGTTGGGAGCCCGAGTTCCGCATCCAGGCTGTCCGTGGGCCCTTCGACCTGACCATTGAGTTCGCGCCCATGTTTTCGCTGTGCTGTGGCGTGGGCACCGAGCAGAAGTTCCTCTCGGCGGGGCTGGGCTTTGACGTGGGCATCGCTGTGGGCAAGCGATTTGGAGGGCCTCAGTCTGCGGCCATCTATTTTGCGCCGCACTACCAGATGACTTGGACCTTCCCGCCCGATGCGGGGTGGGATGGACATCGGCTCCTCAACCTGCCGGTGGGGCTCGACATTCCCATGGGGAAGTCACCGTTCGCGATTCGGCCCGAGATTATGGTCGTCAGCGTGATTCGACCCAGCGGATTCGCACCTTTGTGGCGTGTGGGTGGCGGTGTGGCCATCGCGCTGCAGGGAATGGGCCCCAAGAAGCTCAAGGCGTTCAACGAGGCCAAAGCGGCGGGCAAGCCTCTTCCCGATGATTGGGACAAGAAGAAGAAGAAGGGCAAGAAGGGCAAGAAGGTCCCCGAGGCCAAGGAGGAGGAGCCGGCCCCGGCGCCGTGAGAGTTGGGTGGGCTCTGAAGGGCGCCTAGTCGCCAGGGTATCTGTGGGCCTCTCGACCCCTCAGAGCGAGGGGGAGCCTGATGCTTCTTGTGGGGCCTGTTCTTCGACGCGTTTGTTGGCTACTCGTGAACGACGGGCCCGCTGTACCTCCGCCTCCACCATGGCTACTGGCGAGAACGTGACATCGATGTAGATCTGCGACCATCGGTTGGCTACTGGGTTGTACCAGCTGCCGTCGGGAGTCATGCCCCCCAGGGTCCAGAGCCCCACGGAGAGGCCAAGGCCTGGATGAAGCTGATAGCTGATGTCGAAGATGAACTCGGTGCTCAGGGTCACAGGGCTGCCCCCCCCATTGCCGGGAACGGTCAGGGTGCTCTCCTCCCATCGGTCGGACGGGCTCTTCGGATGCAGGAAGCCGTGGGTGAGCGCGAAGCTGCCGCTGATCCCCAGTCGTTCCTTGGCGAGAGCCAGGGCCAGTGAGATCTCGTTGCCCAGCTGGAGCGCTGTGTTGCGTTGGCCTGTGTTTGTCGTTGCTCCCAGTGTGCACCCAACCGCTGGAGAACAGGGCCGTGGGACCAGCAACTGGCTGGTTGTGTAGCGCTGGAACCGGGGGGTGGGGCTCAGGCGATAGGCCAGGGTCAGACCATCGAGTAGTGGTGCTGTGACTCCAAACTCGAACCAGGGGGTTAGGGCGAGGATCAGGCTCTCTGCCTGGGAAGCCTTGCTCGTCGGACCCTCTACTGAGAGGCCGGTCGATACGGCCAGGCCGGTAGCCAGTGGCTTCGGAACGGGCAGCGTCAGGCTGGCACCAGCCCCGATGTCGCCGAGAAGAATCTCCATGGGGTAGGTGGTGTCGGTCACTGTTAGAGCCCGGGCGATTGCCAGGTCCACGTCCAGTGTGAGGGACCTTGTTGCCCGGAACGAGGGCGAGAACTTCACTATGCGGTCCAGGCTCCGGGTGTACTGAGGCGAGAGGTTGAGGTGGTGAAGAAACGTGAAAGCGTGTTCGACCAGGATCGACGTGCCAGCGAATCGGTCGGCGAGAGTCAGCGGGACCTGGGTGGCCTGCACCGTTGGCGAGTCGTGGTCCTCGCTGGGGGCAGGGGTTGGTTCGCTGGACTCCTGTGCCCAGACCGGCGAGGTCCCCACTGCGCTCAGAACGGTCAAGACGACCCCCACGAGGACCGGAAGGAAAGACCGCCTCTTGTGGGGTGAACGCTCTGGTCGTTCTCGTGGCATGGGGTCAAGTATAGGTCGGACCTCTTGTCATGCGTTGGCGCCCCACGCCACTTTGGCCCTGGCTTTGTCTCGATGCGCTCTCTGTGAACGCTTCTGTGGGGCACGGCGTGGTAGCTTGGTGCCGTGATCAAGGACCCTCCGGTCCCGACGAAGGGACGCCGAGCGCCGACACTCTGGCTGGTCGCTCCGTTGGCCGCTCTGCTTGTGGCAGAGGTGCTTGCTCATCTGGCTCTTCCAGCCGGCCAGTTGGCCCTCTTCGCCCCCTTTCCTGATGATCGCTCCGCTTATCTTCAGGAGGGTGGTGGCGAATCCAACTTGCCCTGGTTCGTTCCAGGGGCGATGGGGGAGAGCGGCTCCGGGACCGTTCGCATCAATGCGCTGGGGCTGCGCGATGCCAGCAACTATCCACCCAAGAAGCCGTCGGGTTGTTACCGCGTGTTGGCGCTCGGCGACTCTCGAACCTTTGGCGCGGGGGTCAACGAGACCGAGAGCTGGCCGGGGATTCTCGAGACCAACCTGAAGGCTGGTTACCCCTCAGCCTGCGTGGAGGTCCTGAACGGTGGCATGCCCGATACCGACCTGCACGATCAGGTGGCCTTGCTCGTGGATCGCTGGAAGGACCTCGACATCGACCTGGTGCTCGTGGGCTTGTCTGCGCCGGATGACATTGGGAACGGTGGGCCCGACACCGCAGCAGCCTCACGGCCGAGGTCTCTGGTCATGGAGCAGCCCTGGCTTGCTCACTCGGCGACGCTACGTTGGTTCTTGGACTCGGGCGTGCGTGACGAGGTGCATGCAGCACTGCATCCCGAGCTGCCCAGGATCAAGGCTCCCGATGATCCTGCTTGGGTTCGGTTCGAGAGCGCGGTTGCCGACCTCCGCACCACAGGGGACAGGATCGGGGCGCGAGTGGCCATCCTCTTGCTGCCCGCTCCGGTCGCTGCGGACAAGCACCCTGTGTCGGAGACTCACCGGCAGCTGGCCGCTTGGTTCCGAGACGAGTGGCATCTTCCTGTGGTGGATCTGGTGTCGTCCCTCGGCACCGTGGATGGACAAGAACTGCGAGTGCACGCGGCCGAACCGTGGCCTTCCGTTGCTCTCCATCGGGCCTATGCGCGCCGGGTTGAGGTGGAGTTGCCCTGGAACCAGTTTTTCCAGCGATGTCCCCCAGAGACGAAGCTCCGCACGGAGGGGCGAGCATCGAGCTGCGTGGACGCTGCTGGGCTACGACATGGGCCCCACCGAGAGGTGGGAGTGGATGGCGCCATCTTGTTGGAGGCCACCTATGGGAAGGGGAAGCTCTCGGGGCCCTTTCGTAAGGTCGAGCTGGGTGCCCTTGGTCTGGAGGAGGGCACTTACCTGTCGGACGTGAAGGAGGGACCTTGGTGGGAGGTGAAGCAGCCATCTCAGGAAATGCGTGACGTGGCTCGCGGTGAGTATCGAAGCGGCTTGCGTACAGGACCCTGGGTGGAGACGAGTATCCGGGGGGCAGAAGAACTGCGTCGGGAGGGCACCTATCAGGATGGGAGTCGGCACGGTCATTGGGTGGTCGGCAACCACATCGAAGGGCGGTGGCGGGTGGCCGGCGAGGGGGGCTACAGCAACGGGGAGCGAGCTGGCCGGTGGCTTCGGTGGCAGCCAGAAGGGGAGGGACGGTCCGTACTGGAGAGGATCCGTTGTTACGTGAGCCCCGGCGCGATCCTTGTCTGGGAGTGGACGGCTTTCGACCTGGGCCCCGAGGGGCTCGATGGAGAGTTTCGCTCTGTGGATGGTGGAGCCGGGGAGTCCAACTGCGCGGATGGCATCGACGATGAGGGGGATGGTCGCATGGACTGTGACGATCCGGAGTGCCTCCGCGATCCGGCATGTGCTCACCTCAGTCAGGTCGCTGAGCCCGTAATCCCCGAGTCCAACTGTGGCAACGGGGTCGACGATGACAAGGACTCGCTGGTGGATTGCGATGACTCGGACTGCCGCAACGATGCAGCTTGCGCGCATCTGAGTGCCGATGACTCGACCGTTCGGCGCTTCGAGGGCAATTGCTCCGACGGGCTCGATGGCAGTGACGCGGATGGCCTGGTGGACTGTGCGGATTCGGACTGTGCCGACGATCCTGCCTGCGCTCACCTCGTGTGGCCCACGCCTGCGGAGGCCGAAGGCTCCTCGGATCAGAGGCGGGTGCTGGCGGTGGACGCCTCGGAAGCCGTGCTCCCGGGGACCGGCAATGTACGCGTCCTGGGC
>MDTE01029618.1_pt1 | contig 30440 bp, 27 predicted proteins | sample 811231 | NCBI WGS metagenome assembly MDTE01 (sample SAMN05326651, study PRJNA326480) | marine metagenome | isolation source: seawater | place: Indian Ocean: Red Sea | collected 2010 | reverse complement strand
TTTTTGTTCCAATGCTTAAGAAAATTTGCTGAAAATAATAACTCTTATTCCCCTAAATTTTATAGAATAATCAACGAAATACCTACAGTTTTGTTGATAGGCATAATATTAGTTGTGGTTTTTAAGCCTTTGTGAGACTTGTAATTTAACAAAAAGATATTATATTAGCGGTACGTCTCTTAATAAAACAATCAAACAATGAATTTAGAAGAACTTAAAAAGAAAACGCCTGCGGAGCTTATTTCACAAGCCGAAAAGCTTGAGATAGAAAATCCTAGCACTCTAAGAAAGCAGGAGATTTTATTTGCTATACTAAAAAAATTAGCTCAAAAAAATGAACAAATAACTGGTGGAGGCGTGCTTGAAGTTTTACAAGATGGATTTGGTTTTTTAAGAGCCATCGAATCAAATTATCTGCCTGGGCCAGATGATATTTATGTTAGCCCAAATCAAATAAGAAAGTTTGGTTTAAGGACAGGAGATTCAGTTGAAGGAGAAATAAGAGCTCCGAAGGACCAAGAAAGATATTTTGCCTTACTAAAAGTAGATAAAATTAATTTTGACAATCCTGAAAAAGCAAGAAATAAAATTGCTTTTGATAACTTAACCCCATTGTATCCTGACAACCAATTAAAGATGGAAATAGAAAAAAATAAAACAGAAAAAAAACCTGATCAAACAGCAAGATTAATTGATTTAGTAAGTCCTATAGGAAAAGGACAAAGATCATTAATTATATCGCCCCCCAAAGCTGGGAAAACAATTATTTTACAAAACATAGCTCACTCAATTGCTCAAAATCATCCAGAGTGTTATTTAATGGTTTTACTTATTGATGAACGACCTGAAGAAGTAACTGATATGCAAAGATCAGTTAAAGGAGAAGTAGTAAGTTCAACATTTGATGAACCAGCATCAAGACACGTGGCTGTTGCTGAAATGGTAATTGAAAAAGCTAAAAGATTAACCGAACATAAAAAAGATGTTGTTATCCTTTTGGACTCAATAACAAGACTTGGAAGAGCGTATAATGCCGTAGTTCCAAGTTCAGGAAAAGTTTTAACCGGTGGTGTTGATGCTAATGCGTTGCAACGACCTAAGAGATTTTTTGGTGCTGCAAGAAATATTGAACAAGGTGGATCCTTAACAATAATATCAACCGCGTTAATTGATACTGGAAGTAGAATGGATGAAGTAATATTTGAAGAATTTAAAGGAACTGGAAACAGTGAATTAATATTAGATAGAAAAATATCAGATAAAAGAATTTTTCCAGCCGTTGATATCACAAGATCTGGAACTAGAAGAGAAGAATTATTATTCAAAAATGAAGAATTACTAAAAATGAATGTATTAAGAAAAATATTAAGTTCTATGGGTACAATGGATGCTATTGAATTCCTTTTATCTAAATTAAATAAGACTAAAAATAATGCTGATTTTTTTGTTTCAATGAATCAACCAGCGAAGCAATAAATTTTTATAATTTTTCAAATTCTAATAGTTTTTTTTTTAATTTTATACCGCCAATTGAACTAAATCCACCAATACTACCATCACTTTTAATTACTCTGTGACAAGGTACAAGAAGCAAAAGTTTATTTTGACCACATATTTTACCAACATATCTTGGAGATATTTTATTTTTTTTTGCTATCTCTCCATAGGAGAGCGTCTGCCCTTTTTTTATTTTTTTTAAATCATTCCATATCTTTTTCTGCAATGGATTGCCTACTGTTTTGTAAGGTGCTTTGATATGTGATATTTTTTTATCAAAAAATTTTGATATGTTTTTTTCAAAGTTGGATAAAATAAAGCTTCTTTTTTGATGTTTAACTTTACCAAATTTAATTCTAAATATTTTACCGTTATTTTCATAAGCTGAAATCCACCCGAATCTAGTTTTAATTGATATTTGTTTTGTCATTTTTTGTAAAATCATACCAAAAGATGATAAAATTAAATATATTAATTTTAAAATGAAAAATAAGAACAATAAATCATTAAAAGAAATTTATATAGAAGCGGTTGAAAACTATAAAAATAAAAATTTAAAAGTAGCAGAAAAATTGTGTTTCAAAATACTTAGTATTGATTCAAATCATTTTGATTCAATTTCTTTGTTAGCAACAATATCTGCTATGAGTAGAAATTTTGAAGAAGCAAAAAATTTTTTACATAAAGCTATTAAACTCCAGCCTAAAAATTTAAGTGTCTTTAATAATTTAGGAACTGCTTATAAGGAATTAGGTAATTTAAATGAAGCAATGAAATATTATAAGAAAGCACTAGAGATAAATTCAGACCACACAAATTCAAATTATAACCTTGGTTTAGTTTATCATAAACTTAAAGAACTTAAAAAAGCAAAAAGTTATTTAAAAAAAACAGTAGAAGTACAAAAAAATTTTGCATTCGCTTTTTTCAGTTTAGCTAATGTACATGTAGACTTAAAAGAATATAATGAAGCAATCAGTTCTTACCAAAAAGCTATTGAAATTAATCCTAAAATCGTTGGAGCTCATAATAATCTTGGATTGGTGTTTAGAAATTTAAACGATTTCGAAAATGCAATAAGCTGTTATAAAAAAGCAATCGAATTAAAGTCAGATCACGGAGGGGTTCATCATAATTTAGCTCAAGCATTTAAAGAAACAGGTCAGTTTGATAAAGCGATTGAATCTCATCAAATGGCAATAAAATTTGAACCAGAAAATTTATCTCACTATTATTATTTAAAAGAACTAAATAAAAATATTTTAGATGATAGTTTAAAGAATAAAGTTACCAAAATATTATCTAATGAAAATTGTACATTAAATAATAAAATTTTTGGAAATTATTTATTAGCAACATATGATAGAAAAGAGGAAAAATATAAATCTGAGTTAGATTATTTAGAAAAAGGTCATAAGAATTTTTTTCAAAGTAAAAGAGAAAAGTTCAATTTAGCTATAAAGTACTGTTTTGATGATGTGCTGCAAATATCCGAAGGAGTTAAGTCTGAAAATAATAACAAAATTAAATATGATAAAATAAAACCAATATTTATTGTAGGTGTTCCAAGGTGCGGATCTACATTAGTAGAAAAAATTATTGGATCAGGAAAAAAAATGATATCGATGGGAGAAGAAACTGCAATTTTTGAGAATTATATAAATCAAAAAATATTAGAAAAGAAATCATTAAATTTAGGTAATGTTAGTAATATCAGAGATGATCTTAATGATATATATAAGGAACGTGGCTTGTTATCTAAAAAATATGATTTCGTATTTATTGACAAATCTTTAAATAATTTTTTCTATCTTAAATTTATAAAAACTGTTTACCCAAAAGCTAAAATAATAAATTGCAATAGAAATGTGCTATCATCGATAATGTCAATTTTTCATAATAACTTAACTGAACTTGCCTGGACACATGATCTAGAAAATATTTTTAAATATTTTGATAACTATTTTAATATTATTAATAATTTTATTGCTGAAAACCCAAACGAAGTATATCAGTTAGACTTCGAAAGTTTAGCCAACGATCCTGAAAATGAATCAAAGAAATTAATGAAATTTTGTGAATTACCCTGGGATAAAAAATGTTTGGAATATCACAAAAGAAAGGATCTGATATCGAAAACTGCAAGCAATGTTCAAATTAGAGAAGCAATTTATAAACATACCTCGAATAAATATTTACCATATAAAGAATATTTAAATAAATATGGAAAAAAATATTCTTGGTTTAATTAAATTATGACAATATATGCTTTATCAACTGGACCAGGAATATCTGGTGTCGCAGTAATAAGAGTTTCAGGGGAAAATACTATTGAAGTGATAAAAAGATTGACAGGAGCGAGTCCACCATCTCCAAGAGTAGCTACCCTTAAAAAGTTCAATAAAAATGGGGGGAAAGAGCTGATCGACGAAGGTGTAATTATATGGTTTCCCGCTCCAAATAGCTACACAGGAGAAGATTTAGCAGAATTTCATGTGCATGGTAGCCGAGCCGTAGTTAATGCTATGCATTCTGCAATTTCAAAAGTTAAAAATTGCCGTTTAGCAGAACCAGGAGAATTTACAAAGAGAGCATTCCAAAATGGCAGAATAAATTTGTTAAAAGCTGAGAGCATCGGTGATCTTATTTCAGCAGAAACAGAAATTCAAAGAAAGCAAGCTTTGAAAATTATGGGTGGGAAATCTTCAAATAGGTTCAATTCGTGGAGAGACAAGCTTCTTAAAATATTATCACATATAGAAGCTAAAATTGATTTCCCAGAAGAAAATTTGCCTAAAAATATTATTAATGAAATACAAGAAACATCAAAAGGTGTTTTAAATGAAATTAAAAAAACATTAAATGATCAAAAAGTTGGAGAAAGAATTAGAGAAGGTTTTAAGATTGCAATTTTGGGACCACCAAATTCTGGAAAATCTAGCTTATTGAATTATCTTTCAAAACGGGATGTTGCTATTGTGTCCGAAATTGCCGGCACAACAAGAGATGTTATAGAAACTCATTTAAATCTTGATGGATATCCAGTGATAGTTTCTGATACCGCAGGAATTAGAAGTTCAAAAAATGAAATAGAAAGAAAAGGAATTAAAATTGCTTTAAAAAGAGCTGAAGATGCTGATTTAAAGCTAGTAATCGTATCCGCTAGAAACGTTGATTTTACTAGTGTTTTGAAGAAATTACTAACGAAAAATGCTATTTTAGTTGTAAATAAATCTGATTTAATAAAAGGAAAATTAAATAGTAAGTTTAAAAAATACGATAATGTTTTAATATCAATAAAAAAAGATTTAAATTTAAATAAACTAATTACAAAAATAAAAAGTAAATTGAAAAATAAATTTACGACAACAGAAGATATTTTAATTACTAGAGAAAGACACAGACAAAATTTAGAAAGTTGTGTTCAGCATTTGGAGAGATTTCAAAATAAAAGATCATCTCAAGATTTTGATAAAGCAGCTGAAGATTTAAGACTAGCCACAAGACATCTTGGAATGATCGTCGGAAAAATAGATGTAGAGGAGCTATTAGATAGCATTTTCAACGATTTTTGCATTGGTAAATAAACCAGTAATCAGCTTGTAAATCCATATATCATCTATAAATTCAAGCCATGAATGATGATTTGTCATTTGATATAGTAGTAATCGGTGGAGGCCATGCCGGATGTGAGGCTGCAGCAGCATCAGCGCGCATGGGAGTTAACACTGGTCTGTTTACACACAAAATAGAAACTATAGGTGAGATGTCTTGTAATCCTGCCATAGGAGGTTTGGGCAAAGGACATCTTGTAAAAGAAATTGATGCTCTTGATGGAGTGATGGGAGTTGTAGCTGATAAATCTGGAATTCAATTTAGATTGTTAAATAGGAGCAGAGGACCAGCCGTGAGAGGTCCCAGAACTCAGTCAGACCGTGCTTTATATAAGAAATATATGCAAAAAATGCTACTAAGTTACTGTAATTTAAAGGTTTTTTCGGACCCTGTAATTGAGTTCATATTTAGTAAAAATCAGGTTGTTGGCTTTCTTACAAAATCTGGAAAAAAAATAAATTGTAAAAAAATGATTTTAACTACTGGAACTTTTTTAAATGGCTTAATTCATATTGGCATAGAAAAAACTCCAGCAGGAAGACATAATGAGAAACCTTCAGTGGGATTAACTGAGCAGTTAGAGAAATTTAAAATTAAAATGGGTAGATTAAAAACTGGAACACCGCCACGACTTGATGGTTCTACAATAAACTACAAAGATTTAGAAAAACAAGATGCCGATACTAACCCTGAATTTTTTTCATTCTTAACAGAAAAAACTTACAATAAACAAATTGCCTGCAGCGTAACTTATACAAATAAAAAAGTTCATGAAATTATTAAGAAAAATTTAAAAAGAAGTGCAATGTATTCAGGAAATATTAAAGGCGTTGGACCAAGATATTGTCCCTCTATTGAAGACAAGATTGTAAAATTCTCAAACAAGATGAAACATCAAATTTTTTTAGAACCGGAGGGTTTAAATGACAATACTGTATATCCAAACGGCATCTCCACGTCTCTACCAGCTGATGTACAGGCAGAAATATTGAGTAAAATCAAAGGGTTAGAGTGTACTCGGATAATAAGGCCTGGATATGCTATTGAATACGATTATGTAGATCCTAGAGAGCTTAATTCTACGCTTGAAACAAAAAAAATAAAATCACTCTATCTCGCAGGTCAAATAAATGGAACAACAGGTTATGAAGAAGCAGCTGCCCAAGGATTAATAGCAGGAATTAATGCTGCTCTATCAATTAAAAAACAAGAACCATTAATTTTGGATCGAGCGCAAGCTTATATAGGAGTTATGATAGATGATTTAGTTACAAAGGGAGTTGCAGAACCATATCGTATGTTTACATCGCGTGCTGAGTACAGGTTAAGTTTAAGGGCCGATAATGCAGATACGAGATTAACACAAATAGGAATTAATATAGGATTAGTTCAGTCTGAAAGAGCTGAAATATTTACAAAAAAAGTCAATAAAATCAATGAGTTAAGTAACAATTTAAAAAGTCTTAAAATATCTCCAAATGAGGCTGAAAAATTTGACATTAAGATAGCAAAAGATGGAGTAAGAAGAACTGCCTTTGAAATATTATCGAGAGATGGTGTAACATTTAATAAATTAAGAAAAATTTGGAACAAAATACCTAAAGCATCAAAAGTAGAAGAGGAACAAATTGAAATAAGCGCTCATTATTCAGGTTATCTAGAAAAGCAAGAAGCTGATATTATTGCATTTAGAAAAGATGAGAACTTAGTTATACCTGATAGTATTGATTATAGTAAATTAAGTGGACTTTCAAATGAGGTTAAGAGCAAATTTAAGCTTATAAGACCAAAAACCTTAGGTCAGGCCCTTAGAATTGATGGTATTACGCCTGCAGCGGCTTATATACTGCTTACACACGTGAAAAAGGGTTTTAAGAAGCTTAAAAGGGCATAGATGGATAGATCCATCCAAATTGATACATTCAGTAGTTATTCTCGAGTTTCACGTGAAACAATCTCAAGTTTAAAAAAGTATGAAGATATACTAATTAAGGCAAATAAAAAACTTAATTTAGTAGGAAAATCAACGATAAGTAATATTTGGACGAGGCATTTTTTAGATAGCGTGCAAGTCATTGATTTTATTGACAAAAATGATAAATCGTTAATAGATCTAGGTTCTGGAGCAGGTTTTCCAGGTTTGGTTTTGGCAATAACATTAAAAGATAGAAAAATTCCTTTAAAGATAAAATTAATTGAAAAAAGTCCAAAGAAAGCAAAATTTTTAAAAAGTTTAATTGATGAATTTAATCTTAACGTAGAAGTAATGAATACAAATATTTTGAATGAACAAATTAAATTTTTCGATGATGTATTTATTGCTAGAGCGTTTAAACCGTTAGAAATTATTTTGCAACTTATGCACAATAAAGCTCAGAATTGGAAAAAAATATTTATTTTTCTAGGAAAAAACGGGAAAAGTGAGTTAATTCGAGCTTCTAAAATTTGGGATATTGAGTATAAGCAGAGGGTGAGTGTAACAAGTAGTGATTCGGTAATTTTAGAAATTAATAGACTTAAAAAAAAATAAATTGAAAAATACTCAAATTATTTCTGTCATAAATCAAAAAGGTGGGGTGGGTAAAACTACTACAGTAATTAATTTAGCAACCGCACTTTCATTCAAAAATAAAAAAACTCTTGTAATTGATCTTGACCCCCAAGGTAATGCTACAACAGGACTTGGTTTATTAAATACTGATAAAACTAAAACAGTTTATGATGTATTAAATGGAAATGCTGATTTTGAGAGTACTATAAAAAATACCAAAATTGATAATTTAAAACTTGTTTCGTCCAATGTTGATTTGTCAGGTTTAGAGGTTGAAACTGCTAATGAAAATAGAAGAGCTTTTTTACTAAAAGATAAAATTGAAAAATTTATTAATAATAGTCAAAATGACTTTGATTATATTTTTATAGATTGCCCGCCATCATTAAATTTACTTACAGTAATGTCTCTTGTTGTAGCAAAATCATTAATTGTGCCGCTCCAAGCAGAATTTTTTGCATTAGAAGGTGTAAGCCAGTTAATGAAAACTATTGAAAGAGTAAAGGTAAAGTTAAATCCATCACTAGAAATTAGAGGGGTATTACTTACTATGTATGATAAACGCAATAAGCTATCCGGAGAAGTTGATAATGAAGCAAGAAAATTTTTTAATGAAAAAGTGTATCAAACAGTTATTCCTAGAAATGTTAGACTTTCAGAAGCTCCATCACATGGAATTCCAGTATTAATTTATGATAAATTATGTAGTGGTAGTAAATCTTATTCAAATTTTGCTGAGGAGTTCTTAAAGCAGGAGACTATAATGGAAAGTGCAGCATAATTATGGAGAATCGATTAAAAAAAAGTTTAGGTCGTGGATTATCATCTTTATTGGGCGATTCTTCACAAAACATTCAAACTAATAAAGTTTCAATAAAAGATATTAAAAGAAATACATTCCAGCCAAGAAAAAAATTTAATAAAGAAAATTTGGAAGAATTAACAAGCTCGATAAAGGAACAAGGAGTTATCCAACCAATAGTAGTTAGACCTGATAAATCTTCCGAAGGTAAATATGAAATAATTGCTGGTGAACGAAGATGGTTAGCTTCACAAAATGCAGGATTGCATGAAGTTCCCGTAGTTATTCTTGATGTAGATGATGCTAAATCACTGGAATTTGCTATTGTCGAAAATGTTCAAAGACAAGACTTAAATCCAATAGAAGAAAGCAGAGGGTATCAAAGGTTAATAGATGACTTTAATTATAATCAGGAAAAATTATCTAAATTTGCCGGGAAAAGCAGAAGTTATATAGCAAATTCATTAAGGTTATTAGCGTTACCGGGAGATGTACTTTCCATGGTCGAAGATGGAAAATTATCCGCAGGTCATGCTAGAGCAGTAATTGGTTTAAATAATTCAGCAGATATAGCAAAAAAAATAGTACATAAAAAACTTTCAGTAAGACAAGCCGAAGCTTTAGCAAAGCAGTTTAGAGATAAAAAATTTAAATTAATTTCGAAAAAAGATGCAAATATTTTAAATTTACAAAAGGAATTAGAAGAGAAAACTGGTTTAAATGTTTCCATTAATAATAAAAAAAACAACTCTGGAATAATTTCTTTTGAATATCGAGATCTTGATCAATTAGAAAAATTAATAGATACTATTAAGAAAAATTACTAGCTTTTTCACAAATTTTTAAGAAAAATCCGAAAAAAATAACTTTAGATACCTGAGGATTTTTTTTGCACAACAGTTCGATATTATTTATTTCATTAATAAGCTTTTTTAAATCATTCAAATTCCAAATAGATAACTGTTTTTTAACAATAGGTTTTTCTTTCCAGAAAATCGCTGGCTTAGAGTTGCTTATTAAATAATCTATATTGTCTGATTTATTTACCTGCTCTTTGATTATAAGAAGTCGCTGAATTTTTTTACTTAAAATTCTAAATAATAATATTTGATTTATAGTGTTTTCAAAAAGTTCTGAAACAATTTTTTTGTATTGTAAAGTATTTCCACACAAGCATTCATTTACTAAAGAATCAGATTTGTAATCACCAGAAAAATTTATCAAAGATTTAATTTCCTCTAAACTTATGTTTTTTTTATTTACTGAATAGCATTTGATTTTTTCAATTTCATTTCTTAAATTATTTCTGTCAGCATTAGATTTTTCAACCAATAAATTTATCACTTCTCTTGATAAATTTATTTTGTCTTTTCCTAATTCAGATTGGGCAATAATTTCTAAATCTCTTTCAGTGTCTGCGTAGCATGGAATACAAACTGCTTTTTTATCTTTTTCAAAAAAATTTCGTAATTTTGATTTTTTTTCTAGAATTTCCGAAAAAATAATAAAAAAAATATTCTCGGGACATTGATCAAAAACTTCATTTACTATTTTAAGTATTTTATCAGTTGCTCCGTTTATGAGTATTATCTTTTTATTACTAAATAAAGATCCAGAATAAAATGTATTGATAAAATACTCTTTTTTTTCAAAAAATTCATTTTCATATATTGATTGTATTTCCACATTTTCGTTTTGTTTAACCAAACCTTTTTTGATTATTTCTTTTGTATCTTTTTTTAACCCTAAATTTTCACCGTATAGTAAATAAAAATTATATTTTGAAAAATTAGAAATATTCTTGTGTGCTTCGTAACTTTTTAGAATCATAAATTTGATATTAACTTAATTAGTAAATCTTGATAAGTTTTATTTATTAAATCTTCTAACGACCTATCTTCTAATTTTTTGGTTTCAGAATATTGGTCTTGAACTTTGTAAGAAGAGGAGTAATTAAAACTACTGTCCATCAAGTTATCACCAGTTAAATAATTTTTTACTGAAATTTGTGTATTCATATTGATTTTATATTCTAAAATTTTTCCTGCACTGTTTTTAATTGTTGGGTTTTTCTTTTTTGATACTTTGATATTAATGTAGATACTTTTTACATTAGTTTGGTCTTTATAGTTTTTGTTTTTACTTAAATTGTTCAGTTTAGCATAAATTTGTTTTGCTATTTTTTTATCTCCATCAATAGAATAGTCAGCAATTTCAAATTTAATATTAGATGAACTAAATATCGGTTTATAACCAGTGCAAGAATTTATAAAAATTAAAGCAATAGCTAAAAAAATAATAGAAACTAATTTTTTTTTCATTTCTTTCTTATAAAGTTTATAAGTTTATTTTTAATATAAATACTCTTAATAATTGTCGAATTTTCAAGATGTTTTTCTACATTATCAATTTCTTTAGATTTTTTTATAACTATTTTTTCTTTAGAATTTATTGGCATTTCTAGTATACCTCTTTTTCTTCCATCTACCTGAACTACAATTTTGCAATTTTCTTCTTTTAATAATTTAGAATCGTACTCGGGCCAATATAATTTTTTACTAATCTTTTCGCAACATTCATGAGCTAAATGAGGAGCTAGGGGAATTAACAACATTGTTATTTTTTCCCATTCACTTCTTAAAGTTTTATTTGAAGTTTTATTGTTTGTAACATGTTCACATATTAAATTATAAATTTCATGTATATTTGCAATCACTACATTATATTGAAAATTATCTAAATTTTTTGTTACGTTATAAATTGTTTTATTTACAGCTTTTTGTAAAATTTGATCCTCTGAATCTGATGTTGCATCTTGTTTGTTAGAAATTTCTTCATTTAATTTCCAAAGTTTTTGAATAAATTTGGAAGCTGCTGAAACTCCTTCCTGTGACCATTGTACATCTCTTTCGGGAGGGCTGTCAGATAACATAAACCACCTAATTGAATCCGCTCCATATATATTAATCATTTCCTCTGGATCAACAATATTTTTTCTAGATTTGGACATTGCTTCTGAAGGTCCAACAGTGACTTTTTTTTTGTCTTTTTTAGTAATATGATTTCCATCCAAATTTTTTTCTACATCATCTGGATATAACCACTCGTTATCTTCATTTTTATATGTTTCATGACAAACCATACCTTGCGTAAATAAGCTTTTGAATGGTTCAATATACGTAAATTTTTTATTATCAAATGCTAAAGCCCTCATAAAGAATCTTGAGTAAAGTAAATGTAATATTGCGTGTTCTACTCCACCAATATATTGATCAACTGGCATCCAGTATTTTACGTCACTTAATTTGTAACCATAATCTTTATATTTTGGTGAACAAAATCTTATAAAATACCAGGATGAGTCAACGAATGTATCCAAAGTATCCGTTTCTCTTATAACTTTTTCACCAGAAGAAATTTTTGTATGCTTCCAGGTAGGATGTTTTTCTAGGGGATTTCCTGAAACATTGAGGTCTACATCATCGGGTAATAATATTGGTAAGTCTTTTTTATTTACAGGAATAGCTTCTCCTTTTTTATTATAAACTATAGGAATTGGACAACCCCAATATCTTTGTCTGGATACACCCCAGTCTTTAAGTCTAAAGGTAATTTTTTTCTTCCCTATTTTTTTTTGACTAATTATTTTAATTGCTTTTTCAATAGCCTGATAAACAGTAAGACCGTTTAAAAAATTGGAATTAAATAATATTCCATCATCTGTATAAGCTTCATTTTTTATATAAAATTTACTAGCCTCAATATTTTTGGGTCTCACCACTGGTAACACTTTTAGTTTATATTTATTTGCAAAATCCAAATCTCTTTGATCATGTGCTGGGCAACCAAATATTGCACCAGTTCCGTAATCCATTAAAACAAAATTGGCAATATAAATAGGAAGTTTAATTTTTTTATCTAGGGGGTGTTCAGCAAATAGGCCAGTATTAAAGCCAATTTTTTCAGCATTTGCTAAAGCTTCTTCGGTAGTACCCATTTTTGAACATTCTGATTTAAAAGAAATGAAATCACTGTTTGTTTCAAAAAATTTTGAAATAGGATGATCGACCGAAAGAGCAATAAACGAAGCTCCAAATATTGTATCAGGTCTAGTTGTAAAAACTGTTATTTTGTCAAAAGAATTTTTTTTTAAAATTTTAAAATTAATTTCACATCCAAATGATTTTCCGATCCAATTTTTTTGCATTAGTTTTACTTTATCTGGCCAATTGTTTAATTTTAGTAATTCGTCCAATAAATTTTGTGAAAATTTTTTAATGTTAAAAAACCATTGCGAAAGTTTTTTTCTTTCTACCGTAACACCTGATCTCCATCCTTTTCCATCAATTACTTGTTCATTAGCTAGGACAGATTGTTCTTTAGGATCCCAATTAACATAGGTATCTTTCTTATAAACTAATTTTTTTTTAAACAGTTCTAGGAAAAATTCTTGTTGATGTTTATAATATTCAGGATCACATGTAGATATTTCTCGATCCCAGTCTAATGAAAGTCCCAGAAGTTTTAATTGTTTTTTCATGGTTTCAATATTTTTTTTAGTCCAATCTTTAGGGTGTAATTTGTTTTCACGTGCTGCATTTTCTGCAGGCAATCCGAATGAATCCCAACCCATGGGGTGTAAAACATTGTATCCTAAAAGTTTTTTATACCGCGCTAAGACGTCTCCAATTGTGTAATTACGCACATGTCCCATATGAATCTTCCCTGATGGATATGGAAACATTTCTAGACAATAAAATTTTTTCTTATTTTTATCTAAAATAGCTGAATTTGTTTTTTTTTTGGACCAAATGTCTTGCCATTTTTTTTCAACATTTTTTATATTATATCTTTCCATGAATTGAAAAAATTTTTAAATTATCTTCTGACTAGTTAGTTTCTGCTCTTTTAAATTTCTTTTTATTTCCCTGATTAAATTCTTTTTCAAAAAGAGCAGCTTTTTTCAAAATAGCTACTTGAAGCTCTTGTTCTAGTGTTGAAGAAATTTTTTTAACACTACACTTTTGCTGGATATTACATCTTTTTTTATGAACAATAATTCTTAGTCCATCTGATCTTATTTCATTTGTTAAAAATCTTACTGTAATTTTAATTGATTCATCAGAAGATGTGCCTTCGTTGTACCAGTCTGTAGTAATAATGCCGCCCGAATAATCAACGTTAGCTAGAGGTAAAAAATCAAGAATTTCTAAGGTTGCTCTCCACATTGGATTAGAGCTTGCAAATTGATAATTGCCACCTCCGCTTCCGCTTGTCATTTTTTTTAAAGAAAAACCTTTGCCTTCTTCTAAGTTTTTTTTAACTCGTTCTTTAGAATTAGTTGACACTTTTCTAGCATCTGCGGGTTGATAAATTCCACAAGAGCTTAAAAAAGCAAGAATCATAAGTCCTGAAAATACTGACAATACTCTTTTTGAGATATATTTTAAAAAAATGCTCATAAATCTATATTCTATGTTTATTACATTAATTTTCATTTGAAAATGATTAATAAATATATGAAAAAAGCTAATAAAATTGCCATTTTTTTCACCTAAATATTTAAGTTGCAAAAATGCAACATTAGAGAAAAATATCATATTTTAAAGGCTTTTTTATTTTTTGACTCAAGCAACAGTGCTAATTTACTACCATTCATATGAATAAATTAACCGGAAGGAGAATTATGAATAAGATATCAAAACTAGGAGTATCCGCTCTTTGTGGATCTCTAGCTGCTATCTCGGCTGCAAAAGCAGGCGATTTATCAGTTACTGGTGGCGTTGATATGTCTTGGATTAACAAGTCAGATCAAGTTACTGGTAACCCAATTGGTATCGGTTCGAATCTAACTTTTTCTGGTTCGGGAGAACTAGATAATGGTTGGAGTGTTGATTTGTCAGTAGCGCATGCAAATGCGAACGCATATTCAAACACGAACGTAACTGTTGGGATTCCTGGCTTAGGTGATCTTCGTTTTGATCAAGGTACTAGTGGAACTGGTATTGATCGTATCGATGATGTTACACCTAATGTTTGGGAAGAAGCATATGGTACTGGTTTAACGTCTGGAATAGTAAATGTTGCAGGTACGTCAGCTGGTACAACAATCGAATACACACCTAGTGCAGACATGTTGCCTGCTGGTGCTACTGTTCGTTTAGCATGGTCACCAAATGTTGGTGGATCAAATGCTGGCGACAAAGCAGGATCAGGGGTACAAACAGGCGTCTTAAAAGGCGGCTGGGACTTAACTCTGTCTCTAGGAAGTGACTTTACTGGTCTAGATGGACTTTCTTTAGATTTCGGTATGGCAAGTGTTGAGCAAGATACAACTAGCTCAGCCCATGACGATGATATAGAAGAACGTACTGTTGCAGCTTCATACACAATGGGAAGTTGGACAGCTGGATATCAGTGGAGTGAAGCAGAACTAGGAAGATCATCTGGTGCACAAGAATATAGTAACGATGGATATGGTATTACATTCCTTGTGAACGATGATTTATCTATTGGTTTTAACCATTGGGAGTCTGAACAAGATAACGCAACTGATGTGAAGACAGAAGCAGAATCTATTCAAATTGCTTACACTATGGGTGGAGCATCTTTCAGAATAGCTGATGCTAAAGTTGATAATCCGTCTTACTCAGCAACTGCAGCAGACTTAGAAGCTACAACAATTTCAGTATCATTAGCGTTTTAAGGCTAGAGAAAGGACATACATATTATGAATAAATTAACAAAAGTTGGTTGTTCAGCGTTGTGTGGCTCTCTCGCTGCTATATCGTCTGTAAATGCAGGCGACTTAACAGTAACGGGTGGTGTTGACATGTCATGGATTTCACTAGGCGAAGATGTAACAGGTAACCCAATCGGTATGGGTTCTAACTTAACCTTCAAAGGTTCAGGAGAACTTGATAACGGTTGGACGTTTGACCTTACAGTTGCGCACGCAAATAAAAATGCGTATTCAACTGCAGTCGCTTCAGTGACGATGGGTAGCTTCGGATCAATTGAAGTTAACCAAGGTGACAGTACAAATGGTATCGATAAATATGATGACGTTATGCCAGCTGCATGGGAAGAACCATGGGGCGCAGGTATGAGTACCGGACTGGTAACAGTCGTAGGTATAGGTACGGCACATAACATCGAATACACATCACCAACAATATTAGGAACGACAGTTACTGTTGGCGCAGCAGAAATGGGCCAAACAGACACTGGTGATAAAGGAAGCGGTGGAACTAAGACAGGAGATATAGGTAAAGGATTAGACGTAACTATGAAGGTGAATGCTTCATTGGGTACGGAAATTCTATCTGGTCTTAATTTCTACTTAGGTGGTCATACTGCAGAGATATATACATCTGGAGAAAATGACCAATATCAAGCGGTTGGAGCAGTTACTTATGCTCTTGGCCCTGTCGAAATAGGTTTCGGACAGCAAGGTCAGTTTACAGGTAACACAACTACAACTACTGATATCGACTACTACAGAAACACTAACTACGCGATCGCATTTAATATAAATGATGATCTGTCGTTAAGTTATGGCTATCACAAATCTACTCAAGGTAACGTTGATAACAACAAAAAACACCTTGAAGTATGGTCAGGTCAAGTTGCATACTCTATAGGAGGAGCATCTGTGAGATTTGCTAGAATTGAAGCAGATAATGTTTCATATACAGCAGATAAAGATAGAGAAGCACATATACTTTCTGTAAGCTTAGCATTCTAAAAATTAAAAGAATTTATTTCTTATAAAAACCGGCCTCTTGTAGGCCGGTTTTTTTTTGAAGATTTGAATACCCCCAAAGCCATTAGCATGTAATAACTTAAGTTTGCGAATATTTTTTTTGGAAATACCACCAAGCGCCATAATATTTATTTTGTTTGTTCGTGATAAGTAATTAAATCTGTGTAAATCTAGAAATTTGCTTGATTTCTTTATATAAAAGGCTGGAGAAAGAAATATAGCTTCACAGTTTTGTAATGTTTTTATTTGAATTTCTTGTTGATTATGCGCCGAACCTAAAATCATAGTATTTCTTTTTTCTAAATTAGAAAATTTTTTTGTTTTATTAAATGAAGGAACATATATTCCATCAGCTTTATATTTAAGAGCAAGTTTTGAGTCATTTGATACAAAAAGCTTAAATCTACTTTTTTTACAAGCTTTTGCTATCTTAATTAGTTCATTTTCTCTTTTTCTATCATTATAATTTCTATAAATTATTCCAATATTTGTGTTTTTTTTCTTAAATATTTGACTATTGTAATGATCTAAAAAAATAAAAATACTAGGTAAAATTTTATGCATACTAGTCTACAAAATCTAAATTTAATTAAAAATAAAGTTAATGAAATAATTAACGAAAAACAACTTAAAACTAAACCAAAAATAGTAGTAGTGTCTAAAACTTTTTCTATTAATAAAATTATGCCCTTGATAAGCGAAGGCCATGATCATTTTGGTGAAAATAAATTACAAGAAGCGGAAAATAAATGGACAGAGTTTAAGAATACAAACAAGAAGATCAATCTTCACATGCTTGGCAAATTACAAACTAACAAGGCAAAAAAGGCAGTTAAATTATTTGATTATATACATTCTCTCGATAGTCCAAAATTAGCTTCAAAAATTTCTCAATATGAGAAGGAATTGAACAAAAAAATTAAATTATTCATCCAAGTTAACATTGGAGAAGAAAGCCAAAAATCAGGAATTTATTTAAATGACCTTGATAATTTTTATAATTTTTGTACGAGACAACTATCTTTAAATATAATTGGCTTAATGTGCTTACCTCCAATAAACTCTAATTCTGATAAATATTTTAAAATAATTAATGAAACTGCACAAAAAATGGGTTTAAAAGATCTTAGCATGGGCATGAGTTCTGATTATGAGCAAGCATTAATGAATGGATCTACCTATCTTAGATTAGGTACAATAATTCTTGGTAAAAGAAATCTTAGTTAATAGATATTTTAGTATTTTTATTTATTAGCGGTAATATTTTTAATAAATCTTCTCTTTTTAAGGCTATGCATCCTTTTGTTGGTTTATATTTTTTATCTGTAAGGTGTAAAAAAATAGCACTTCCCTTTTTTTTCACGATAGGAAAATGGTTATATTTGATATTAATAAAAATATCGTAAATTTTGTCTCTTCTATAAAGTTTTTCTGCTTTATATCGAAAAGGAAAAAGTACTTCTTGGTTATATTTTTTACTCTTACTGTCATAACACCAACCCATATTTTTATTTATAATTTTTTTTTTTAATTTGCATTTTAACGATTTAATTCTGTCTTTTCTGTAATATACCAATCCAAGTTTAAATGTACCCCTAGGAGTTGCTAAATCTCCCTCTTTTTTAAGGACTGTTATGCCGGATTTACCAATACTGCATTTTAATTTATAACCTCTGTATAACAGATAACGTTTTTTTATTATAATATTCATAAGAAACTTTTTTAATGAGTAATTCAACTATATCAATTTTTGGAAATAAAATCTTCGTTGAAGTTTTAAAGGAAATCAAAATATTTAGCAATTATAATATCAAGTATTATGATGATGTTAATTTATACACAAAAGACGCAAAAATAAATAATCAAATTTCAGTCTTTTTTCTAAATGAAAAAAATAAGATTTTCATTAAAGAAGTAAAAAGAAATAATTTTCCAACATTATTTATTTCTAAAAATAGTGATAAAATTTTTTTTTTAGGTGAACTTTCAGATCATCTAAATGTTCCTTTTTTTATAAAAGAATTTGAAAAAAAAATTACTTCCCTTATTGCAAAAAATAAATTTAAGAAAAATTCATTAATTAATTTAAATAACTATATAGTTGACAAAAATGAACGTAAAATTAAAAAAGGTAATATAGAACTTCAATTGTCAGAAAAAGAAATTAACTTTCTTATTTTATTTAGCAAAAGTAAAGAGCCAGTAAGTAAAAGTTTTGTGCTAAAAAAAGTTTGGAATTACTCTTCTGAAAGTGAAACTCATACAGTAGAAACTCACATACATAGATTAAGAAAAAAAATTTTAAATAAATTTAATGATAATAATTTTATAAAAAATAACGACAAGGGCTATTATATTTGAAAAGAAAATCACGAAATTTTATTGCTAAAGATTTGTTTTCTTCCAAGTATAGAAAACGAATAATTAAACCTAAAAAAGGTAAAGGAAGCTTTAAAAGAAAAAAGAGAGTTATTTTAGCCTAGCTCCAATTTTTTCAATTATTTTTGATGACATTTCAGTCCCTTTTTCTAAACTTTCTTTAGTTGATAAATTATTAATATAGCCATGCAAAAATCCAGCAGCAAAAAGGTCGCCCGCTCCAGTTAAATCAACAATTTTTAAATTCTTTTTACTTTCGCATTCAATTACTTCATTTTTTTGTATAGCAATACTTCCTTTTTCTCCTCTAGTAATAACAAGTAGCTTTCCTAATTTTTTTCCAAACGAAATAACTTCAGTAAAACTTTTTGTATTTAATAAAGATAAAATTTCCTGCTCATTAGCAAAAGTAATATCTAGTTTATTTTCTACTAAATCAAAAAAATTTTTTTTATGACGATCAACACAAAATTGATCCGATAATGACATTGCATTTTTTTTAGATAAGCTAATAGCTTTATCAAAAGCTTTTTTTGGTGTACCCTCGTCCCATAAATAACCCTCTAGAAAAATTAATTCACTATTTCTCACTGCGTTTTCATCAATATCTTCGTCACTAATTTTTCCTGCGATACCTAAAAATGTACACATTGTTCTTTCAGAATCCGGAGTAATTAAAATTAAACAAGTTCCTGTTGGTACTGCCTCTTCTTTTTTTTTATAAAAATATTTTACATTTTCAGTAATTAGGCTTTTTTCATATTTATTTCCCAATTCATCATTATTCACTTTTCCAATAAAGGAAACAGAATTTCCCAATTGTGACAAACCCACAATTGAATTTGCAACTGAACCACCAGCAATTGTTTGTTCAATTTTTAAATTTGATAATAGTTTTTTAAATTCAATTTCATCAACAAGTTTCATTGTACTTTTAGTAAGATTATTTTTTGATAAAAAACTATCTTCTACTTTGCAGATTACATCAACGATAGCATTTCCAATTCCTAATACTTTCATCTGCGCTCCTTATTTTCGTACTTACAATATTTGATTATTATACATGTCTTACATGAAGGTGCGCGGGCTTTGCAAGTATATCTTCCATGAAGTAATAGGGTATGACCAGCTTTTTTTAAATATTTTTTGGGAACAACTTTGTATAAATTTTCTTGAACTTTGTCAGGATTTTTTCCATAAGCTAAACCTGTTCTATTACTAACTCTGAATACATGTGTATCAACAGCAATGGTGGGTAATCCAAAACCTTCATTTAAAACTACACTTGCAGTTTTTTTACCAACCCCTGGTAAAGCACATAAATCATCAAAATTTTTTGGAACTTTTCCATTATGTTTTTCTATTAATTGCCTTGATAACAAATAGACACTTTTAGCCTTATTTCTGAAAAGACCTATGCTTTTAATAAGTTTTTCTATCTTTTTTCTTCCCAATCTAACAAAATGATCTGGCTTATTATATTTTGGATATATATTTTTTGTTACATTATTAACATTAACATCTGTACATTGGGCAGATAAAACGACTGATACTAAAAGAGTAAATTTATTTTTATATTTTAGATCACTTTTAGGTTTTTTTATTACTTTACTTAAATTTTTAAAAAGAGAATTAATTTCTCTAGATTTCATTTAAAGTTTAATACGTTTCTCATTGAGTAAAGTCCAGGCTTTTTACTCATCAACCATTTTGCTGCTGTAAATGCTCCTTCTGCATAAAGAGCTCTATCAAAAGCTTCATGGTTTAAAGTTATTGTTTCTTTTCCACTTGAAAAATAAACTTTATGGTTTCCCACAATTTCACCTTTTCGAATTGAATTAAAATTGATTTTTTTACCGTAAGGAAAAGTTTTTTTGTTTAAATATTTTTTTCCAATTAATTTGAAAAAATCTTTATTTTTTCCAACTGCAATACCTTTCCCTAGCATAATAGCAGTTCCTGAAGGGTGATCTTTTTTATGTTTATGGTGCACTTCAAAAACTTTACTTAAAAAATTATTACTAAGAGATTTAGAAGTTATCTCGGTTAAATACATTAACAAATTTATTCCTAAACTCATATTTCCAGCTTTCAGTATAGGTATTCTTTTAGAATATTTTTTAATTAAATCTTCTTCTTTTTTGGAGAAACCTGTCGTTCCAATTACTACTCTTTTTTTTAGTTTGGAAGCAATTTTTAGTAGCTCAAAAGTACATTTTGGATTCGTGAAATCTATAATTATATTTGCATTTTTAAATGCAAATTCCGAATTCAATTGAGGTTTTAATCCAGATATTTTTCTACTAATAATTCTATTTTCTGTAATAGAAACTAACTTAAAACCTTTAGCATTTTTCGAAGACTTAATTAGCTGCTGTCCCATTCTTCCAAGACATCCAGTAATTGCTAAATTAATTTTTTTCATCTAATTTTTCCAAAATTTTTTTGCTTTTTCAAAAAAATTTCTAATCGTTGGATTTGATTTTGAGTCTTCTAATTTTTTAAACTGTTCTAAGAGACTTTTTTGTTCCTTAGTTAGTGAACTAGGAACTTCAGTTATAATTCTTATGTATAAGTCTCCATAATCTTTACTTCTAATAATAGGCATACCTTTTCCTCTAAGTCTAAATTGTTTTCCATGTTGTGTTCCACCTGGTATTTTTACTTTTGCTTTTCCACCGTCTATTGTTGGAACTTCAACTGTTGTGCCAAGAGTAGCATCTGCAAATGAAATAGGAAGTTCAAAAAAAAGATTTTCCTCAGCTCTTTTGAAAATATTATGGGATCCAACTGATACAAATATATACAGATCTCCATTTCCTCCACCTTTTATGCCTGCCTCACCCTTTCCAGATAGTCTAATTCTAGTTCCATCATCAACTCCCTTCGGAATATTAGTTGATATTTTCTTTTTGGTTTGCCTTTTACCAATACCTCTGCATTCTTTACAAGGGTTTGAAATTTGTTCTCCCGAACCACCACACTCTGGGCAGGTTTGTTGAATAGTAAAAAAACCTTGATTAGACCGAACTCTTCCCTGTCCTCTACATGCGGAACATGAAATAGGTTTAGATCCCGGCTCAGCACATTGTCCTTCACATCTCGTACAAGTTTCTGTGGAAGAAAAATTAATTTCTTGTTTTTTTCCTTTGTATGCATCTTCCAAGGAAATTGATAAATCATATCTTAAATCTTCACCTCTATAATTAGCGGACGATCTTCTTCTTCTTCCTGATCCACCAAATCCCTCAAAAAAGTCATCAAAAATATCAGATCCAAAAATATCTGAAAAAGCACTTGAAAAATCAAAATTAGAAAATCCACCTCTGCCACCCGAACCTTCAAATGCAGCATGTCCAAATTGATCATAATTTGATTTTCGCTGTTTATCGGATAGCACGTGATATGCTTCACTTGCCTCTTTAAATTTTGCTTCAGCGTCTTTATTGCCTTTATTTCTATCTGGATGAAATTTTAGAGCTAATTTTCTATAGGCTTTTTTTATATCTTCAGCAGAAGCTGATTTAATAACACCCAAGACTTCATAATAATCTCTTTTTGCCATAAATTTATAGACATTCTAATGTCTTAGGCTCTTTTTTCTTTATCTTTGTCGCTTTTGTCTTCTTTTACTTCTTCGAAATCAGCATCTACTACATTTTCTTTTTCTTTACTTTTATCTGCACCTTTTGTGTTTTGGCTTGATTGAGTTCCTTTAGTTCCAGAATTTTTTTGTTGGCTCTTGTATATAGCCTCTCCTAGTTTCATAGAAGATTGAACTAAAGCTTGTGTTTTTTTCTTCACCTCTTCAGTATCCGTACCTTTGAGTGCATTTCTTAGATCAGAAATACCTGCTTCTATAGCCTTCTTCTCTGCATCAGAAATTTTACTTCCATGCTCTTTCAAATTTTTTTCAGTCGTATGAATAATTGTATCTGCCTGATTTCTTGCATCAACAGACTCTCTTTTCTTTTTGTCCGCCTCTTTGTTAGCTTCTGCATCTTTTACCATTTTTTTAATTTCTTCATCACTTAAACCACCTGATGCTTGAATTTGTATTTTTTGCTCTTTTCCTGTCCCTTTATCTTTAGCAGAAACACTCACTATACCATTGGCATCAATATCAAAAGTCACTTCAATTTGGGGAACTCCTCTTGGCGCGTTAGGAATTCCAACTAATTCAAAATTTCCTAAAAGTTTATTATCAGCAGCCATTTCCCTTTCCCCTTGTAATACTCTTATGGAAACTGCGGGCTGATTATCTTCTGCTGTAGAAAAAACTTGGCTCTTCTTAGTTGGTATTGTTGTATTTTTATCAATCAATTTTGTTGAAATTCCTCCAAGAGTTTCGATACCTAGAGACAGAGGGGTTACATCTAAAAGAAGAACATCTTTAACATCACCTTGTAAAACTCCACCTTGGATTGCGGCTCCCATTGCTACTACCTCATCTGGATTTACACTTTTATTTGGAACTTTGCCAAAAAAAGTTTTAACAGTATCAACAATTTTTGGCATTCTTGTCATGCCTCCTACTAAAACAACTTCATTTATTTCTGCTGCACTAAATCCAGAATCTTTTAAAGCAGTTTCACAGGGTTTTAATGTTCTTTTAATAAGATCTTCTACTAGAGCTTCTAACTTAGCTCTAGTTAATTTTATATTTATATGTTTTGGACCAGTTTTATCAGCGGTAATGAATGGCAAATTAATTTCAGTTTGAACAGCAGATGATAGTTCAATTTTAGCTTTTTCTGCAGCTTCTTTTAATCTTTGAAGTGCGAGTTTATCACTACGCAAATCTATTCCATTATCTTTTTTAAATTCATCAGCAAGATAATTTACAATTTTATCATCAAAATCTTCCCCACCTAAAAAGGTATCACCATTTGTAGATTTAACTTCAAAAACACCATCGCCGATTTCAAGAATAGATACATCAAATGTACCTCCACCTAAATCATATACAGCTATTTTTTTTCCTCCTTTTTTATCTAAACCATAAGCAAGAGATGCTGCAGTAGGTTCGTTGATAATTCTTAACACTTCTAAACCAGCAATTTTGCCAGCATCTTTAGTGGCCTGTCTTTGTGAGTCGTTAAAATAGGCTGGTACGGTAATAACAGCTTGTTTAACTTCTTGACCTAAATATTTTTCCGCTGTTTCTTTCATTTTTTGTAAAATAAAGGCGGATATTTGTGAAGGTGAATATTTTTTTCCTCTAGATTCTAACCAGGCATCATTATTATCAGCTTTAATAATTTTATAAGGTGCTTTTGAAATATCTTTTTTGACAGTTTTATCTTCAAAATTTCTTCCAATTAATCTTTTGACAGCGAATAAAGTATTTTCTGGATTGGTTACAGCTTGTCTCTTTGCTGCTTGACCAACTAGTTTTTCATTATTTTCGCTAAAAGCAACTACAGAAGGCGTAGTTCTAGCTCCTTCAGCATTCTCTAGTACTTTTGCCTGTGTGCCTTCCATTACAGCTACACAAGAATTTGTTGTACCTAAATCTATTCCTATTACTCTGCTCATAATCAAGCTATATGGGTGCTTTTTCCTTTACTACAAGCCGGAAAAATCACTTTTTTGGCTCTTTTTCCACATTTTTTTTATCTTCTGTGCTTATTTTATTAACTTTTTCTTCCCTCTTCTTAGTAACACCAACTAGCGAAGGTCTAAGCAAGCGATCTTTCATCATGTATCCTTTTTGTATTTCTTGCACAACTGTGCCCGCTTCTTTGCTATCATCATCTATTTCCAGCATGGCCTGATGAAAGTTAGGGTCAAATTTTTTATTAATGCAGTCAATTAATTCAACTCCATTTTTTTTAAAAATTGATGTTAAGTCATTTTTCACAACTTCAATTCCCTCAATAATTCTGTTTAGATCTTTGCTATTAGATATTTTTTCATCATTTTTGAATGAAGTGATTGCACGATCAATATTATCCAACAAGACTAAAGATTCTCTGGCAAAATTAAATCCACCAAATTCAAATGCTTCATTTTTCTCTTTTTCAAATCTTCTTCTTTGGTTTTCCATTTCTGCCATAGTTCTAAGAAGTTTTTCTTGAACTACTTCGAGTTTTTTTTCAGTTGTTTCTTCTTTTATTGGATCAGTTTTTTTTTCTTTTTGTTTAGGATTAATTGCATCTTTCGATACTATTTTTTCCTGATCCTTTTTTTCTGATTTTGTCATTTATATATGTTATATGGTAACTTTAAAAAAAATTGCTAGTATGAAATGAAAAAAATTGAAGAAATTATAGTTGGTACAAATAATGATGGAAAACATAGGGAAATATGCGATTTATTACCCCACTTAGTAAAAAAACGTTCCACAAAAGAATTCAACATTTTATCACCTGAAGAAACGGGAGATAGTTATGAAAAAAATTCACTAATTAAGGCTTCATTTTATTCAAAAAAAACAAATTTAATCTGTCTAGCTGATGATTCTGGTTTAGAAGTCGATTTATTAAACGGTCAACCTGGAATTTATTCCTCGAGATGGAGCGGTGAGAAAAATAATTTCAATTTAGCTATAGATAAAATTTTTGCAAAAATGAACGAAATAAATAAAGATTGGATAAATTTCAATACCGCGAAGTTTATTTGTTGCATGACACTTTTTTGGCCTAATGGCAAAAGTTATTCAAGTTTAGGAATTGTTAAAGGAAAAATATCAGCAAAAAAAAGAGGAACAAATGGTTTTGGATATGATCCAATTTTTATTCCAGAAGGTTATAATCAAACATTTGGAGAAATGAAATATGAATTAAAAATGTCAATCGATCATAGATCAAAGGCTTTTATTGGAATTAAAAAATTTTTTACTTAATTTACTTCCACAAATTTTTTATTAGAGACTTTATAAATTTTTAATTTTTGTTTACTTGTATTATTTTCTATAAAAAATTTACCGTGCATACCCTTAAAACCTTTTTTATTATATAGTTGATTTTTTTTAAACTCGAAATTATTTGTATACCAGCAATGATATATTAATCCTAGGGCATCATATGCTAGTATAGAAATTTCATTAGGTTTTTTATTAAAAGTATTTGTAAATTTTTTGTTAAATTTATTAAAGTTTTTAAAATTTATTGCGGGGAAATGTAAATTTAAAAGAGCGCTTTCATTAAAAAAAGATTTATCAAACCATTGATTAACAGTGAAGAATCCTACTTTTTCACTTGATACATCAGAAAATACAAAAGATGTAAGCACACTTTTTAAACTTTCACCGAAATCTATAATAACGACAGAGTCAAAATTTACTTCTCCCAAAGTATGCCTTTGTTCTAATGCTTTAAGCTCTTCTTTATGTTTTAATAAATCTGACTTTTCTAATATTTTAATTCTTCTTTCAAGATCTTTTTTTCTTTCACGATAATTTGTGATTTTTTCAATCGTACCTGTAATTTTTTTTGGGTCAATGTCATATGTATAGGTTCTATAAAATTTTAATATGTCTTTTTGGGTTACGAGTTTTGATTGATCAACAAATATAGATTTTGGTGATAATAGAATAGTTTTAGAAAATTTTACTTTGTTAAAATGTTTTTTAAGTGCTTCTATTTGTGATTCAATATTAATTCCAAAAGCAATTATATTTTTTGGAATATTTTGGGTTTTATTTGTAAATGAAATAAAAGTGATATCATTTATTTCATTTAGCTTTGCTAAGCTCTCATGAAAAATTGGTCCAATGACAATTTTTACACCTATTTCATCTAATTCTTTTGCTGATTTATATGCCTGCAATGCATTTGCTCCACTGTCTTTGGGGTAAATTTTTATTTTTTTATCTGCAATATCAAACAAAGCTAATTGTATTGCCTTTAATAAAGATTCTCCGGTGTTTTGAAATTCACCAGATAAAGGAAGCAGTACACCAATCTTTAGAATTTTTTCATCTATTTCATTATTTAAAGATTGGTTTGATGCGTTACTATTTATTGTAAACGATAAATGAGTTAGAACTAGAAATATAATTAGCTTTTTCATAAATTTAAATTAGCTTAAATAACATAAAATCTAATTTAGGCATCAAATGGACAAAATTAAACAGCAAATTATTATTCCTGGTCTTTATATAGTATCTACACCCATTGGCAACTTGGAAGATATAACCTATAGAGCGATTAATATCTTAAATAAATCAGATCTAATTTTATGTGAAGATACCAGGAGATCAATAAAATTACTTTCACATTTTCAAATAAAAAGTAAACTTTCCTCTTACCACAAATTTAATGAGAAAAAAGTAAGCAATCATGTAATTAATTCTATAAAAGAGGGAAAAATTATTTCATTAATTTCTGATGCAGGCACACCTACAATTTCTGATCCTGGTATAATAGTTATAAATAAATGTATTAAAGAAAATTTAAAAGTTTTTCCTATACCAGGACCTTCAGCAGTAACTACTGCGATGAGTGTTTCAGGATTTTCTGATCAATATTTTTTTTATGGATTTTTAACAAAAAAAGAAAAAGAATTAGATAATACCCTTAATATTTTAAGCAATTTAAAATATTCTATTGTTTTTTTTATTCCTGCTTTAAAAATTAATTTTTACTTATCAAAATTTAGGAAATATTTTTCAAATAGAAAAATATTGATTGCGAAGGAAATGACAAAAATAAATGAAAAGTTTATTAGAGGGGAAATTAACTCAATAAAAGATTTTTCTAGTGATTTAAAAGGAGAACTTACCGTTATTCTATCTGAGGAAATTATAGAAAAAAATGTTAAAAGAGAAATAGCCGAATCAGTTAAAATAGAGATAAGAAAAATGTTAAAAAAGTATAGTCATAAAGATGTTGTTGAATTTATTACAAAAAAAGAAAAATTATCGAAAAAAATGGTGTACGACTTTTGCTTAAAAATAAAATGAAAAAAAATCTTTCTATATTATTTCTTTTTGTTTTTTTAAATTCTTGTGTTGGCTCCTCTACAAAAGGAGTTTTTGGTTCCGGTGTAAGCATTGCTCTAGATCCTAGAACCTTAGGCACACAAATTGATGATTCTATCATGCAAAAAAATTTGCAGGCTAGATTAGCCTTAACTGAGAAAAAATATTTAATTAGTATTTCAACAAAAGTTTTAGATGGGAGAATATTTTTGGGTGGTAAAGTAGATCAGCCAGAAGAAAAATTAAAAATTACCAAAATGGCATGGGAAACTAAAGGTGTAAGATCCGTTAAAAATAACATTAGAATAAAAGAAAAATTTTCTTTAAAAAAAGTAGCTATGGATGTTTTAATTACTTCTCAACTGAGAACTGCTTTAATTTTAAATAAAAAAGTAAAAGCAGCAAATTTTAATATAGATACAGTTAATAGAAGAACTTATGTTTTTGGAATTGCTCATACTGAAGATGAAAAAAAGGAAATTATTCAAGAAGCAAAACAGATAGTTGATTTAGAGGAACTAATAACCAGTATTTTACTTGTTTCTGATTTGAGTAGACAAAAAGAATAATTTAATTTTTTCTTATTTTTTTGTAATCAATAATATCTGAGGAATAGGCTGCTACAGAGGCTAAATTTAATATATCGCTAGTTGATGATCTTAACGGAGCAATTTCAATAGGTTCGCCTAGTCCAACTAGTAAGGGTCCAACCACTTTAACTGCACTTAAACTTTTCAACATTTTAAATGAAATTGCAGCACTGTGTCTTCCAGGCATTATTAGAACATTGGCATTACCAACTATTTCAGAAAATGGGTAAAGATCTTTATATTTTTCATCTAAAGCTACATCTGGTTGCATTTCACCATCAAATTTAAAATCAACTTTTTTTTCTTTTAATATTTCAACAGCATCTCTTGGATTTTTCGTTGCCCTAGTTTTTGGTGTACCAAAAGTAGAATGGGATAAGAAGGCGACTTTTGGATCAAAACCAAATAATCTGGCGACTCTTGCAGATGAAATAGCTATTTGAGCCAGTTGTTCTGCAGAGGGTATTTCATGTACGGCTATATCAGCTACAAAAACTGTTCTACCTCTATTAACCATTATGTTTAAGCCAAAAACTATTTCTCCTGATCTTGCGTCAACTACACGTTCAACCTTATCTAATGTTGATGTATAACGCCTTGTATTTCCAGTTACCATTGCGTCGGCATCTCCGCTGGAAACCATGCAAGTACCCCAAATGACTCTATCATTTCTCACTAATCTGTCACAGTCTCTTTCCAATAAACCTTCTTTGCGTTGTAATTTTTTATAAAGAAGTTTTGCATATTTTTCTCTTCTATCTTTATCAGTAGAGTTTATTATTTCTATTTTATAATTTTCATCTAGACCAATTTCTTTAAGTTTTTCTTTTACAATCTCTTTTTTCGCTATTAATATTGGAATTCCAAGACCGTTGCTTTTAAAAGCTATTGCAGCTTTCAATGTATTCTCATCTTCACCGTCGGCAAAAACAACTTTTTTCTGAAATTTTTTTATTTGATTGTTTACACCTTGCATAATAGTTGTAGACGGATCAAGTCTTTGCTTTAACTGTTCCTTGTAAATTTCAAAATTTTCTATTTTTTTTCTAGCTACTCCACTTTTTATAGCTGCTTTTGCTACGGCAACCGGTATCACACTAATTAATCTTGGATCAAAAGTAGATGGAATTATATAGTCTTTTCCATATATTGGTCTCTCCCCACCCATTGCAGCTACAACTTCATCAGGAACATATTCTCTTGCAAGTTTTGCTATTGAGTGTGCAGCAGCCACTTTCATTTCTTCGTTAATTGTTTTAGCTCTTACATCTAGTGCTCCTCTAAAAATATAAGGAAAACCAATCAAGTTATTAACTTGATTTGGATAATCAGATCTACCCGTTGCAACTATTGCATCATTTCTTACTTCATGTACATCTTCGGGATTAATTTCAGGATCGGGATTTGCACAAGCAAAAATAATTGGATTTTTTGCCATACTTTTTACCATAGCTTTTGTTAAAATGCCTTTAGTTGATAAACCTAAAAAAACATCAGCCCCCTTAATTGCATCTTCAAGTGTTCGATGCTTTGTTTCAACTGCATGAGCAGATTTCCATTGATTAAGGTTATCTCTACCTCTATATAAGACACCTTTTCTATCTATCATTGTAATATTTTTACTTAAAACTCCGCTGTTTTTAAATAAATTTGAACATGCCATTGCCGAAGCTCCAGCGCCGTTAACAACAACTTTAATGTCTTTGATTGATTTTTTAGATATGTCTAAGGCGTTTATTAAAGCTGCCAAAGTTATTATTGCAGTGCCGTGTTGATCATCATGAAATATTGGAATGTCTAATTTTTCTTTTAATTTTTGCTCTATAATAAAACAATCTGGAGCTGCTATATCTTCTAGGTTAATTCCACCAAAACTTTTTCCAAGTGCTGATATACAATTTATAATTTCTTCTGAATTTGAGGAATCAATTTCTAAATCTATGGAATCAATATCTGCAAATCGTTTAAATAAAATTGCTTTTCCTTCCATTACAGGTTTTGAGGCTAAAGCTCCTAAATTTCCTAAACCAAGTATTGCAGAACCGTTACTAATTACTGCAACTAAATTTCCTTTAGTTGTGTAGTCGTATGCTGCATCAGGATTTTCTGCTATTACTTTAACTGGAGCAGCTACACCAGGTGAATAAGCAAGAGCCAAATCTCTTTTGCTCGTCATTGGTTTTGAAGACAAAATTTCTATTTTTCCTGATTTTCCACTATTGTGGTAATCCAATGCTTCTTGGTCTGTGTATTTTTCTATTTTGGACTTTTTCTTCATTTGAAAAGCAAGTATCTTACAATTGTCACAAAAATAA
>MDTE01019644.1_pt1 | contig 30441 bp, 17 predicted proteins | sample 811231 | NCBI WGS metagenome assembly MDTE01 (sample SAMN05326651, study PRJNA326480) | marine metagenome | isolation source: seawater | place: Indian Ocean: Red Sea | collected 2010 | reverse complement strand
TGGTTTCTCGGCTGGTTTCTCGGCTGGTTTCTCGGCTGGTTTCTCGGCTGGTTTCTCGGCTGGCGGGGACGCACGCTTCTCAGCTGGCTGCTGGGGCGATGTGTCCGGCCCCGCAACGTCGGGTGTCTGCGGCGAATCTGTCACATCTGTCGGAACCTCATCTGCCGGTTCAAAGGCCATGGGTGCCTGCTGGACTGCTGGGTCGGAACATCCGCCCAGTGCCAGTAAACCGACAAATACCACCAAACAAAATTCGCTCAGATAGCTGCGAAAAACGGCCATGGAATACTCCAGTCGACCAGAACGTGTTGCCCCACCTGCGTCACATCGTAGCCCACTTCGCCGCAGCCGGAAACGACCCCGATAGAAACGGTCAGCGCCAAGCTCGCTGGCAGCAGCAGTATGCAGAAGGGCAACCGATCGAAAGAACAAGCACGCCGTTTGAATCAACGCGCGACAACTGCTGCCGGGAACAAAACCACTCTTACCTGGCAGCAGGGTAGATACGACGAGGCCATCGAGCAGAACAGGGCCAGATGGATACGTTACTCCAGATCCTTCAGAAAGCGTTTGAGATCCTCATCCATCGTGGAATCATAGAAGGACTGCGTACCGCTGTCTGAACCGTTCAATTCGGGTGCAACACTGAAGTCAAGAGAATCGGGCCGTGCAGCGGGTGCCGGCGCAGGATGTACATCCGCAGTCGACTCGCCACCTTCCCGTTGCGGCTCAACCACATCCCTCGTTTCTTCTCCGGATACTGCAGGCGGCACCTCCGAGCCCTCGTCGCCTTCGACCTCGGCTACACCATCTGCTGCCAGCACGGTCGCCAGAGGAATCTCATCCAGTACCGGAATATCGGCGTCACCAATAACTGGAACGTCAGTCGCCAGTGGCGCCGCTTCAGGCAACCCAGCTTCAGGCAACCCAACTTCAGGCAACCCAACTTCAGGCAACCCATCTTCAGGCAACCCAGCTTCAGGCAACCCAGCTTCAGGCAACCCAGCTTCAGGCAACACCTCTTCAGGCAACACCGCTTCAGGCAACACCGCTTCAGGTGACCCGGCTTCAGGTGACAGGTCAAATGCCATGGGAAGATCTGAAACACTTAACTGAGAATCCCCCCCAGCGTCTCCATCCACAGGGGCCCGCAACTCCGACTCCGGAGAAGTTGTCAGCGATGGCGTTCCTTCCCGAATCTCGGGGAATTCTTCGATCACAGGGCGTACTGTTCCCATAGGGTCAACCGGGTGATCATCAGTCTCCGACTGGCCCTCAAAGGCCACAGGAAGTTCCGCAACACTCACGCTTGAATCTTCCGCCGCTGCGGGGAGATCCGCCGGCACAGCGGCTACCTCGGACTGAGGCGCAAACAGGTCGGTGGCGACCTCATACTCCGCCCGAAACGTCACGGATCCGACGGTCAACAACTCACCTGAAGGCAATTCGGCCTCAGATACACGCTCATTCCCCACGTAGGTCCCATTCAACGAACCCAAGTCGCGCACCAATAACCGACCCTGGTGTTGAACGATCTCACAATGCAAACGACTCACCAGAGGGTGAGGTAGCGGAATCGACGCCTCATGGCCCCGCCCCAGCACCACCGGCGGTCGAATTACTAGCTCCGTGGCCTGAGCGGCACCGCCAACGACAACTAGTTTGACTTGATTCACGAACCGATCCTCCAAGGCCTGACTGACCTGATTTCAGTCTATCCCGGACGTCGTTTTCAGGCAAATCACTCGACGCAAGACCCTGCTTGGACAAGCCTTACAGCTCCACCGTGATTTCTCGTGGGACGGCAAAGCGACCTGGACACCCGGAAATCGTTCGGTTACTCTCCGCCCCCTCTTCGCAGCAACTATCGATCCTCTTTCAACGCCGGTTTTTGTGTAAAAAACCAGTCGCTTCTGCTCACTATGCTTGCCCTCACGCGATGGAAAGACTTGATGCTCCCGCTGGCAGTTGTTGCCAGCGTGCTTGTGCTATTGGTCCCACTTCCGACCGCGCTGATGGACCTGTTGCTTATCGCCAACATGGCACTGGCAGTGATTGTACTGTTGCAGGCGGTGAACATACGCACCCCCCTGGAATTCAGTATTTTCCCCTCATTGCTACTGATCACGACAACGTCCCGACTCGTCCTCAATGTCGCCACCACAAGATTGATTTTAAAGCAAGCACCCGAAGACCAGTTGCTTGCCGCAGGACAAGTCATTTTCGCCTTTGGAGAGTTTGTAACTGGCGGTGATGTCGTCGTCGGCGCTACCATTTTCCTGATCATCGCCGTGATCCAATTCGTCGTCATCACCAAAGGTGCCAATCGAATCAGCGAAGTCGCAGCCAGATTTGCCCTCGACGGGTTGCCCGGCCGTCAAATGGCGATCGATGCGGACTTGCAAGCTGGAGTCATTGATGAGAACGAGGCCGTGCGACAACGGGAGAAAATCACCCGTCAGGCAGATTTCTACGGGACCATGGACGGGGCAAGCAAGTTTGTCCGAGGCGATGCCATTGTCGGAATGGTCATCATCGGGGTGAACATTATCGGGGGACTGCTGATCGGTATATTCAGCGCCGGCATGGCTCCCTCCGACGCAATTGGGCTATTCGTCAAACTAGCCATTGGTGATGGCCTCGTCAGTCAAATCCCAGCGTACCTGATTTCCCTCGCAGCTGGTTTGATCGTGACACGCAGCACCGAGTCGTCGAACCTACCAGCTCAGGTGCTGCAGCAGCTCTTCTCTCGTCCACGGCCACTTGCGATCGCCGCGTGCTTTCTGGGCCTTCTGTTATTCACGCACTTGCCAGTCTTGCCACTGTTCGTGCTGGGAACCGGTTGTGCGGGGCTAGCATGGGTTCTCGTTCGTCAGAAAACGCAGGAATCGACACCCACAACCAAACCCGCACCAGCAACTCGACACAATCGTTCTCAGCGTATCGAAGACTACCTGGCCGTGGATCCACTCGAGCTGGAACTGGGCCTTGGCCTGGTTGCTCTGGCACGTTCTGACCACCACGCCGGCCTGCTCAAACGCATCTCGAAGATCCGCCAGCAAGTCGCTGGCGAAATTGGCATCGTGCTACCGGGTGTCCGCATTCGGGACAACCTCGGCCTCGCGCAACAGTCATACCGGTTCAAAATTGGGGGTAGTGAAGTGGCGCGCGGCACCATCTACCCCGATAAGCTTCTCGCGGTCGGCAGGCAACCGGATGTCCAGCTCATTGCAGGCGAACTCGCTGAAGATCCGCAATCAGGGCAAACAGCCGTTTGGATCGAACATTCCCAGCGCAGCCAGGCCACAACCTGGGGTTACCGTTTACACGAACCTGTAAGCGTCCTGGCTACCCACCTCAAGTCGCTGGCACTGCAACATGCTGACGAGTTGCTGACACGTGATGCAACAAGCCACTTGATCAACGAGTTGCGCAAGACTTCACCTGTCGTTATCGATGAACTTATTCCGGGCCTCATGAAATTGTCTGCAGTTCAACAAGTGCTGCAACTACTGCTTCGCGAGGGAATCACCATTCGTCCACTAGAAACGGTGCTGGAAACACTTGCGGATCATGCTGATTCAATATCCGATCCCAGGCAACTTGTAGAACAAGTCCGCCAACGCCTGGCACGTACCATTTGCGACCGCTACCGGGACGAAGAACAACGCATGTCCGTGGTTACCCTTGATCCAAATCTCGAAGACACGCTGGCCAGCGATTCCAGTTCCAGCGAAATAAACGACCTGCGCGGGATGGACCCCGATTTCGTCGATCAACTTTGCCAGCAGTTGACGGAAAGCGTGGCACCGTTGGTTTCGGCAGGTAAACCCCCCGTCTTGTTGGTACAGGCTACGGTACGTTCACGGTTACGAAACCTTGTCGTGGGCCGTATCCCAGGTCTGGTGGTATTGAGTTACGAAGAAATCACATCCGATACCTGGGTCGAATCGATCGATTCTGTTTCGATGGAGGCTCTGGTTGCCGCATGAGCCAGCGCATAACCAAATTGCGGCGAGCCTATCCCGTCAGAAGCTCCATGCCAGCAGGATCCCACCTTTCCGCCCTTTTTCAGCCCGTCTTCTTTAACGGCCGTTACCCCTTCCCACAGAGTTGATACTCAACGCCACATACCGCACCGGCTTCTGCTACCCAACGAAAACGCAAAACCTATGACTGAAATGCAAGTGAAGACCTATCGCGCACCTTCCATTCAGGACGCTCTACAGATGGTGCGTGCCGATCTGGGACCCGACGCAGCCGTTTTGCAGACTCGCGAAATCAAACGCAGCTGGCTGAGCTGGTTTGGCAAAGGTCCTCAAATTGAAGTCTCCGCAGCTCGTGGACTGGCAATTCCCAGTCAGCTCCAACACCCCACACCAGAAAACTCTGACACCACCCAGCGTTCGCTGATACCAACCGTCGATGGGCAGGATTTCCGTACTGTTTTTCGCGAGTCCCTCAAAGGACAGACCCCAAGTCTGCAAACTGTGGTTGAACAACTTTCTCGTGATTCTGTGCCAGCCTCTCGCCACGACTTGCCTGAATCGCTTTTTCATTTGTTCACCGATTTGATTGAGGCTGAGGTGAGTGAGGATCTGGCTCGCGAATTGATCGAACATGTACGTTCCGAAGTATCCAATGGTGAACTTGGCGACCCCCTGCTCATGAAAGCGAGGATCTCGCGCTTGATAGAACAGGAAATCCAAGTCACGGGTCCCATTCAAGCCACGGCGGGACAACGCCGTCTGGTGGCCCTGGTCGGCCCCACCGGTGTCGGTAAAACTACCACGATTGCCAAATTAGCAGCGAACTTCCATCTACGTGAACGTCTACGCGTAGGCCTGATTACCGTCGACACCTACCGCATCGCAGCAGTTGAACAACTCCGCACTTACGCGGACATCATCGACTTGCCCATGGAAGTAGTCGCTACACCCAAAGAAATGAGAGCCGCCGTACAGCGTCTCTCTGACCTCGATTTGATCCTGATGGATACGGCCGGACGCAGTCCGCATGACGAAGTCAAAATCCAAGAACTGAAATCGATCCTCGCCGAAGCCAACGCCGATGCGATTCATCTCGTTCTCAGCAGCGTATCCAGTGAATCCGCAATGCGCAAAACGGCAGCCAAATTTGCCGCTGTCGGTATTACCTCGGTCATTCTCACCAAGCTCGACGAAGCGACTGGGATGGCCGCCCTGGTGCCTCTATTGAGAAGCTGCAAACTGCCTCTCAGCTATGTCACCAACGGACAGAATGTTCCCGACGACATTGAGCCGGCTGATAGCCAGAAACTCACTCGCCTTGTTCTGGGGAGCGAAGCACATGCGTGACCAAGCGAGCACATTGCGGAAACTCGTCCTGGATACCGCCCGTGAAGAACACGGTACGAAAATCCGTGCGCCACGTGTGATCGCCATCGCGGGAGGTCGTCCTGGCGTCGGGGTCACCACGCTCGCACTCAATCTCAGCACCGCGCTGACAGCGCGCGGATTGCGTGTCCTGCTGGTCGACACTGACCTGCATCCAACCGCAGAAAATACTTCTCTGGCCGACTATTGCCAGATTGTTCCGGCCGACACCATAGCCGACGTGCTGAGTTTTCGGCGAGACGTTCACGAGATTGTTCACTCAGGGCCAGACGGAATCCAAATCGTACCTGGTTCTCCCGTCGCGCAACCCACGGTCTCCAGCACCGCGTTGGACCGACTTCTGAACCAGTGCAGAGCTATGGGCAGGCACGCGGACCTGGTCATCCTCGACGTCGGAAGCTATGTCGATTCAAGCATGCAGCAATGCTGGGAACAAGCAGACGAACTCGTGATGGTCACGACCCCTCAGCCCAACGCAATCATGGATACGTATGCCACTCTGAAAAGTATCACCCCAACACCTTCCCAACAGCCGATTTACTGTACCGTCAATCAGACTTCCTCAAACGTAGAGGAATCCCAGACGGTCTTCGAACGCCTGGACCGCTCCTGCCGTCGTTTTCTCCAATTTGGCATGCATGAGTTACCAGCCATACCACGTGCCCCTGAACTACAAACATGGACCGTTGACTACACACGTAGCAACGCTGCGGACTGCCCTGCAACGACCGCATTACGATTGTCAGCCGAAATGCTTGCAACTCCGAATGCGACTCACCATGAAGCAGCATAGCCCGAGCATGCCAACTTCATTTAATCCTTACTTGCACCCCAATTGACCTAAACTTCACATGCCGAATTGTCGATATGTCGATTGCGTATTCCCACAAATTTGCAACCGAGCAGGTCCCGTCAGGATCTTCGGAGTGCCGCCACAAGTTGGCACCCAATGAACACCACCATGACCTGAAACAACCTCAAACAACCTGAATATCGAAGACGGCCTTCTGCAGGACGCAACCGGCCGATATAGCACGATCACGGAGGATTGCATGGCGTTAACGACCGCAACTGATGCCGAAGTTGATATCGCGAGCATCTGGCAACAGTACAAGGCAGTTCCGGACCCCTTGTCCGAGCAAGAACGCCGTCAAATGCGCAACTTCCTTGTAGAACGCTTTCTGCCGTTAGTGAAATACAACGGGGAACGAATCTGGTCTCGCCTGCCAGAAGGCGTTGAACTCGATGACCTGATCTCAGCGGGTGTTTTCGGTTTGATGGATGCCATCGAGGCCTTTGACCTCAGCCGCGGCGTCAAGTTTGAAACATACTGCGTCCCCAGAATCCGTGGGGCCATGTTGGATGAGCTACGTACCATGGACTGGGTGCCGCGTCTGGTACGGTCTAAAGCCAGCAAGCTCGGCGAAGCGACCAAAACGCTGGAAGCCAGGTTGGGACGGCATCCGTCCGAACAGGAACTCGCGGAGCACATGCAGCTAAGCGTCAAGGAATTGGAGAAAATGATCCTCGACGCCAACGCGGTTCATTTGATCAGCCTGAACAAGAAATGGTACGAAACCGACAGTTACAAGGATGTGCGAGAAATCGACATTCTGGAGGACAAAAAAAGCGACGACCCGACTCGCCGTGTCAATCAGAATGATTTGATGCGACTGGTAACCAAAGGGCTCAATCGCAACGAACGGTTGATCATTATCCTCTACTACTACGAAGAGCTGACGATGAAAGAAATCGGCACTACGCTCGATTTGAGTGAAAGCCGCGTCAGCCAGATGCACAGTAGTATCGTGCAGCGTCTGAAAAAACAACTCACACGACGACGCCCCGAGTTTGGCACATAACGCGTGTTCTATCCGAGGGCCGTCGCGCGTCAGCAATTCGTGCTACGGCGTCCTCGTAACAGAGACGGCACGACAACATCACTTCTGTGTCGTGTCGCCTGGATCGACACTGTCTTGACTTTCAATACGAACAGTGATCGTGCCTTTATTATTTGAGAGTTGCCTCGATGGTTCGTTGATTGCGAGATAAAGAATCGAGTCTTTCTTTGCCATCAGTGTTCCGGACCGTCCTATCGCGACCGGTTGAAACTGTGGTGTTGCCGACTCTTCATCACCGGTAGGCACTGTCGCTGCCAGCAGCATGCCCAAGGGGCGTCCCCGGTGATAGCGAATCGTAACGCCATTGGGCTCACACCACCAAACACGTGGCTGATCGTCAAGCTGATACCGGCCCTCTGCCACCAGCGTATAGGTCCTACCCGCGACCACTCGCCAACCGGTCGACTGCCACCCTCGATCAGTCGCCACCTGCGCCACGGCACCATCGACGGGCAACTCCTCTGAACTGCGCCGCACGAACGCTGAACGCGGTATGTCATAACCGTAGTGCAGCTCTTCAATGAACAACCGCCATTCCTGCACCAGATCAGACCACTCGGACTCCAATTGCTGCAGGAACCGTGCTGAAAAGGCAGGTGACAAATCCTGTGCCTGATGCTGCAACCCGCGGAACGCCGCCTGCCACCTGGGATGAAAATCAAGAAATGCTGATACTGCCCAGGACCAGGCGTAAGGCTCAACCTCGCGATGCGAGCGCGGCCCATAATGGAAAATCTGCTGGAGCGAAACAGCTCGACCGGCAGCGATTTGATCCCGGATAATGCGAATCCTTCCCCATCCCGGAGTGGCCTGAACGTTCGCTGGCATCTGACGCAAAGCCAGACGCTGATCCCTCCACGTATGGGTCGCGAGCAGTTCCGCCACACCCTCCATATACCAGGGCGGACCAGCACCACCTAATTGTGTTTGCATAAACCCGTGGGTTCCTTCATGCAGTAGCAAGTGCCGGCGGTAGTAAGCAGTCTGTTGTTCGTGAATCCACATTTCGCGGCCACGGTTATATCCATGCAGAAACGCTCCAATGTCAGCTGGCAGTAAACCTGCGTCGCGAAACTTCTGTGGCGTCTGCATCAAATAGGCTGTCAGCCGCCAGCCAACGAGTTCCGCAGGATCCCGCTGAAAATAGGCGCACCACTGGGGCACCGCCTGATCAAATACGGCGGGCAAAGCATCGATCTGTTCTTCAGACGGCAGGTCAGTGTATAGCGTTAAATGGACACTGGCTATTCGACGAATTCCCAGCGCCACAACGCGTTCCTGGTCAATTCGGTCGGAGGGGTCAGGGACGCTGGCAAGACGATCAACTCGCTTTCTACGAGGAGGCTGAGCAGCGGACTTCGTTGCCTGACGCCGGGTTGGAACAAGTGGTTTCGGCGTTGGCCTCGCAGCGAAAGCAGTACTGCGTTTTTCACTGCGTTTTTCACTGCGTTTTTCACTGCGTTTTTCACTGTACTGTACATGTCCGGCAGCTTTCTCACTCCGAGGAGAAACCTCACCACAACCTGCCACCCACAGCGTGAAACAACCCGCCAGCAAACACTGGGCGATACGACAATGTGGCATGAGCACGGCGTCAATCCGCGGCGAAACCATCATCGGAATCAATGCTTCCTAGGGTGAATACACAAGACAACTATTGAATACTTCCACTATGTTAGCATCTGAAGCAGAATGCTGGGGGCAGATGGGCCCTCGGCCAGAACCTCTGTTGCGAAAAGCGCCAGACCGTTAGCATGCACATCATGCATGAATCTTCCGTCCATTTTCAAGGTTTACGGGTTGCCGCGTTTGAGAGTCGCCGTGCCAATGAAATGGCAGGGTTCATCAAAAAACACGGTGGCATCCCGTTTGTAGCTCCTTCCATGCGGGAAGTAGCTATCGAGCAGAATCAAGCCGCGATCGATTTTGCAAATCGTTTGATCACCGGTGAAGTGGATCTGTTTATCGCCACGACTGGTGTCGGGTTTCGTTTCCTGGTCAGTTCAATCGAACGCCATGTCAATCGAGACCTCTTCCTGCAGACCCTCTCTGATATCACCACCTTGGCGCGCGGTCCAAAAGTCGTCGCGGCGATGAAAGAAGTCGGATTGACTCCTTCCCGCCGCATCGCCACTCCCCATACCTGGCGGGAAATCCTGGCTGAAATTGACACCCTCCCGTCCGCCCCAGGACGGGTGGTCGGAGTTCAGGAATACGGCTTGTCGAATGCCAGTCTGACCGCTGGACTGGAAGCACGTGGTGCGCATGTGCTCTCTGTACCCGTCTACCAGTGGGACCTACCCGAAGATGTCGGCCCGTTGGAAGAAAATGTCCGCGCGTTGTGTGCCGGCGCCATTGACGTAGCACTTTTTACGTCTGCACGTCAGGTGACTCATCTGATGCGGATTGCGGATAAACTAGGTTGTTCTGATGAGCTGACTCGAGCTACACAACGGGTCGTAATTGCATCCGTTGGACCAGCAACAAGCGATGCTATTCAGGCCCAGGGATGGGAAGTCGACCTGGAACCAGAGCATCCCAAAATGGGACCGTTGGTCGCAATCGCGGCTACTCAAAGTAGAACTATTCTCCAACAAAAACAAAATCCGGTGACAACAGCAACGCAACACAACTCGGACGGACAGAACTCCCAAGAAGCGTGGTGGGATGGTCCCTTTATGAAAGCGTGTCGTCTGGAGCCTGCCGATGTCACTCCCGTGTGGCTGATGCGTCAGGCTGGTCGTTACATGGCCGAATACCGTGCGGTACGGGAACGCGTTCCGTTTCTAGAACTCTGCAAGAATCCAGAGCTCTGTAGCGAAGTGATGTGTACCGCAGTTAATCGACTGGGAGTGGACGCAGCAATCATTTTCTCTGACCTGCTACCCATGCTGGAGCCGATGGGTCTCCAGCTGACATACGCCCCCGGAGACGGCCCGGTCATCCACAATCCGATCCGTACGGCACTCGATGTCGATCGCGTCAATGAGCTGGAAGACGTCTCTGCGCTGTCATTTGTTATGGAAACGGTGAAACAAACACGGCAAGATCTGCCATCGCAACTACCGCTGATTGGGTTTGCAGGCGCCCCGTTTACGCTCGCCAGTTACGCAATCGAAGGTGGAGCCAGTCGCAATTATCTGAATACCAAAACACTGATGTACAGCGATCAAGGTGCCTGGCAGAGCCTGATGGAACGCCTTGCACGCGCCATCACAATCTACCTCAATGGCCAAATTGCCAATGGCGCACAGGCGGTGCAAATTTTCGATTCCTGGGCAGGATGCCTGGGCCCGGAGGACTACCGCAAATATGTGCTGCCATATGTTCAGCAGGTCATTTCTGGTCTGAAACCGGGTGTTCCGGTCATTAACTTCGCCACCGGTAATCCAGCCTTACTACCCCTTCTGGCAGATACCGAAGCCAGCGTGATCGGTGTTGACTGGCGCAGTCAACTGGACCATGCCTGGCAAACGACAGGCTTCAATCGGGCAGTCCAGGGCAATCTCGAACCCGCAGTCTTGCTAACAGACATCGCCACGATTCGGGAGCGCGCGCAACGTGTACTCAATCAAGCCGGAGGCCGACCAGGCCACATCTTCAACCTGGGGCACGGAATTCTTCAGCAGACTCCCGTCGATCACGCGATCGCACTGGTAGATGCCGTTCACGAATTGTCCAGCCGCTGAGAGACCTCCGGGCTAATAGCTGGCAGTTCTCCCAATTTCGGCTTGCCAGTGGCAGCTCACACCAGTCCGTCAACGTGGTCATTCAAGTGTTGTAATCGGCCCGCACGGCAGCGGTTGAATGCAAACACCAACCGCGACAATATTCATCCCGAGGTGCGACGTATCGCCCGGCATCGTCTGGCGGCCCATTTATCGGCCTTCAACAAGCAGGCCAACCTTCCCGGCAACAGCTGGTGATTGCACAAAGCAGCTCACAGCACTTTGCTGTCAATTCCAACATTTCAGAATTCGTACCGTACGTAGAATTCCGCAAACAGGATGGGCTGTGGCAGTTCTTATGCGGAGGGTCGATGAAAATGCTGGTGCGCCAGAATAATGTCATACAAATCAGCCGAAATCGTGACCGATTCGTCCTCGAAATCCCGCAACCAGGTACGATCTGACTCAAGGCAATCAGCCAAGATTGGAAAGACAAGCCCCAGCGGTACCTGCACCGAATTGCACGCTGCTGGATCGGCTGCTGGAGGTGAGTCGAGAGACCCCGAATGTAGGCGCAGATGAGGTTTTACCATTTCCACTCCTGGCTCAAGAGCTCCAATGAAACGAAGCGCCTGGCTGGATAGACAAGACATACATAGCTTGCCTGCGTTTTCGACCGAGAAGCCGGGGTAACTTTGCCAATAATAACGAAAAAAACGGAAATTCCGTTGCCGGGCAGTCTGCTGCCCACACCTATGGCTGGCGTCCGCTTGTCGGTATAACCGCACACTCTGCCAGACCCGTGTATTTTGAATCGAAAGCGAATCATGTTTGCCGGCTTGATCACCGCCCCCAGCCGTATTGAACTCGTCGATACGCCAAACGCGACCCTGCCATCTGCTCCCACCGACGGCGCAGCTCAGATCTTGTTCCAACCACAGCTGGGCTGCCTCTGCGGATCCGACATGCCGTTTTTCGAACAAACAGGGGAATTCGAAGTCGAGCTAGGCCACTCCTTGCACGAGATCATTGGGACCGTGGTCGCAACCAATGGACAAAAATTCAGTGAAGGTGACCGGGTGCTGGCTGTCCCGGACAACCAGCTGGGCATGTTCGAACAATTCGTCGTGGGGGAAGATCGCGCCATTCCCTTGGACACACGTGCCCCCATCGAGCAGGCACTCATGGCACAGCCGCTGGGTACGGTCATTTGCGCACTCAAGAAGCTTCCGGGAGTGCTCGATCAGGATGTGGTCGTCGTAGGGCAGGGGCCCATTGGGCAGTTGTACAACGCCTCACTCCGCAATCTCGGCGCACGCCAGGTCATCGGAATTGACCCGCTCAACGAGCGTCTGCGGCAGAGCGCTTCGTTGGGGGCAACCAGTACGATCTGCAGCCGCGAAACGGATCCAATCGAGGCCGTCGCTGACCTCACCGGTGGCCGTATGGCAGATATCGTGGTCGAAGCAGTTGGTCACCGGGATCAGGCGCTGAATCTTTGCATTGATCTCTGCCGCAAGTACGGCAAGATCTTGTATTTCGGAGTTCCACCAGAAACGATCGACGGTATCCGCTGGCGTGATATGCTGGTCAAGAACTTGAGTGTCCACACCAGTATCCACCCAGATTTTGACCGTGACTTCCCGCTGGCCATGCAATGGATCGGGGAGGGGCGCGTCGATTTGACGAACTTGATCACCCACCGCTACGCAGTCGCCGAAATCCAAAAGGCTTTTGAGACTTTCGGGCAACGAGTCGACGGTGCCCTCAAAGTGCTGGTTGATTTTCCCACAGCGGGTGCCTGACGCGTCTAGCTGTCAACTTGCTCAACAGCTACAATCTCCGGAGTGTGGTGTGTTGGTCTGGCAATGGCCTGCGAACGCGCCTCCAGCTTACTCAAAATGGCCTGTAACGGAGGGTAAGCGAATTGGCTAGCGGCCTCATTGGAACTGAGGTGCCCCGTATGGGGTTGAGGGTTCGAGTCCCTTGCCCTCCGCTTGAATAGCGGTCTCCGCTGTGGGCAGATATGCCCAGCCAATCGCTCGGTACGGCACCCGAAATCGGGTGCCGTTTTTTTTTGGCTGGATGTCTTCCGTGACAAATCGAACCCAGCACAAAGCGAAGGGGCAGCGGCCAATTGGTAACCGCGGGTGCAATCATTCCACAAGGGACCCGGCTGGCTACTGGCAAGACACTGTTTTGCAGCTGTCTGGTAGCAGCGGTATGATGTCGCAGTATTTCTTGTTCTAGCCCTTTCGAATGGAAGAAGACCCCCATCTCATGAGTGGAACATTTGCAGATTGTGTTGCCGTCGTTACTGGAGGCTCTCGCGGAATTGGACGAGCGACCGCCCTCCAGTTGGCGCGCGAAGGCGCTGACGTAGCAATTAGTTACGGTTCCCAAATCGGACCCGCTGACGCCGTCGTCGCCGAAATTGAAGCGCTCGGCCGGAAAGCAATCCGCGTTCAATGCGACGTCTCGAAACAAGACCAGATCGACGAACTGGTAGGCAAGACACGCGAAACGTTGGGACCGATTGACCACTTGGCGCATTGTGGCGCCATCAGCAATACCGCCAACCACGCGGACCTTACGTACGACCTCTGGTTCGAGACGATCGACGTCAATCTCAATGGTGCTTTTCGCATCGTGTTCGCCGTCAAAGATGAAATGATCGAGCGGGAACGCGGCTCGATCGTATTGATTTCCTCCGTCGCTGCGCTGCGCCCACGTGGAACGCAAATTCACTACGCCAGCAGTAAGGCTGGCGTAGTTGCCTTGGCCCGCTGCTGCAGTGAGGCTTTTGCCCCGTCTGTACGCGTCAATTGCATTTCGCCGGGTCTCATCGATACCGAGATGGCCAAAGTACTGACGCCAGAAACTACTGCCGCGGTACTGGATGCCACCCCCTTGCATCGGCTCGGCAAACCTGAAGAAATCGCTGAACTGACCTGCTACCTGCTCTCAGATAAATCGAGTTTTATGACCGGGCAGTGTGTGGTCGCATCTGGAGGTCGGGTCACCTTACCCTGATTCGCAAGACCATCCGCAGTCGGACAATAACCAGCTTCAGGCTGCAGCGCATCTTACTTTAAACGGCATCTCCGCCGGGACCACCAGATCCCAGCACCACGCCTATTACGGAGCCCTGGTAGATGACAGACGCCAGCAGCGAATCCAACATTCGGCCAGTACCACCGGCGTTGTTGTCCGCCAACCCACTCTCCTGGCTGCGCGTGTTTGGCCCGGGTGCGGTGATCGCCTCGATCACCCTCGGTTCCGGTGAGCTGATCTTCTCGAGCCGGGGCGGCGCCTTGTTTGGCTACGACATCCTGTCTCTGTTCGTGCTCATCTCGCTACTCAAGTGGGGCCTCGTATTTACGATGGCCCGGCATATGGTGCTCAGTGGCGTCCACCCCTATCGACGGATGATCGACCTGCCCGGACCCCGCGGCTGGTTCCCGCTGATGCTGCTGTTAATCGGCTCACTCACGACTCCCATCTGGACCGGGTTTTTCCCAGGGATTCTGGGAAATTTCACCTCCCAGGTCACTGGGACTGAGGGGTATTTCAATGGTGCCGTGGATTACCTCTGGGGGGGTGCTTTTCTGGCTGGCATCCTGGTACTTTCCGCTTCCGGCGGGTACTCGGTACTGGAACGAGTCCAAATATTTATCGTCGGGGCGATGATGATCTGCGCCGTGGTCTCGCTGTTCATCTATCAACCCGACTGGATCGACATGCTACTGGGCGGGATACTGCCGCGTTCCTTTGACTATCCCGATTGGGTCGCTGACAAATACCCCATCATTGCAGAAAAATCGGTGTGGGTGGAAACGTCCACCTACGTCGGTGTGATTGGTGGTGCCGGGTTCGACTACCTGGCCTATACCACCTGGCTGCGCGAAAAGTACTGGGGACGTTCGAGTGCTGGAACCGCCTCAGCAGAAGACCTGGTGCAGATTGCCGAGGAGACGCAGCACCCTGTTCGTTTCTGGGTGCGTGCCCCACTGGTCGACTGCACACTCAGTTTTGTCCTGGTGGTCGTCTTCAGCGCCGTCTTTGTGGCGCTTGGTGTGGAGGAGTTGCAGACCGCCCACGAGGTGCCAACGGGTGATAACTTCCTGGATATGCAATCCCGATTTATTACCAAGATCCACTCCGCGCTATACCCGCTGTACGCCATCGGCGTATACATGACGTTCATCGGAACTTTGTACGGCACCTATGAAATTGGTATCGCCGTCTGCCAGGAAATCGTCCGCGCTTTGAATCCCGATGTCGGCATACGTCACGCCGCGAGGCTGAAGAAAGTGACTCTCACCTGGTGCTCCTGTGGCGCCGCCATCATCCTCATCTGGAATTTCCTCCACACCTATCAAGGGGGCGGCGGTCCCGAGGCCGCTGTGGGAGACAGCGAAGGACCGCGAATCCTGTTGAAAATACTTACTCCAGTTAACCTCTTCACCGGGGTTTTCGCCTGCGGCCTGCTGTGCTGGCTGATGCCCTGGATCGATCGGAAATTTCTCCCTCGGCCACTGCGCATGTCACCGTTGCTGGTCGTGCTAAACATTGTGGCGGGCGCCATCTTCCTGGTCCTGGGGCTGAGAGCGTATTGGGAGAACCACATCCCGGGAGGCGTCTGGTACGAAAACCGCTGGTTTTCAATCGGCACGATTGTCGGCATGGGACTGCTGGCGATGTTTCTAGCACCGCGTGTAGTCGCCCCGGAGGAGGAGACGTCAGACTAGGCAACAGCTCGTATCCGCTACCATCCGTAACCAGCGCCATTCCCAAGGTAGCCCCTTAGTGACAACAGCTCACTTGCGTTTGAGCACAATCGTCCTGGCCTTTCCAAACCGTTTCTGCAAGTCGATCTGGCTGCTCGCCCAGCGTCTCAGAATCTGGTAACCAGGATCGCTCGGCTGGTAACGGCGTCCTCCTTGATGCCCCTCTTCCTTGGCGCTCTGTACATTGAGCGGCTTGCGCAACAACTTGCTTTTGTCGACGGCTTCCAGATCCACACGCTGCTGTAATACACGGTAATTCGTCAACAACTTGTCCACCGGCAAAAAACCGACCTGGTCGGGCGACCATAGTTCCATCGAGGGTACGCGACCCGGCTCACCATGACAGATCATGCAACTGCGTTCATCACCGCGGAGCACTTTCGTCATTTCCGGTACCACATAATCGCGAAAGTACGTTAGATCATTGACGAATTCCTCGGGCGGTTGCGGGTTACCCTCCTCGTCGGTCTTGAAACCGTGATCCTGTTCCGCTTTGAGCGCCGCGGCCAGATCCTTCACGAACGTTTGATTGCTCTGTGAAAGAACCTTCTTGGCGTTTCCAACGATCTCTTTGTCTTTTTCAAATTCCAACATGCTATTGAGCGCGGTAAGCACTTCTGGATTGCGCCGCAATGCTGTCTTATTCGTCAGATTGGCGGCCACCTTACGGTTGCGCGGGTCCGCTCCTTTTTCGAGCTGAGTAAGAAACAACGCTAACGCACGTGTCCGCAGTTCTTCGTATGGATCGACCGGCGGTAGCTTCTTCGGATCGATTTTGACCTCCGGCAGCTTGCGCTGGAATTCCAGAATCCAGGGAACACTGGAAATCCAGTAACGCGCTTCAGCGGCATTGCGAAACTGGTCCGGAAATACCTCAGCCAGATGCGAAAAATGCAAATCGGGATTGTCTGCTACAGCGCGTCCCAAACCTTCCGCCAGGTACCAGGCGGCATCTCCCTGGCGGGCTGCTGTCGCCCGCTCGGCAGGATCCGCAATCTCCTTCAAGTCAGCGGCGGAACGATAACCCGACAGATCGGGCACCATGAACTGCAAGATCTCTTCGCGCTGTTCCTCGCTTTGCGGCAAGATCCAATGGACACTGGCAAACATCTTCAGGATTGGGTCAGAGAGGTCCTTGCGGCGTGGAGGTTCTGCGGCACCACGCAGCAATTGTCGGTACATCGGCTCCAACTCTTCGGGTACCGCAATCAAAGAAACCAGACGCGGATCGGAAATGCTGGAAGCCGCCAGAGCGCGGAACTGTTCGGGGCCATTAATCGAATAGTCAACAAGTTTTTGCTGCAGCTTCTCCAGTGGAATATTCGCACTTCCCTCTAGCGTCGTCTGCAACAACAACTGCTGCTGCGCACTCTTTTGCTGAGTTTCGACCAGTCCCAGGTGGTCCAGAATCGCCTTGCCAAAAAGATCGGCAGCGCCGGGTGTGACATACCCCATCTGGCCTGGCCCACCATCACCGCCGCGTTGATTGTGGAACGTGGCCGCAATCGCCATCAGCCGCTTCGTTAGTCGCCGTGCCAACACGGGATCCTCGGCAGAACGAGCCGCCTCCAATTTCGCCTCGATGGCGGCAAACAACTGGGCAAGTTGTGGATATTGGTGGTCTTTCGAACCGTTGGCCACATGTCCATTGGCGATAAACAAGGCATGACTCTGGTAACGAATGGCGTTCTCCACCAGGGCGTTGGTTTCCGGCCGCGACAACATGCGAACCCAGGCTTCATTCAAACCACTTCGCACTGGCGGATTCCAGACCCACCATTGCCAGGCTGCTCGTGTCGCCCAAGCACGCACGGCGGGATGCGGATCCTGATTGAGTGCCTGGTCGAGCGTATCGACCAGCTGCTGATGCGATAGTACCGTGTTCGGCAACACCGAATCCACTTTCATTACCATCGCACGCATCGACGCGGCCCGAACATAATCGTCGGTTGAACCGGCAGCCGCCAGCACCGCGTCCCAGCCACGATCGTCGATCAGAGTCTGACGAAGGCCCCAGTGGGCTGCTTCACGCACCATTTTTGTTCGGTCTCCCAGCCCCCTGGCCAGCGTCGCAACACCCGCATCCGTATGCGTCGCTCCCAGACCAATCATGGCCCAATAACGCACCAGCGGACTGCCATGTCCCGCAGCCACGATCATGTGTGGAACCAGATCGGCATCTTCACGTACGGACATGGCCCGTACACGGCGAATCGCCGCCGGTAAAGTCTCCTGCTGGCGGGCAGCGAAATCCTCGATCCGAACGGGTTCTGGAACTGCCGGAAAATAACGCGACAAGGCATGCAAGGCGTAGCTGGTGGAAACAAACCCGGTCTGCGACGCAACCTTCCATAAACCGGTCGGGTGCTGCAATCCAAGCAGTGCCTCGATTCCTTTGGCCACCGTTGGATCATGACGCCCGACTCCCGCGGCCTGAAACGCAATCAAAGCCAATGACGTCGGCGAGGGATCGGCCTTTTGATCCTTGACCACCCAGGTCTTTCCTTCATCGGAAGAAACGCCCGGGTCAAAACTCCAGCCCCCGCCTGCCAGTTGGATTTTTCTCAACCTGGCCAGATCTGCCGCAACCTGGTGCGTAATTTTCTGCGCCAGCTCGGCAGCCGCCTGGAGCGTTGCGGTACGTTTTTCACCGGTCAACTTTTCCTGGTCGGCCACACTGCGCGCCGCTGTCAAATACTCGCTGGGAAAATACCGCGAAAAGAACTCAATGCGATGCCCCAGGTCGTCACAGAACTTCACATTGATATTGAGCATCCGCCGCGCTTTGTCTTCCACGGCATGGAAGTACTTCGGTTCACCCGTCGCTTGCCAGGCTGTCCAGACAATTTCACCGGCGTAATTGAAAACTACTCCCTGGCCTACATTAGCCCCCGGTCCGGCGGCGTTAATCCCGCCCGGGTCACCAGTCAGAAGCACGAAATTGGCACAGCGGCGGGCTTGCATGCTCTGCAACTTGCGGGCTGGCATAAAACGCTCTAACGAAACAACTGCGTGTCCCGCGACGCGGGTTCCGGCCGGGCCATCTCCCAAATCGAGCGGCTGTAAACTCGTATTATTTGCCGCGTCTTTGAGATGATTCGTGGGGCGCAATGACTGGTAGCAGGTATTGATCAAGTGTCGCCAGAGCTGAATATTCTGGGGACGGTACCCCATCGCGAAGGGAATCGCTGGTCCCCACACACCCGATTGCGTGTGGCAACTCATGCAATTGGTACCCAGCAGATTTCCTGAATCACGGATACGACGCTCGACACTAGCACCCCGTGGTCGGTTGGTAATCCAGGCGTCGACCTGGCCGAGATGATCGTACAATCCCTGGCGTACTGCGCGTCGAGGGTCATCATACGGCGCCGGTTGCACAACGCGCAGTTCCAGATCGTAACCCGGCGAGTTTGCTTCCACGCGCAAGAAATAAGTTTCTCCCGGTTGCAGGTTCCGGTTAACCGCAATCCGATGCTGTTCCTGCTGCTGGTGATTTCGTTCATTTTCGTTCTTGCCGTCGGTGTACTCAACAATCGGCAGCAACTGGCCTGGCGGAAGCGGACCGGAAAATTTCTCCCGTTGCTTAGGATCGATACGGAAAACCCGTATCCGGGCTGCCACCTGCTGATCCGGAATTGAAAGACAGGCAGTTAACAGTCGCGGTTCGGGACCGGCGAAATCGACACGGAACCAATCGTCACCACTTCGACCCACATGGCCGTTGTCAAAGTACTCAATGTCGTCGGCACTCCCCATCACATGATGCGTGCGTTCCTCAACTGCGTTACCCAGGTCAATCGGCTGCGCCTGCTCCGGTGTGTCGTTGGGTTCCAACTCAACCCACGTCTGCTGCTGCGCCGCTTGCGTCACGTCGATCCGGGAAACCGAAAAGAAAACCTCTACCTGTGCGTTTTCCGGCCAGGCGGCCACACCGGGCACGCGCGTGATCTGCGACGCTTTTCCCGGCTCGCGCCAACGCGGCCCTTCAAACAGATCCACTTTCTCGGCCATTGGTGCGATACGCAGCTCATAGATGCCAGCAACCGGCGCCCGGTAATTGAGAAACACGTCACCGTCGAGGGCATGGAGTATTTTCGACCAATCCGCCGTCGGCGCGGTGTAAATATCGTAGGCATCCACTTTCCGCGCCAGCGGCTCGCCACTTTCCGCTGCGTGCGGAACCGCGGCTGGATCTGACGGCTCCGCCAGGATCCAACTGGCGCGCACCCGGGCGTTCTCCGGCAAGTGACTCGGTCGCACAATACGAACATTAATGCCAACCGTGTCACCGGCACTCAGCAGGAAACGCTGGGATCGCGCCGTCGGAATTTCAGTGTGCCCGGCAAAGTTCTGACCCGGGTCCAATTGCATCGCCGGCTGGGCCGCAAATCCAATCAGGCTGGTGCACAGCCAACTGCATACCAGGGGAAGACAATGTCGGTATCGCAACATGGATTTCTCCGCGTTCGAGGGAGGTGCGAGTACGGCAAAAGAAGGCGAGAAACCGTATCGCAGAGACCACACTATTATTGCAGAAAATTGTCGGCCCGTCGTCCAGCACCAAGGCAAAATACAGCCGTGCCTGAGCCCATTGCTGACCTGCCGCAACAACGTGAGGGTAAGGCGACCGTGGTTTTCTGTCGAACATGGAGTATAAAGACCGACTCGCGGCCACACGTGAGGGCCTGTGCCGAGACACGTCAACGCATGACCAGATTCAGTGTGCCAGTTGTTCAGTGTGCCAGTCGTTCAGTGTGCCAGGCTTCATTGCTCCACATTTGTTGGGTGAAGATGGCAAACAACCGCTCGCTGCAGTACGCAGCGTTAACTCAAGATACGCACGAATACGTCAGGAGTTTGCGATGCCGACCAAGACCAGCCGTTTGCCATCAGGGGTCCTCGTCGCGGCAATCATGCTACTGATCTCGGCAGGCACTTGCGCGGCAGCCGAACCGGCCTTCGATGTACTGATTCGCGGGGGAATGGTAATCGATGGAACCGGGGCGCCACCGCAACGTCTCGACGTGGGAATTCGCGGAGCTCACATCGAGACCCTCGGCACGCTGAGCGACGCTCAGGCCAAACAGGTCATCGATGCTACCGGACTGGCCGTCGTGCCCGGCTTCATCAACATGCTTAGCTGGGCCACCGAGTCCCTCCTTCAGGATGGTCGCGCCGAAAGCGACATCCGCCAGGGTGTGACCCTCGAAGTCATGGGGGAAGGCTGGTCAATGGGCCCCCTCAACAACATCATGAAACAAGATCTGCTCAAGTCACAGGGAGACATCAAGTTCGACATCCCCTGGACCACACTGGCCGAGTATCTGGAACATCTCGTCGGCCGCGGAGTCGCTCCAAACGTCGCGTCGTTTGTCGGCGCCACGACAATTCGTATTCACGTTCTGGGACGAGCTGACCGACAGGCCAATCCGACAGAGCTGGAAGAGATGCGGGCCCTCGTTCGCCAGGCCATGGAAGCGGGCGCACTAGGCATTGGCTCGTCCCTGATTTACGCGCCGGCGTTTTACGCCGATACCCGTGAGCTCACCGAGCTGTGTAAAGTGGCTGCCGCTTATGACGGACTCTACATCACTCACTTACGGAGCGAGGGCAACCGATTTCTGGAAGCCGTCGATGAAATGCTCCAAATCGCCCGCGACGCAAATATCGCGGCAGAAATCTACCACCTCAAAGCAGCTGGGCAACAAAACTGGCATAAGCTGGACCAGGCAATTCGGAAAGTTGAGCAAGCGCGTGCGGAAGGTTTGAGAATCAGCGCGAACATGTACACCTACACGGCCGGCGCAACCGGCCTAGACGCCGCCATGCCACCGTGGGTGCAGGAAGGGGGCTTTGACCGCTGGAGAGACCGCCTGCGAGACGAACGAGTGCGGCAACGGGTCGCTCGGGAAATGCAAACGCCTACCAACGACTGGGAGAACCTCCTCCTCATGGCCGGCTCGGCCGATAAAGTTCTACTCGTTGGCTTCAAGAACGCCGATCTCAAGCACCTGACCGGCAAAACCCTGGGCCAGGTCGCCAGGCAACGCAACAAGTCTGTCGAAGAAACTGCGATGGACCTGGTTGTCGAGGACGGCAGCCGAGTTGACGCAGTCTATTTCTTAATGGACGAAGCCAACGTCCAACGCAAACTCGCGCTACCCTGGGTTTCGTTTGGGTCAGATTCGGCCGCAGTGGCACCGCGCGGCGTGTTCCTGCAGAGCAATCCTCATCCGCGAGGCTACGGGTGCTTCGCCCGTTTACTGGGAAACTACGTACGTGACAAGAAAACGATTCCACTGGAAACTGCAATCCACAAACTAACAGGACTGCCTGCAAGGAACCTCGGCATTCGCCGTCGGGGACAGCTGCAATCCGGTTACTTCGCGGACGTGGTGATCTTCGATCCCCAGTCAATACAGGATCACGCGACTTATGCCGAACCACATCAATTCGCAAGCGGTGTCCGCGACGTGCTGGTCAATGGCAAACTTGTACTACACAACGGCATCATTACAAAAAATCGCCCAGGTCGCATCGTACACGGCCCGGGGAAGTGGCGCCGCCAAGACGCGCGGCCACCTATCCAAGTCACCGCCGATGCGCTCCGCGTTCACCAGGACAGTTTCGTCTTTGACGGCCACAACGACCTTCCCTGGGCAGTGCGTACCAAGGGCGATAGTTCGTTCACCAAACTGGACATCGCGAAACCACAGCCCCGTTTGCACACCGATATTCCGCGTCTGAAATCAGGGAATGTAGGGGCCCAATTCTGGTCGGTCTATGTCCCAGCAGGCACCGCTCGCCAGGGCACCGCGCTGCTCCAAACACTAGAACAGATCGAACTTGTGAAAGAGATGGTCCAACACTATCCCAACACATTCCAAATCGCACATTCCACTGAGGACGTCCAACGCATTCGCAAAGCCGGAAAAATCGCCTCGCTGATCGGTGTCGAAGGAGGCCATGCGATTGAAGATTCCTTGCAGAATCTGCGCCGCTTGTACCAATTGGGCGCACGCTACATGACCTTGACGCATTCCGACACGCTGACGTGGGCAGATTCAGCCACGGGAAAGGTGCGACACAACGGGCTAACGCCATTTGGTGAGGCGGTCGTGCGTGAAATGAACCTTCTGGGCATGCTCGTCGACCTGTCACATGTCTCGCCTGACACGATGCGTGATGCATTACGAATCACAGAAGCACCGGTGATCTTCTCACATTCGTCTGCCCGGGCACTCGCCGACCACCCCAGGAATGTCCCAGACACCGTTCTCCGAAAAGTCGCGGACAACCGGGGGGTGGTCATGGTGAACTTCTACAACGGCTTTATCCATCCCGAGGTCGGGCCCAGGAGACAGCGCGAAGAAGCCTTCCGCGCCGCATTCAAGAAGAAATCCTCTGATCCTGCTGCACTACAAACCGCATTGCGCCAGTGGCGGCGGCAAAACCCACTTCCCGTGGGCGATGCACACCAGGTGGTAGATCACATCGACCACATTGTCCGGGTAGCCGGAATCGAACATGTCGGGCTAGGTGCCGACTATGACGGTGTCAGCGTAGTACCCCAGCAGCTGCCTGACGTAAGTGCCTATCCGGTCATCACACAAGAATTGCTGAATCGCGGTTACACGCGCAGTGAAATCCATCAAATCTTGAACGGAAATGTGATGCGTGTTTTCCGAGAAACCGAGCAGGTCAGCCAGACGCTGCAGCACAAGGCCAGCCGGTAAGCAACTTACCGGGGCAAGGCGACACATGCTCGACAGCGTCAGGGACACCGCCACTCAATTGTGGCGCACCGTGATCACATCACCATCCTGGATGACGTAGTCTTTCGGCTCCTGACGTACCAACCGCGCGGCCTTGACTTCTCGCTCACTACCCAGGCGAATCAAGTCGTCCACATTCATTGTCTCTGCACGAATGAAGCCACGTGCCAGGTCTGTATGGATTCCATCGGCAGCCTCCAGTGCGGTACCGCCTTGGCGCAACATCCAAGTGCGGACTTCCTTTTCACCGGCAGTGAAAAACAGCATTTGTCCCGAGGTGTGCATGATCTGGCGCAGCAAACTATCCGTGCCGATCTGCTGCACATCCATCTCAAGACAAAATTCCTCGCGTTCACATTCCGGCAACTGCGCAAGTTCAAGCTGCAGACCTAAAGCGACAGCGAAGCGAGGCGCTTCCTGCGATGCGCCCTGGAGATAACGCTCAGAGTTCCCTTCATCGTCCGCCACATTGATCACCACCAGCCGGGGTTTTTCAGAGAATAGCTGAAATGAACGTATGGCACGCTGCTGGTCGGGATTCAGTTCAAAGTCGCGCAGCGAACGCCCAGCTTCAAGTTCTGCATGCAGCGGCTCCAGTGCGACCAATTCCGCTTGCAGCTCGTCTCGGTTAGGGCGAGGCTTGCGGACCTGGTCACGTAGCCGCTCCAGTCGACCGGCGAGGATCTCAAGATCCGCAATCAGCAGATCGTCCGCAAAGTTCTTCAGATCAGCCAGTGGATCACTGCCATCCACATCAGTAACCACGAACACCAGGCAGCCTGCTTCTCGGATCAGCGCCAGCTTCTGCGCGCTGCCTTCATGCGTCCGGCTGAGGCCCGGCGTATCGACGATCTCGAGGGACGCACGCGTGACTTTCTTGGGCTGATACACCTCACACAGCGGGCCGATTCTCTCGTCGGGAACGGTTGCCATAGCGCTCTGAGACTTGTGCCCCAGTGACGGATCCGGCACCTCTCCAGTCAGCCATTGAAATAGCGTACTCTTGCCTGACCCTTGATATCCGATAATACCAATCTTCATTGCACCTTGCGGAAGTTCACTCCGCCGTCTTCATTGTCTCTTGGGATTCAACACATTTTCGCAGGACTCAACCAACCGGGAACCGTTCAAGATATCGGATGAATCAAGATACCAGATGAACGTGTTATTCCGCCGACGATCCAAACGCGAACTCTCTAACCGTGTACGCAAGCATGGGATTCTAGCCACGCCACACGTAGTGGAAAAGGCAAACGCTTCGTCTAAGATGTAAATCTTGAAGCCAGCGGAAAGCTCGACGCCATGAAAAATGCTGTGTTACAGGCCTGCCAACATGTACACGATTGGCCCTGCGTCCCGCAAAACACAACCGATGACCGGCTTTTTTATTTTCAGCAGATCACCCTATGAGCGCGCCAAAATCGCCGACCACCGCCGAGCCGACCTGGTCGAACCAAGGCAACCGCCCGCGAGTTGCCCTGGTCGGCAGTGGAAACCAGCAGCGTGTGCTCGACGAGGCGGAGCGACTGGCACCACTTATCAAGCAACACGCTGATATTCGATTCAGTGACTTTCAGGGAACGCAAGACCTCTCCACGGCCGAAACCGACCTCGTCATCGTACTGGGAGGAGATGGCTCGATCCTGCGTGCGGCACACCAAATGGCAGACCGGCAGCTGCCAGTCCTCAGCGTCAACCTGGGAAAACTCGGTTTTCTCGCTGCACTTTCACCCGCTGAGTTTATGGACTGGTTTCCACGGGTCTGCGCAGGGGAATGCCGGATCCTCGATTATTTAATGTTCTCGTGCGAAGTATTGCGCGACGACACCCCAATTCACCGCCAGATTGGCTTGAACGAAACGGCAATTCTCGGCGGTGCTCCATTCTCCATCCTGGACGTCGATCTCTTTGTCGATTCAGACTGGGCAACGACCTTTAGTGGTGATGGCTTGATCATCAGTACACCGATTGGCTCAACTGCCCACAGCCTGTCTGCAGGTGGCCCTCTGTTGCGACAAGACCTGAATGCCTTTGTCATTTCGGCGATCAGCCCCCATACACTGACGGTACGACCTGTGGTCGATTCTTCCGACCGGGTCTATGAACTCGTCGTATCAAGACCCAACGAAGCGACTTCGGTCGTTGTTGACGGGCGGATGGTATGTCGCCTCCTGCCCAACGACCGCATCCGGGTACAGCGTGCGGACGCCCGCTTTCAGATGATTGAAATTCCTGAAAAAAACTACTATCGCACCCTGCGTGAACGGCTCGATTGGGGCGGGCGCATCTCCAAACTCCAGACCTAGCGCCGACTGGAACAACCCACGACCGATCGCGTCCGATGAAGTCGGTTGCCTTCAATCGCACCCGGCAACGCGACCTGGCTCGCAGCGTCTTGTCCACTGCGCGGATACAGAGGCACCACCCTCTTGCGAGCAGCAGCTGCAGGCCCGCTCGCTGGAGACGCCCCGCCTGTCGTCCAACAACTCCAGAGACCGGAAAACTCCTCTTGCCCATTTGGGCGAACGCGGCCATGATTCGCGCACAAGCAGTCTCCATTACCAGTCAACTGGGACAATACCCCAGCCTTTGATCAGCTGCCCGCAACGTCACCATGAGGATCAGCACGTGCCACGACGGATTGCCACTACAGTCACGCCTTTCCTGCTTGCTGTATTCTGCCTGACGCCTTGTGATGCCAGGTCGCCCCGCGCACCAGACACCTCCGATGCCACAACGGCAGCAGACACGTACTTGTTGCGCTACAAATTCACCGCTGGCGAGGTTGTACGCTGGAAAGTTACACATAAAGCGCGGACCGATACGGAGATCCGCGGATCCAGCCAAACCGCTGAATCCAATAGCGAGTCAACCAAGGTCTGGACCGTCAAGAAAGTTGGTGAGAACGGAGAATTCACTCTGGTGCACTCCGTATCGCAGGTCAACATGTGGCAGCGCGTCGGGGACGAGCCACTGATCCACTACGACAGTAAAAGCGACGAAGAAGTTCCCCGCGTCTACCAACAGACGGCCCAAACCGTAGGGGTGCCACTATCAACTGTCACAATCAGCCCTCCCGGAGCCATTCTCGCGCAGTCGAGCACCAAACCCATCGACCTCGGCCTGGGAAGTATCGTGATTCCCTTTCCCGAAAAGCCGATCAAGATCGGTGACGGGTGGAACGTACCCCGCGTCGTGACGGTCTCGCTACCAATAGACGGTGTCCGCACTTACAAGAAAATCAAGGTCCGCCAACGGTACACGCTTCGTTCGGTGAAAGCAGGCATCGCGACAATCGCCGTCCGCACAGAGGTCATTACACCAGTACGGGATGCACGAATCGAATCTCAACTGATTCAGAAAATGATCAAAGGGAGCATGCGGTTTGATCTACAAAAAGGTCGTCTGCGGTCAAAGACAATCGATTGGAATGAACATGTACTCGGGTTTCAGGGCGCAAACAGCAACATGAAATACAGGGCGACTTTCTCGGAGCAACTCTTATCGGCGAAACTGGCCGCCGCACCCCAAAAACAGCGACGTTAAACCGCAAGCCACCGCAAAGAGCCATTTTCCTTGTGGAAAATCGAAACCAAAACTAGGATCGACAGAACACCGAGGTCTCGAGTGGCATCTGTGACAGATGCATAACAACCGCTGAGTCGCTATTTCGATACCAGGCCAACTGTAAATCCCTTCTTGCTGTGTGGCTGTCCGTTCTGCGAATCCCTGCGTGCCCTTATCTGCCGTGGGCATTGCTCCTCATTGCCGGCGATCGCTCGCTCCAACACCCATGCCAAAACGAGCCTCTTGCAACCACGCACCCAGCGATAGAAACCGACAACTCGGGTTCGAGCTGCTGGAAGCACGCCGTCTATTGACTGCACCGCACGGCGCCATGCCGCAAGACCTCGCCGAATACCTTCTGGGCAGCACTGTTGTGACCGCGGTTTTCTTCGAGTCTGATGGCAGCCTTGACGAAAGCACGGAAGACTGGACTCCCACTCTGATAGCAGAAACCAAAACAAAAATTCAAAATGCTCTGGACTGGTGGTCCGACACGTTCCAACGACATCAGGTGTGCGATGCCCTTGAATTGAGTGGATCCGGATGCCAGGCGTTGTCCAATGCGGAAATTGACTCACTGGCAAATGAGCACGCGCGTCATGAAATCGACTTTGTCGTCGACTGGACGTACGCCGACAATCCTTTTCCCACCGCGTTTGAGCCAATCAATCGAATTTCCGATGACTACATTTACTGGGGGACCCAGTTCCTCCAGGAAGCGGGCTACTCCGGGAGCACACTCGGTTTCGGAGAAGACCTGGTCGATTTCAATCATCAGCAGCGTCTGGCAGCAGAAACCGACTGGGCATTCACGCTGTTTGTGGCCAACTCCGACCAGGACGCAGAAGACACCTGGGCAGAGGGAGGATCATTCACCCGGGCATTTGCATTCCCACAGGAAAAGTTGATCGTACAACCCTCGGGGAGACCTGCGAGTACCACCGCGCATGAAATCGGTCACATGTACTGGGCATTTGACGAATACGCACCTGCAGGCACTTACTTCAGTTCGCGCGGATACTACAACCAGCGGAATGAAAATGCCCACGACAACCCGACCCCCGGATTTGTCCAGGTCGACAGTATCATGGACCGAGAGGCTGGCGTCTCAGGAACACGTCTGGAAAACGCTTATGCGTCCGAAACCAGCTCTCCCTCTTCGCTCATCATGGTCGGCTGGCGGGACAGCGACAACGATGGAATTATGGATGCACTTGATGTACCTCATCAGATCACGGGCACAGGCTACTACGATCAAGTTACCGAGCAATATAAATTCCACGGTACGTCGGAAGTTCAGACCCTGCCCAACCTCAACCCGCGTCCTTCGGGAACACGTTCAGGGAGCCTGCAGAATGACATCACTCTGAACCAGATTACCCGGCTGGAATACCGGATTGATGGTGTAGACAACCCCTGGCAGAGCGAACCCCTCAGCGCCACTGGCGATGCTGTTACGCTCGACGTTAGCCTCCCTGTCCCCGCTGACTTTACCAGTATCGAAATTCGCACTGTCGATGAAAACACCGGTGTGCAGTCTGCGCACTTCCTGGGGTCACCTGAGCAACCAACCCAATACACCGCCAGTGGCATTTCCGGTTTCGTCCGCTACGACACAGCTGCAGATGGGCTCGACCCGGGCGATGTCAATGGGCTGGAAGGGTGGACCGTTGAACTCCTCGATGAGCAGGGAGCCTCCCTCGCATTACGGCAACACGTCGACCCCGACGATTACGAAGAACTGGTCGAATTGAACGAAGTGCACCCCCAAGTCACCTTAACTTCGATCGGCGACGGAGTTGCCCGGACCGCCGTCTACGCGCGGACGCGGTCGCCCGCATCAACGGGTAGCCGCGTATTCGCACACGCCCTGGACGCCACCACGATCAGCGCCGAATGGACCCAGCAGGACCGACGCCTGCAAATGGCGTTTGCGGAACCCATTGCCACGCTCAGCTTGGATGCGGTAGCCAATAGCGATGGAGACGTCGGACGATTGGAAGTCTACGACCTTAACGATCAGCTGTTGGCTCGCTACACAACAGAACGGCTCGACACCGGCAACGTCGAAACGATGACGCTCAGCCGTGCCGCCGGGGACATCGCTTACGCAATCGCGAGCGCGCACGCAGGCACAGCGATTCGCTTCGACAACCTCCAGTTCGGCGCGGAAACCGAACAATTAACCAACTCGAGTGGGGATTTCTCTTTCCCCCACCTTCCCGCTGGCAACTACACACTCACCGTCACAGCGCAAGACGACTATGAGCTCACGACGAACACGAATTGGTCAATCGAGCTGGTAGATCGACTCGACAATCTTACCAATTTCGACTTCGGAGCACGCCTGATCGCGGGTGCAAACTGGCAAAACCCGGTCGAACCACTGGACGTCGACAATGATGGATTCATTGCACCAATCGATGTATTGCTGATTGTTAGCCACCTTAACCAGCACGGCTCACACCCACTCCCCGTGCCACCGCAACCGCCCGAACTGCCACCACCTTTCCTGGACGTAGACGGCGACGATCACGTTGCCCCCGTCGACGCGCTGCTGATCATTGGACACCTGAATAGTCAGGACGCTTCCGCTGACGGAGAAGATAGCGACTCGATCGCACCACCATCAATGCTCGCCCCTGCAGCGCAAAACCCGCTATCGACCCTGCGTCCTCCACTGGCAATCTGGCAAACGACAACCCAACTCCCACTCCACAGGCATCTCGTCACTGCGTTACCTACGGTTACGGGAGCCACCACCAGTGCACGTTCAGACAGCCTTGGACCCGCCAAACCGAGGGCGCCCGAAGTGGCTCGCGATTACAGTCACTGCGCATCAGACACGCACCAAGCAAGCCCGGACGACGAGTTGTTCAATGGTGACTTCACAGCCATCAAGCTCGAAAACCTGCTCCGCCGCACACGCGTCAGAAAACTGGACATCGAAAACGCGCTGACTGAAATCGCGCCGCACATTGATGCCGCCTGGCAACGGCACAGCCGCTGAGAAAACCTCACTGCCCTCGCACCGCCCAACGGCAGGCTAAAAAGCCAGGACCCCTCGGCAGGCAATCGGAAACAGGCCGATGCCAAGCGCCGCCACCGTAATTTGCCAGGGTGGGTACTGGAGGCGCAAGAAATAGACGGCAGGAACCAGCAAGACCGCCAGAATCCCCGTGATAGTGGCCGTAAAGAGCAGCAAGCCTGGCAGTACGGCTACCGCTTCGGGAAGCGACTGCGCGTCTGACCGAGCCACGATGGCCCAAGCCACCAACAGCCCCAAATCCGCCACCAGCGTCACTACTGTCGTCAACATCCAGCCCACCGTGGCCGCCTCCGCCACGCGACTCTCAACCGGA
>MDTE01158117.1_pt1 | contig 30442 bp, 30 predicted proteins | sample 811231 | NCBI WGS metagenome assembly MDTE01 (sample SAMN05326651, study PRJNA326480) | marine metagenome | isolation source: seawater | place: Indian Ocean: Red Sea | collected 2010 | reverse complement strand
TTCTACAATAGGAATTGTTCTAAATATATTTTTTGACTGGATCTTAGTAGGAGGGCCTAGCCCTTGGGGCAATCAAATGACTTTCAATTTCGGGGCTCCAGGGCTTGTATTTGCAACAGCTCTAATCAACTATTTCACTTGTGCAGCTTTGTTAATTAGTTTGAATTCTCGTTTAGATAGAATCCCTATCAAATCATGGTGTTTAGATGGAGTAAAGCTACTGATAACTGGCTTAATTTCTGGCTTAATTGCATGGGCTATGAGCACATTAGTTATTTGGCCAGAAGGGTTTTCAGGTCTGCTTATAGAAATAAGTCTCACAACATCAACCAGTCTTTTAATATTCGGATTAATAGGGAGTGCAATGCAAATAAAAGAAATAAAAGAAATAAAAGTTCTACTTAATAGAAAATTTATTCGTCTTTAAAGTCAACCTTTCTTTCCTCTCTGACCTTGATTGGTAATTCCAAATGCTCTTGATTAGACAATTTAGGGCCATCTACTGAAAGAATTCGAGCCTTAATTCCAAATTCCTGAAAAGACAGTTCGATCTCTTGAATTAAAGCTTTCTCAACCTGAGCCTCAGCATCAAGAATTTTACCAATCAACCTATCCCCCAATGGACCTATACGCTCACGCATTACTTCGCGTGCATTGGTGACCTCAATAATCAGCAAGGGGCCTCCCTAGGTTGATTCAACATTATCTGCAATAGGTGTCCAAAATATCCTCCAAGTCATAAATTTGTCCTGAAGGAATTAATCGTGCCAATGGCAAACGAGTAGTTCCACCTGCCAATTGAACTTGAACTGCTTCTAAAGCTTTGCGGGCTGCAACACTTGCCCCGAGAGCAAGGTTTGCATTGCACTCAATTGCAAGAGTTTCTGCCAAGCCAGCATCACGTAAATACAGATGCCAACTTGCAACTTGTATATAAAGACGATCACCTATAGCCAGCTCAAGCTCTCGCAGTGTGGAGGGATCAAGACTCATTTCCGTAAAGTCATTTCTTTAATTGTCGTACCAAATTCATCCGTTAGTTGACGAAGGTGCCCTTAATGGAGTGTGATTGTTTGAATCGAGGGCCTGTAGCTCAGCGGATTAGAGCATCTGACTACGGATCAGAGGGTCGGGAGTTCGAATCTCTCCAGGCTCGTTTTTGAAACTGCCCTAAGGGCAGTTTTTTTTTGGATTTGTCGCTATCACAGCAAAAACATGACGCTCATGATCAAATTGAGAAACATTTGCCTACTATCCCAAAGCTTCTTACCTCAAAAATGAAGGATCTCTCCTTACTTTCGATTAACTCCGATTTAAAGGATGCAGATTCCACAATTTCTCATCTAATTGAGCAAGAGAAAAACAGGCAAGAAACTCATCTTGAGCTCATTGCGAGTGAGAACTTTGCATCTCAGGCTGTTATGCAAGCCCAAGGCTCAGTACTTACCAACAAATATGCCGAAGGACTGCCTAATAAGCGTTATTACGGAGGATGTGAGCACGTTGATGCGATTGAAGATCTAGCTATTCAACGAGCGAAGCAAGTCTTTAAAGCAGCATGGGCCAATGTTCAACCTCATAGTGGTGCTCAAGCGAATTTCGCAGTATTCCTAGCCCTCCTAAAGCCTGGCGAAACCATCATGGGGATGGATCTCTCGCATGGTGGACATCTCACACATGGATCTCCGGTAAATGTCAGTGGGAAATGGTTCCAAGTTGTTAGTTACGGAGTAAATCAAAACACTCAAATCCTTGACATGGATGAAGTACGTAAACAAGCTTTGAAACATCGGCCAAAGTTAATCGTATGTGGATATTCGGCTTATCCGCGCATAATTGATTTCCAGGCATTCCGCGCTATAGCAGATGAAATTGGGGCTTATCTCCTAGCAGATATAGCTCATATTGCAGGGCTAGTTGCAGCAGGATTACATCCCAACCCAGTCCCGCATTGTGATGTGGTAACTACAACAACTCACAAAACTTTAAGAGGACCAAGAGGCGGATTGATCTTGTGTAGAGATGAAGAATTTGGTCGAAAATTCGACAAAGCTGTTTTCCCTGGGAGCCAAGGAGGTCCACTGGAACACGTTATAGCTGCTAAAGCAGTCGCATTTGGCGAAGCCCTTCAACCTGATTTTATTACTTATAGCCGCAAAGTAATCGCCAATGCAAAAGCTTTGGCTCAAGGTATTCAAAAAAACGGTATAGATATTGTCAGCAATGGCACTGACAATCACATAGTTCTGCTTGACCTTCGCTCCATAGGGATGACTGGAAAAGCTGCTGACTTGTTAGTTAGTCAAGTCAACATCACCGCAAACAAGAACACTGTTCCTTTTGACCCAGAATCCCCATTCGTAACGAGTGGTCTGAGATTAGGAACTGCAGCTTTAACAACCCGAGGCTTTGATGAAAATGCTTTCTCTGAAGTTGCTGATCTAATTGCAAATAGATTGCTAAAGCCTGAAAACGCAGAGGTGAAGAATCAATCTATCGAAAAAGTTTTCGAACTTTGTAAAAGATTCCCTTTATATCAAAGGAATTTTTAAGATCTTTGTCAAAACATCTCCCAAGTAAAAATTGCGTAGAGATTCTCTGTATTGGTACAGAGTTACTCCTAGGTGACATTATTAACAGTAATGCACGTTGGATCGCTAGAGAGCTAGCAGTTTTAGGCCTTCCTCATTACCGACAAACTGTTGTCGGGGACAATATTGATCGCCTCAAACAATCAGTTTTGGAGTCAGCAGAACGTAGCAGGATTCTTATAACAACAGGTGGTCTAGGGCCTACGCCCGATGACTTGACTATAGAAGCAATTGCCTCGGCGTTTAAAGCGCCGCTTCAAGAAAAAAAGAAAGTTTGGCTAGATATTCAAGAAAAGACTTTGTGCATTGAGCAGCCGAGAGCTCTTAGTAATCGAAAGCAGGCCCTGCTTCCAATTCAGGCTGAAATTATTCCAAATCCCTCAGGCACTGCGCCAGGAATGATATGGCAACCTATAGAAGGTTTCACAATTCTTTCTTTCCCAGGAGTACCTTCTGAACTTAAAGAGATGTGGAAGGAATCTGCCTTACCTTGGTTAAAGAAAAATGGAGGATCTAAGCAAACTTTAGTAAGTCGAGTCCTGAAAATTTCAGGGATACCAGAATCAATACTGGCTGAAAAGATTGAAGATCTTCTCAATCAACAAAATCCGACAATTGCTCCCTATGCAAATCTAGGAGAGGTTAAATTACGTCTTACAGCAAGAAGCAATAGTTGCATAGAAGGAGAAAAACTTCTTGTCCCTCTTGAAAAAGAATTGCTTCATCGAATCGGCCTTAAATGTTATGGATCAGGCGATGAAACTCTAAGTTCTGTAGTTATTGAACTCCTACGTAAACGCCAAGAGACGTTTGCCGTAGCTGAATCATGTACTGGAGGTGGTATTGGCAGCGCAGTAACTTCATTAGCAGGAGCTTCGGATGTTTTTCTAGGTGGTGTAATTGCATATAGCAATGCGGTAAAAGAAAAAGTTCTAGGAGTTCAGCCTGAACTAATCAAGAAATATGGTGCTGTGTCAGAACAAGTTGTTGAAGCAATGGCAATAGGAGCCCGCAACAAACTAAATGCTGATTGGGTTATAGCAATTAGCGGGCTGGCAGGTCCTGATGGTGGCACAGAGTTAAAACCAGTGGGAACTGTCCATATAGCAATTGCAGGACCACAAGGATGTAAATCTATTTTGAAAAAATATGGTTCTCACAGACAAAGGACAGAAATCCAGAAATTAAGTGTTTTATGTGGATTAGACCAACTCCGTTTGCTTCTACTCTCCCGGAGTTAATCTCATCAGTCTTTCTCACTTGCTTAGATTAAAAATTGAGCACAGGCACGCTCTACGACAAAGTATGGGACCTTCATCGGGTGGCAGAGCTTCCTGGAGGCTCTACTCAGCTATTAATAGGTCTCCATTTAATACATGAGGTGACCAGCCCTCAGGCATTTGCAGATCTTGAAGAAAAAAGTTTAAAAGTCTGTTGTCCTCATAGGACTGTGGCAACAGTTGATCACATTGTTCCAACCAGCAGCCAAGCAAGGCCATTCGCTGATCCCTTAGCAGAAGAAATGCTGAAGACATTGGAATTTAACTGCCAAAAACACAACATCCATCTCCATAACGTGGGCAGTGGAAGTCAAGGCATCGTCCATGTCATTGCTCCAGAGCTGGGTCTAACACAACCAGGCATGACCATTGCGTGTGGGGACTCACATACATCAACCCACGGTGCTTTTGGCGCAATTGCCTTCGGGATAGGTACCAGCCAGGTGCGAGATGTTCTAGCAAGTCAAAGTTTGTCTATGAATAAATTAAAAGTTCGTAGACTTTGGTTTGATGGGCAATTAAAGAAAGGCGTATACGCAAAAGATCTAATTCTTCATGTAATTAAGAAACTAGGTGTAAAAGGTGGAGTTGGATATGCATATGAATTTGCAGGACCAGCAATTGATATTTTGTCTATGGAAGAACGAATGACCATATGCAATATGGCAATAGAGGGAGGCGCCAGATGCGGATACATCAATCCTGATTCCATTACTTTCGATTACATACAAGGCAAGTTGCATGCTCCGAAGAGTTCCGAATGGCATCGGGCCAAAAACTGGTGGGAAAGTCTCTCAAGCGAACCCTCAGCTGATTTTGATGATGAAATCCGATTTAACGCCTCTGAAATAGCACCGACAGTGACATGGGGAATAACCCCTGGCCAAGGAGTAGCAATCAATGAATGCATCCCGCGCTTAGAAACCTTAGAGCCGAATGAACTTGCCATAGCAAAAGAAGCTTGTTCCTATATGGACCTAAAGCCTGGGACATCAATTTGTGGGGTGCCTGTGGATGTATGTTTTATCGGCAGCTGTACAAATGGTCGCCTCAGCGATTTACGCGCAGCAGCAGAAGTTATCAAAGGTCAGCAAATAGCAAAAGGTGTAAAAGCGTTTGTAGTTCCTGGCTCAGAACAAGTTGCCAAAGAAGCCTTGGATGAGGGACTGGATAAAATTTTCCGTGAGGCAGGTTTTGACTGGAGAGCACCAGGGTGCTCAATGTGTCTGGCCATGAACCCCGACAAACTTGAAGGGAGGCAGATCAGTGCCAGTTCTAGCAACAGAAATTTCAAAGGCCGACAAGGTTCTGCAAGTGGAAGAACATTACTAATGAGTCCCGCAATGGTGGCTGCCGCTGCAATTACAGGGCACGTAACCGATGTAAGAGAAATACTTATCTAAATCATCACAAAACCTTTAATACCCTTCTTATGACCATGGAAACTCCATTCCCTCAAGGGGCAATTACAAGAATCTACGGACAATGCATGACGTTAAGTGGAAATGATATAGATACTGATCGAATAATTCCAGCTCGATTTCTCAAATGCATAAGTTTTCAAAATTTAGGCGATCAAGTCTTTCTAGATGATCGTAATGAAAGAAAAGGGTCTCACCCTTTTGATTTAGTTATCAACAAAGAGGCTTCTATCTTAGTAGTTAATGAAAATTTTGGATGTGGGTCTAGTCGAGAACATGCACCTCAGGCTTTAATGAGATGGGGAATTCGGGCAATTATTGGGCAAAGTTTTGCAGAAATATTTTATGGAAATTGCTTAGCGCTAGGGATCCCATGTTTAACTTCAACAGCTATTACAATAAGTCGATTACAAGATGAGGTTCAAGACAATAATCAGCAAATATTCGAATTAAATATTAAGGAGAAATTTATCAAGAACGAAAATAAGCAATGGGAATTAGATATTGATCCTGGGCCTTGGCAAATGCTGATAACAGGGCGCTGGGACGCAACCTCACAATTAATCTCCCATGAAAAAGAATTAAATACAACCATGCAAAGAATACCTTATCTAAATAATTTTTCAGATTATTAACCACGAAAAAATCAATTTATACTGCTAAATTCACTATTATTCACCTTCTAATGAAATGCAATAGGGACGAAGGGTATTCCCTTTCCACTAAAATTAAAATCATTTAGATGAAAGCTAATACCACCCAATCCTTTATATGGACTATAAAAAATACCTAAATCATAAGACCGACGTTGCCAACGCAACTCTATATTGGAGTTTATTGTCTTACCGTAGTACTCTGAGCCACCATCAATGTTCAACTCAATCCCACCATTTAATACTAATGGACCCGCAATTTGTTGACTAAGACCTATACCCAAAGTAGCTAAATCAACAACTTCATCAAAGGAGAATGGACTAGTTCCTTGTTTAATTGAAGCGCCTGAAAATACAGAAATCTTTGTATAATCAAAAAAGGGCTTACTAAAACTTCCAAGAGTTAATGAAGGCCCTCCAGTTAAACTAAATATTTCCTGACTATTGCCATCCTCATATGCGAAATATGCTGCGCTCAACTTAGTATCAAATGTCAATCCTGGCTTTATAGGTATTGGAGAATATCTATGGGCTTTATATTCAGATTTCTCCGTGAACTTAGATTGCCATAAAGTATATCGACTTCTAAGAGAAGAGTATAAATTTGCCCTCCATAGTTCTGACAAGCTCCCTCCCTCAAGTTTTTCAGCTTGATAATTACCCAATCCAATTCTATAAGTGTATGTATTCGATATATCGCCCCATTCCCAGTTGATTGATTGTTCCCCGAAGCCACCATAAGCAGTATAGATTTCAGTCTCACCAATTGATCCATTCCAGACTTTCTCGCGATATGCCCCAAAGAAGGTCAAGTCAATTGCGTTAAAGAAAGGAATCTCAGTTGATTTCTTTAGAGTTGCCCAATACCTACTTCCATCGAGAATTCTATCGGGATTAAATGTGCTAATCTCACTATCTAAAGCGACTTTATATCCAAAAGAATTACCTCTCAGCTTGCTTTTCAGCCCAAACAAGTCAGAGGCATTGATAGAGCTACTTACCTTGTCACTTGTAACATCAGATCCTCGAGCTATATAACTATTTGTCTTATTAATTATTGCTCTTTGAATTAAAAATTGAGGTTGAAGTGAAAGTTGATAATCACCACCTAAATTAATAGGTTTGAATGCACGCCCTACATATAAGCCATCTCGATCTGATTGGTCTATTCCGACTACCCATCTATTCTCAACAGGCTCCCTTTTTTTTATTCTTATTGAATTAAATATCGGAATACTAAGACGTTCTTCAACGATCAATCTACTCTTGCGTGAAGAAATTAAGAGTTCACCATTCTCACCTTCTTGCCCTACAACATCATGTGCATCAATCCTTGTTTGTGTTGGAGTAAAAGGATCATTAGTAAAACTCATTCTATCGGCTTGCCAACCATTAGAGTTGATTTGAATCTTTGCCGCCTGAACTCTCCAGCGTTTAATGGATCCACTTATAAATCTAGACTTTGCTTTGGGGCTTAGTTGTGGGATCTGAAGAGAGCCAATTTGATTCTTACCGTCTGTAGAATTATTAAGTCTTTGTATTCCAAGTTTTCCTTGAATGCTAAAGCTTCCCTGAAAACTTATATTATTAATTTCCTGATCAATTAAAGCAATGTATGTCTTCCTTACTTTTTCTTGTTCAATTATTGATAGTGTAGAAGTAGAAGTGATTGAAAGAGAAAATTTAGGATCTACTTGCGTTTTAGTGACCAAAGAGTCGAGTTCTTGAATCCTTGGGAATGGAGGTAACTTATTCAATGCAATTACTTCCAAAGTGTCGTCAATAGATTGGTTTTTACCAATAACTTTTAGATTTTCTTGCGAACATTCAGCAGGGGGCGGAAGATTAATAGGCTGCTCTTTGCGCTCATCTTTTCCCCATCTATATCTAAATCCAATTAAATAAGCATTACTTCCCCCCTTAACACCTCCGAAAGTACCAAATGCACCTGACCGGTGATGAATTCTGGCTACTAATGATAACTTTTTTGAAACAACAGCTTCAATTTCTGCCCCAAGATAATTTAATAACTTTGAATGTTTATCTCTATTTGTTCGCTCATAATTACTTGTAGAAGTCTTATAACTAACCCCTTCTATAAATCCAATATTTAGCCAAGGTTGAAGCCAAAGTCTTGCTCCGACTCCTATCACACCTTCCCAAAAACTTTGAGCAGAGGTTTCAGCAAAAGGATTTGGTTGTTGAGCCCCACCTTTTTGCTTGCTTGCAATATGCCTAAACCAATCAGCTTCAAATTCCAGAGCAAAGGGTCCATTTTTATAAAATCTCTTATTTAATCCGATTCCAAAGAGATATTCCTCTCTTAAATCACCACCAAAAATGAACGAATCTCCAAAATCAGAATCTGTCATCGCCCCCCCCCAAGCAGTAAAAGCCCAAGGATGTGGATTCCAGTCAGGTATATGCGCTAAGGCAGGCGGGCAGGCAAGCTGATCCCCCTTATTAAATTGCTTTTGTGAAGATGGAGCAAATGAGAATGGATCACCTGGATTTCTCCATGAATTCAAAGGTGGAATTATCGAAGAAAAAGAACCATCCAATCCTTTTTCAGGAATATAAAAGCTATATAAACTCTTCTCAGATTGATTAAAAAAGTTCTTGGGCCTTAAAGACTTCGCCTTCTTCATTTGTAGTAAGTCAGCCTTTTGAAGTTGTTTCGAAGACTGATTTGGGAAAATAGTTTTTGAAATAGCGTTTAAATCTTTATCTATATTTGCAAGATCAACAACTCCATAAACATTGATAAGAGTTCCAGTTCTTTGAATCAAACTATAATTAAAAGAAGATGCCTGAAAATACTGAAAGCCTTTTTTAAAACGAACTCTGCCACTAGCTAGCAAAGTTTTAAAACCTCCATCAAACTCAATCCGATCTGCTTTTAACAAAGCGCCATTCAGATGAGCGCTTACTCTTCCTTCCGCCACATAGCGTTTCAGACGAGCGTCATAACTTTGACGATCTGCTTTTAGTAGCAACTCCATTGGAGGAGCTGCTACTTCTTGAAAAGATGCACTTTTATTATTTTTTTGGCCCGAAAGGTTATCTAAGGGAACTTCCGAGTAATCACTATTCAGAACATCAGAAGATACATCGATACTTTTATTGGTTTGACTTTTATCTTTGACAGTTTCAGCAAAACCACCCAAAGTCAACCCGCATGAAGCTATAAGCCCTGCAAAATAAATATGCGGGCTTTTCGGCAACAACAGGTTCCTGCTAAAGCTTGTGATCCTCCCATAAACAGACCAAACACTGGATGGCTATAGGTCCAGTATGTGGCGTGACTATTGAGGCTCGTAAACCTTTTACTTAATCTTGAGGGCTTTCGAGATCCTTTCTCGCAGGGGTTCTACTTGGGTCGCTAGCCAAGAAACCAAAGAGAAAAACGCCAACGAAAAAGAAGACGACCGTATAAACGGAAATCTTGAGGGCAAGCATGAATAACGACCGCATCTATATAAGCGGACTTATCTTATGTGGCTTCGAGGTGATAGGACCAGAAAAAAGGGTCTAGAGACCCTCTGATTAGATGGATTGAAATGTTTCGCAGTAGCTAAGAGTTAAATTTCTACGAAACTGACCAAAAATTGAGCAGGATGCCACTTCAAAGGACCGTCAAAATTACGAGGAAAACAAAAAAAAGCGATTCTGAAATACAGGCACCAGGCAGTTGATGCAATATTTCCGGTCTTCTCGACCCCAATTAGAAGGAAATTTGCATCAAATCTTCCCAAAGCACGCAGCTTTGATGGGCCTTGCCCATACAATACTGTCACTAATTCATCGATTCAGACTCGAGCAAAGCCATGGGACAAAAAACCAAACTTGGAAGCCTGCTCAAAAGAATTGGGAATAGTGGCCAGGGAAAGGTAGTACCTGGATGGGGGGCTACACCAGTAATGGGTTTTGTAGGTGCAATGCTCATTGTCTTCCTACTGATAATGCTCAATATCTACAATGAGTCAGTGCTTCTTCAAGGCTTCTCAGTTGACTGGAATGGGGTCTAAAATTTTTTGGTGCTAGGTACTGAGGATCGCTAATGAATATCTTTGGCGTAGGTCTGCCTGAGATAGCGGTAATCAGTGCCTTGGCGCTTATTATTTTTGGTCCAAAGAGACTTCCTGAACTTGGGAGAAGCCTTGGCAAAACCCTTAAAGGGCTGCAAACAGCTTCTACAGAATTTGAAAAAGAAATACAAAAAGCTATGACGGATAATGAAGGCCTCGATGAGGATGAAAAAAAGAAAATTTCTGTAGATTTAATTGATGAAAGTCAAAATAATGACTCTTCAAAACCCATTGAAAGCTGAAAATAATGTCCTCCGGAGATTTCCGGTTATTAGTAGGTCTTGGCAACCCAGGATCAAAATACACCGGCACCAGGCATAACATTGGGTTCTTGGCAATTGAAAAGTTTGCAAACAAAAAGCATTTAACTTTCAAGAGAGCCAAAAAGCTTAATGGTTATATAGCTGAGATTGGATTTGGAGAAAACGCCCAAAGAATCCTTATGCCAACAACATATATGAACGAGAGTGGGCAAGCAATCAGAGCAGCTTTGGATTGGTTTAACTTAAGCACAGATCAACTTTTAGTAGTTGTAGATGACATGGATTTACCATTGGGCCGCATGCGACTTCGTTCACAAGGAAGTTCAGGTGGTCACAATGGCCTAAGAAGCATTATTCAACACCTCGGTACGGAAAAGTTCTGCAGGATAAGAGTCGGGATTGGGGCGCCAGCAGCTATTCAAGAAGAACGCAAATCCAAAACAATCCCTCATGTTCTAGGAAGATTCACTTCCAAAGAACTCCAAATAGTTGATGCAGTTTTAAATGAATTAATAGAGGGGTTGGACATAGTCCAAGATCTTGGAGTCGCACGCGCAGGCACTCGACTTAATTCCTACCAACCCCAAGAATTCAAACATGAGCAATGAGCCAACTACCAACTACCAACGCACACCTACGGATATATCGTCAGAGCTTTACTGAGCAATGTCTTGATGGTGAAGTTTGTGCAGGTGGATTTCAATGGCAATTCACTTGGACATTCGGAAAAGGTGAGCTAATTGTTGAACCTTCTTTAGGCAGAGCACTGATTCAAGATGCACTTTTAAGGTTTTTAATAAAAGCCGATTACAAACTTGAGCCAGGGGGAGATTATGTATTCACTGTTAGGGCCAAATTCTGAAATCGATTGGTCCTGGCCAATTAAACTTTTTATTTAAATGGTCTTCTAAGAGAATCAATGCAGCCACAGCATCCAAGTGCTTGGTTGGCAGCATTAATCCTCTTGGAAACCAGCCAAACCAAAAAGGAGGCGGCCAAAGTTCCCAATAGCGTTCTCTGGCACGTAATGTTGTCCCCTTTTCCTCCACAACTTCAATAGAAGCAAGATCTTGAAGATAACTTTGCCAAAACTTACTTGTAGTGCCATTACCTAACAGAATGCTATTGACCTCACCAGTAGCTTTCCAACTCACAACAAGATCAATTACTGACAAATGGTCAACAACCTTTCCATCCAAAACAAGCTCTTTATCTAGATCGGCCAATAACAATCCACATTTTTTTTTGCCAGGGTCAATCGCAATAATCTTACTCATAATTTATAATTTTCAACTTTTCCACTCGCCTTTTCACTTACTTGTAAATACACTGCAACAGGATCATTCGTATAGCTATTACGAGATGAAACAGCTTGCAAAACAACTATACCTTTATTTCTTCTCAATAAATCCTTCGCCAAATTATTAATTGCCTTAGAATTAAATTGAAGGACTGAGCTCAATGAACCTCTTCTTTTAATCTCCGCTGAAGTTGATTCAAATAAAAGTTTAATCTGTTTGCCTAATATATCACTATTTATTTTTTCTAGTTGAATATCTGTGCTGACTATTATCTCGCCCTTATCAACTATATTGATATTTGGTCGCACCTCAGGGTAAGCATATACATTCTTCTCACCCAATAAAACATTACTTGCAGACCTTATATTCACTGACCATGATCCCTTCTTACTAATTATTTTTTCAAGTCTCTTAATATCACCACGAAGAACTAAAACTATTCTTTTATCAGGTTTTTTCCCTGGCAAGACACGTTGATAAGCCTCATAGTTTGCTCTTTGTAAAAGGAGATCAACTTCTTTTTTTGCAAAGCTCTTATTCTCTAATTTAATTGTAGTAGTTGCTAATGGTTGCCCTCTACTAATTACAACATCACCTCTCCTGAAGTTATACAAATCTTGCTCGAGTTTTTTTAAATCTTTTTCTCCAGATTGAATTTTAGCTTGTATTGCCTCTAATTCAAATAAACCAACTCGTAACTGCCTGCTTACAAGCAACATCAAACCTAAAGAAATAGCACTAATAAGGCTCCCAGTTAAGACTGTTATTAGTACAGCAGTTCTACGAGGCCTAAGGTTAAAGAAGCTAAGACGAGCCTTACCCACTCGACTACCAAGTAAATCTCCCAAAGTGGCCAGGATTCCACCTAATAGAAGCAACGCAATAATAAGAATCCAACCAGACACAGAAAAAAGAGGGTTTAAATCTTATTCAGAAGAGTTTCCCACCTAATCTAGAGGTAACTCATGACCTAACTAAATCGCTTAGCCAGTGCTATAGGGTCAAGGACAGTAATTTTTTTACGCTCAATTTGGACCAAGTTTGAAGTCCTCAAATCGCCAAGCAAACGAGTAATAGTTACTCTTGTGGATCCTATGGCTTCAGCAATTGCTTGATGTGAAAGTTTTAAGTCAATAGTTATTCCTTTTTTCCCAGGCACACCAAAGTCTCTACATAGCACAAGAAGGAAACTTACTAATCTCGACGACATGTCACGATGAGTCAAAGTTTCAATCATTGTTTCTGTTTGCAAGATTCGACTCGATAAACCTTGAAGCAAAAGAAGCCCAACCCCTGCATCTGCCTCTATCGCGCGAAGAACCGAATCTGCAGGAGCTGTAATCATTTCAACTCTTGTAAACGCAACAGCGTGATAGAAGCGATCAGAACGATGACCCGTAAGAAGGGATAAAACTCCGAAAAGGCTGTTTTCTCTCAACAAAGCAACTGTGATTTCTTCACCTGATTCATACACTCTCGACAAACGAACAGCACCCCTCCGAATCAAATAAACTCTTTCAGCAGGATCACCAGGGAAGAAAATCGTTTTAGATCTCTCTACCTGTTCAACACTTGCGCCATCCAAGTCTTTTATCACATCAAGCAAATAGCGATTAACAGCCCCTGGGCCATTAGTCACTTTGATTGTCTTTTGGTTGTCTGATTGAGGAGCGTAGCGGCTAAAGCCGCGAGTAGCGCCGGTCATTTCGGCGAAGCAGATTGAAGGACGCTAAATAGACGTCTTTGAATCACTTGTAGCAATAATGACGTTTTTCAAGCTTGCTTTTGTAATACTCCAATTTGAGCAGCAAGCAGATTGCTAATACCAGGCTCAGCAACCTCAAGCATTTTATTCAGGTCAGGCCTAGAAAAAGGCTTCCCTTCCGCAGTGCCCTGCAGCTCAAGAAAGTTTCCCTTAGCGTCCATCACAACATTCAGATCAACATCTGCCTTTGAATCCTCACTGTAATCAAGATCAAGCAAAGCAACTCCATCTTTCAAGCCCACAGAGACTGCAGCAACTTGACCTTTAATCGGGTCTTGAATTAATTGGCCCTGATTTAATAATCTCGAACAAGCCAGACGAAGTGCGACCCAAGACCCTGTAATAGCTGCAGTGCGAGTACCTGCATCCGCCTGAATGACATCACAATCAATCAACAATGTCTTCTCACCAAGTGCAGACATATCAATTACAGCTCGCAAACTTCTTCCAATTAAACGCTGAATCTCTTGGGTCCTACCTGAAAGTTTCAATAACTCCCGCTGTTGCCTTTGAGGGGTCGAAGCTGGTAACAAGCGATACTCAGCACTTAGCCAACCTTTTCCCTGACCTTCCCTCCAAGGTGGAACCCCATTTTTCAAACAAACACTGCATAAGACAGAGGTAGAGCCTGCTCTTATGAGCAAAGAACTCAATGCAAAGCCCATTGGATCCAATGTGAACTGCAAAGGTCTCAAAGCATTAGAAGAGCGCCCAGCAAAACGTTTCATAGGAAAGGCACTAAATAACTAAAGGTCTCCAAATCATTGTCTCAAGCCTGAACAAGCATATGAAGACACCACAGATAGTGTTATAAAACTTGTATATCCCATTAGTAACGCTAGATTTGCACAATAAAGTTTCATAGGGTTAAAAGGATATTTATGACTGCAAGCCTGAGAGTTAGAGAAATCTCCCAATCGCAAAACAGACTTGTTAACCCTGATGGACTACAGCCCAGCCCGGCACCCCCTATTCGCCCACCAATCCATTTAGTCTCACCAGAAGGCCAACTACAAGTACATACTGCGCCATATAGAGGAAGCTTTTCAGTAGTTTTAAGCGAAGCTCTTAGAGCTGCAGGTTTAGGTCGAAAAGTGTTAGTAGCCCAATTTCTCAAAGGTGGAGTAAATCAGGGAGTTGACGGATCTGTACACCTTTGTGGCCGACTCGAATGGATGAGACCCGCCATCTCAGGTTGTGTTGTCGAAAAAGCAAATAATCAATCTGACGAAAGCAGCAATAACGATTCGGTTCAAGCAGTTCAAGAAATCTGGAGCGCCTGCAAACAGCACGTTATCTTGGGGGATCTAGATCAACTAGTTTTAGATGAAGTGGGTTTGGCCATTGCACTTGGCTATCTCAAAGAAGATGATGTAATCAATACTCTTGAACAACGTCCAGGGGCAATGGATGTAATCCTTACAGGACCATCTATCCCTGATCGGATAAGTTCAATGGCTGATCAATTTACCGAATTACGTTCTGGCCACTAATGCTTAAAAACGATCGTTGGATTAAAGAACAAGCCGAGGCTGGAATGCTTGAGCCCTTCCAGAGTCATCTTGTTAGACATCTACAACCAGAGACCAATCAAAATCCTGTACTTAGCTTTGGCTGCTCATCCTATGGGTATGACCTAAGACTTTCCGAAAAAGAGTTTCTGATTTTTCGCCATGTACCTGGCACCATAATGAATCCAAAAAAATTCAACCCTGCCAACTTAGAATCAACACCTTTAAATAGCGATCAGGACGGTAAATATTTCATTCTCCCAGCTCATTCTTATGGCCTTGGTGTCGCCTTAGAGAAAATGAAAGTCCCGAAGAATATTACAGTAATTTGTTTAGGGAAAAGCACATATGCAAGGCTAGGAATTATCGTAAATACGACTCCAGCAGAGGCCAGTTGGGAAGGACATTTGACACTTGAATTTAGCAATAGTTCTGGTGCAGATTGCAGAATCTATGCAAATGAAGGCATATGTCAATTACTATTTTTTGAAGGTGATCCTTGCGAAACTACATATAGTGATCGAAGTGGAAAATATCAACATCAACCCGAGCGAGTTACGCTTGCAAAGGTTTAATTATGGCAATTGTAGAACTTGTAGTTGTAACACCAGATGCCGAAGAAACAATGGCATATGTTGCTCGAGTAAGCAATCCAAAGAACCAAGACAACAAAGATTTCAAAAAATTAATTCAGTACTGCATAAAAAATGAACATTGGAGTGTTTTTGAGCAAGCATACATGACACTTCAGATTGAAACTAATAGAGGTATAGCCGCACAAATTTTGCGCCATAGATCTTTTACTTTCCAAGAGTTTTCCCAAAGATACGCAAATAGTACAGAGCTAGGGAAAATCAAAATGCCAGAATTGCGACGCCAAGATACAAAAAACCGACAAAACTCCTATAATGACCTACCAGAAGATGTAAAGAATAGATTTCAAGTTAGAATCCAAAATCAATTCGAGGAGTCAATCAATCTATACCAAGAAATGATCGATTCAGGTATCGCAAAAGAATGTGCAAGGTTTATATTACCAATTGGAACTCCAACAAGAATATATATGACTGGTTCCTGTCGCTCTTGGATTCATTATATCAAGCTTCGTTCAGGCCATGGAACTCAAAAAGAGCATATGGATATTGCCGTTGAATGTAAAAATATCTTCCGCAATCAATTCCCAATAGTAGCAAGTGCACTTGACTGGTAAAGCTTTCAAACTCAACTATGGCTTCGAGGTGAAAAGCTGTCATTAATTTGAGTGCTTATCGCATTTATATCACTAACTTTCCCATGCTGGATATCTATGTTTAGTTTTTCTTCTTTCAGAAGAGAGTTTGTCAATGTAATCAACTCCGCTTTACTTCTTAGCCCTATTGAACTGCCAGATTGATTTCCATTAGCATCAAAAAAATTCAATTGAGGAATCCCATTAACCTCATACTTATCTAATAAGTCATGCCATCGTCTATTATCTACATTTAATAAAACTATATCAATTTTCTTTTCAGTTTGTTTTTCAACAGCCAACATTGACGGTGCCATTTCTCTACAAGCTTCACACCAATCTGCATAAAACTCAAAAATAGTTGCCCTCCCATTTGAAAGGGCAACCTCAGGTTCAAGGGATTGGCGCGCGAGTGTATCAAGTGGTGCCTGAGAAATAATCCCTCCTCGATACAAGAAGAGTAGAATTGCCATCAAAATAGCCGATAAAAGCAAAATAATTTTTTGGCTAGTTCCTATTGCTGTTTGCTTGGAGCCGAAACTCATAATAAAAACGATATTTAGGGAGCTATTGAATTCAGATAAGGATAATTCAAAAATCTTCCTAGCCCATCCTGTATAAGACTTTATAACTAAGATTTAACTTAGATCAAAGCTTTGAAATTTTTAATAATTCAAGCTATTTAACTAAATAACTCTGAAAGCTATTTTGGTTATTAGAGCTTTTTCTTAACTTAAATACCTAATTTCTTTTACTAAGAGCCTTTATTAAGCTAATGTCTCTTGACATTTAACGTTTAATTCATTCTTTTTGAGCCAATGGCTAACAATGCAATGCATCCTGTTGGCCAACCAATAGGAACCAAGAGCAATACAACTTTTGGAACAGATGGAGTTCGAGGCAAAGCAGGTAAGGACTTAAGCCCTGCCCTTGCACTACAAATAGGCTTCTGGTCGAATTATGTATTACCTAAAGAAGGAGCGGTGTTAATTGGTCAAGACTCACGACTAAGTGGAGATATGGTTACTGCAGCTTTAACTGCTGGATTGACGTCCGCAGGAAGAGAAGTGTGGCATATAGGCCTATGCCCAACACCAGCAGTGCCACAGCTTATAAAAAAATATCAAGCTGCTGGAGGATTCATGGTTTCTGCCAGTCACAATCCTCCGGAAGATAATGGAATCAAAATCTTTGATGCTGATGCTGTCAAAATCGACTCAGGCAAACAAAAATTAATTGAATCAAGTCTTAGAGGCGAAGATTCAAAGGTCAAATTAATGTCTAATTTGAGTACTTTTGGAAAGTCATATCAACGTCAAGAGCTTTTAGGTGACTATCAACAAAAGCTCCTTAACTCTGTTCAAGGGGAAAATTTAAATGGTATTCCAATCGTTCTAGACCTTTGCTGGGGATCTGCTACATCTTGTGCTGCAGAAATTTTCCAAGCACTGGGAGCTGACCTCACAGTGCTTCATGGAAAACCAGATGGAAGTCGCATCAACGTAAGTTGCGGTTCCACAAATCTAAAGAAGCTTAGAGAAGCAGTGCTAGAAAAAGGGGCCGAAATGGGCTTCGCTTTCGACGGAGATGCAGATCGGGTTCTAGCAATTGATGGCAAAGGGAGAGTAATTGATGGAGATCATATTCTTTATCTGTGGGGTTCAACGCTTCAAGAACATGGTGAGCTTCCAAGCAACAGAATTGTTGCAACAGTTATGTCCAACCTTGGTTTTGAAAGAGCCTGGAAAGAACGAGGTGGGGTATTACAACGTACGCCTGTCGGTGATCAAAATGTTCATGAAGCAATGACTAAAACAGGAGCAGCCTTAGGTGGAGAACAGTCTGGGCATATACTTTCGGCAAAGCACGGTCTTTTTGGAGATGGTTTGCTCACAGCAATTCAAGTGGCAACAATATGCAAAAGCAAGAACTTGACCCTGGAAAAATGGAGGGATACAAGCTTTAAATCATTCCCTCAAAAATTGGTCAATGTATCTTTGCCCAATCTTGTTCACAAAATAAACTGGAAAGAATGTGAACCTATCCAAAAGGCTGTTACACAAGCGGAGAGTTCAATGGGAGAAGATGGAAGAGTTCTGTTAAGAGCAAGTGGGACTGAACCATTACTACGTGTAATGGTTGAAGCTAAAAAGCAAGGAGATGTAGATTCTTGGACTTCCCATCTAGCGAAACTCGTAGAAGAACATCTAGATGTTGCATAATAATAGTTATTAGTTCCATATAAAACATTTACATTCAACCAATCTAGGAATACATCATTGCTTTATTTAAAAAGCATTGATAATTAGCTTCTAAAACTTCAAGTTGAGGAATTTCATTATTATTTCTAAAATACAAGGCTCTATAAATCGGTAAATCTCTAGAAATAGCATAAGCCTCTCTCTCAGTAGCCACAGGGAAGGGTTTATTCGTTAGTAAATCTCCATAAGTAGTTTCAAAAAGATCAAAACAACCACTACTCTCAATAAGAAGTTGCATTGGCTTAATGACTGGCAATACATCACTCTGAACAAAAAGTTGGCAGCCTGGATAAAGTCTTTTCGCTAATGATATTAATAATAATGGTTGTAAAACCCTTCTCTTCTGATGACGTCTTTTAAACCATGGGTCAGGGAATTGTATAGAAACAATTGACAAGGTCCTACTTGGTAATATAGATAACCAATTGATTAAGCTTACATTTGCATTGCAAAAAATAAATCTCAAATTTTTTAATCCTAAGTGTTCTCTTTCTCTCTCCGCTGCAATTACTAAAGATTGACGAATCTCTAATCCCAAGAAATTCTTTTCAGGCTGGATAGCTGCCATCTCCAGTAAAAATTTGCCTCTTGCACAACCAATATCTAGATGTATTGGCATTGCTGGGTTCTCGAACAATGCTTCCGGATGTGGCAGCTCTAAAGGCAGCTGAAAAAAGCGACTGAGTGGGTTTACATGCTGGCGCACTGCAGAGATGCTGATGAAAAATGATATTTCTCACCAAAACCTAACAAGTCTTGTAAAAGTCAACACTAGGTTGATAATGACATCTTACGAAGCGATTAAGTGCCAGATCTTTCATACCGAATTCTTGTTTGGTTGGCATACCGTCTTGCAGCATCAGTTGCTATTGGCCTGCCTTTAATCATTCTCATTTGGGCAGCATTCCGGAAAGAAGCTGCCATTGTCAGATTGCTATCAATCTATTGGAAAATCGCAAGCCTCATGGGGATTAGCATATTGCTACTAACCGATCAACGGCCTATTGGTTATCTAACTTTTTTCCTTTCTCCATTTTTAATGGTTGCCTCTGTATGGTTCTGGGTGGATCTAAGCGAAGAACTTACTGATCTGCCTCCCTGGAGAGCTCTTCCTTTCACGGTAAGACTATGGAGATGGTCCTTAAGCGGGTTTGGATTGATCTTTGGCAGCATTAGCTACGCAGGCCTTGAATGCATAAAAGGAATAAAAAATACAAATTGCTTACCCTGGACTGAAAAGCCACTAATTATTCATCACAGCACTAAGGGAATCTTTGAATTCCTATTTGGAGGAAATTGGAATGAGCCAGTAACTGCTTTTATTGGCTATTTTGCTTTGGTTATATACACTATAGGGCTATTACAATGGCTTCTAATTCAACTACCAAAAAGCGGAAGAATTGCAGGAGGATTTTAATTAATAGGATGAGGTGCCAGCAAGCAAAATGATATTTAAAGCATTAAAGGTTGATTTTAATAGAACCATTTGCATATATTGATGGTGATCATTAATGGAATATTAATCTGTAAAGCTTAAACTTATAAGCGATTCATTACATCTACACATCTTCCACAAATATCTGGATGTTTACTGTTTTCACCGGTATTTGTACTGAAATGCCAGCAACGGTTGCATTTTAAACCCCGTGCCTTCGCAACTTCTATCAATCCAATCTCTGTTTCTTGACTGACCAGTACCTCCGCCCAAGGTTCTCCTCCTAATTGCAACTGAGACACCAAAAGCCAATCTCGTAAAGAATCAACTTCAGGATCCCCTTCATGATTTAACCAGCTTAAGGCCTTTCGAATAGATTCAACCTTGGGTTCAAAGCGAATAGCAGCCTGAAGACCTGCACCAAGATTATGTTTGTTTCTGCAATCTTCCAAAATACGATTGATAGAGCTTCTTAATTCTCGCAACTCATTTATACCCACCACTAATGAGCTGTCTCTCCAAGTGTCAGGAATATCTGGCCACCCTCTTTGGAAAACAGATTTATGTTCTACTGAATAAGGTAAATTCTGCCATATATCTTCAGCCATGTGACATAAAACTGGTGCTATTACAACTGCCATATGCTCAACGACAAGAGACAAAACAGTCTGGCAAGTCCGCCTTCTCTTATCAAAAGGTGCGCTCACATAAAGCCGATCTTTTGCAATGTCCAAATAGAAATTTGACAAATCAACTACACAGTAACTTTGAAGAATCTGAAAAAATTTATAAAATTCATAGTTCTCAAAAGCCAAGTTAATCTCGTCAAAGACTTCAGCAGTTCTATTGAGCATCCATCTATCCAATAGCGGTAAGTTCTCAACACTAATCTGGTCAGTCTTTGGATTAAAGTCATGCAAGTTACCCAAAAGATATCTAGCAGTATTTCTAACCTTTCTATAAACATCTGAAAGTTGACGTAATATATTCGAACCTATGGGAACATCAACAGAATAATCAACCGAACTCACCCATAATCTAAGGACATCTGCACCAAAAGCAGGTTGATGCTTTTGGTTAGAGCCCCCATTAATAATTATCTCTGGGTCAATAATATTACCCAGAGATTTGCTCATCTTGCGACCATTTTCATCTAAAGCAAAGCCATGAGTTAATACAGTTCGATAAGGAGAGTGATTATTGACTGCAACAGAAGTGAGTAATGATGATTGGAACCATCCTCGATGTTGATCAGACCCTTCTAGATAAAGATCAGCAGGATAAGAAAGGTCATCTTTTTGATTTAAAACAGCCGCCCAACTAGATCCAGAATCAAACCAAACATCCATAGTATCTGTTCCTTTAATCCATCTTTCAGCTTGATCAGCATAGGAAGGTGGCAAAAGTACAGATTCATCTTTTTCCCACCAAATATCCGCACCATGATCCCTAATTAATTTTTCAATATGATCAATAGTCTCAGCATTCAAAAGCACCTCACTTCCATCTCTCTCATAAAACACAGGAATAGGGACTCCCCAAGTCCGCTGTCTTGATATACACCAGTCACCACGTTCTTTTACCATCGCCTCGATGCGGTTTCGACCCGACTCTGGCAACCACTTCACATCATTAATCGAATTCAATGCTTGGTCACGAAAACCTTCTACAGATGCAAACCATTGTTCCGTAGCACGGAAAATGGTTGGCTTTTTCGTACGCCAGTCATAAGGATAGCGATGCGAATATTGCTCCTCTTTTAAGAGGCAATCCTTCTCTTTTAATGCTTTAATAATTTCATTATTCGCATCCTTTAGTACGTTTAAACCTTCAAATTCACCTGCTTCAGATGTAAGAATTCCTTTCTCATTAACTGGACATAAAACTGGAAGATTATATTTACGTCCAGTGTTAAAATCATCAATACCATGACCTGGTGCTGTATGCACTAATCCCGTACCAGATTCTGTTGTTATATAATCACCTCCAATCACTATTTCACTAGTTCGATCCATTAATATATTTTTATATACAATTCCTTCAAGTAAAGAACCTTTCACAACAGCAAGAGCATTTAATGAAAGCCCTAAAGTTTCACCAATAACCGGCAAAAGGTCAGCAGCAACAACTACAAAGCAACCATCCTTATCAGTTGCAAATGCATAGTCAATATGTTCATTCACTGAAATCGCAAGATTTGCAGGAAGAGTCCATGGTGTGGTCGTCCAGATGGCAATTTTTAAAGTTTTAATAATTTCACTTTTACTTTGAGGAAGCTCAATGCCTTGACTCAACAGTGCATTTCGCAGAGCCTCTGGAACAACAACTGCTGGGAATGCAACATAAACACTTGTACTGATATGTCCTTCTGGGTATTCCAGTTCAGCTTCTGCAAGAGCTGTTCTAGAGCTAGGGCTCCAATGCACTGGCTTGAGTCCACGATAGATATATCCCTTCAAAACCATCTGGCCAAAAACATTTATTTGTGCAGCTTCATAATCTTTCTGCAGTGTTAAGTAGGGATTTTCCCAATCAGCCCAGACACCCCATCTACGGAAACCTTCCTTTTGAATAGCAACCTGCTTAAGGGCATAAGAAGCTGCTTTCTTTCTTAATGTGAGTGGAGTTAATTTTTCACGTTCTTGTTTTTTAAGGGCCTGTAAAACCTTTAACTCAATAGGAAGGCCATGACAGTCCCATCCAGGAACAAAGCGTACTTTTCGGCCACGCATAATCTGATACTTGATAATTATGTCTTTCAAAACTTTGTTCAGGGCGTGGCCCATATGCAAAGCACCATTCGCATATGGAGGGCCATCATGCAATGTAAAAAAAGAGCCTTTATTACTCAAGCCAAGTTTGAAGTCAATACCTAATTGCTTCCAAAGCCTTTGAAGTTCAGGTTCTCTCTGCGAAGCATTTGCTCGCATACCAAAACTTGTCTCTAAAAGGTTGAGTGTGCCTTTATAAGAAGGGCGCTCATCCCCTTGAATAGGATTCTTCTCCTTAGTCACGATCACATTTCAATAAAGAGATTATGAATCCTTAGATGCACTCTGTCCCTCCAATGTCTCTTGAGGCTGTTGTTTCACCTGTTCATTTGAGCTTGGCAATCCCTCATCTGATTTATTAACGCTTTGATTTGGAGATTGCTGCTCAGAGCTCTTATTTTCAGGTCTCACCCACTTCTTTTTAATAGAGTTTGTCTTGGTTGTCGAAAAAGCCAATTTAATTAACGAACCCAGAACACCTATCGGCTGCAAGATAATTGCGCCAATCTGTTTAATACCACTAGTCCATCGCTCAGCAGAAGACAAACGGATCTTCTCTTCATGACTAAGTTGGTTCCATCGACTCAGAGAAACTTCACAACCAAGGCGACTTGTCAAAAGAAAACCAGACACCACAGCAAGTATTGGCGCTCCAGTCAGTCGATCATGAGAAGTTACAAGAACTAAGCCTAAAAAAAGCGTTACAGCCCCCCACAACGAGTCCCTAGGACGACTGAGTTCTGTTACAAGAAGAGGCAACACCAATACTGCAAAGCCCAGTAATAATGCCAAAGCCCCAATAAATATGGCCACCATGATTTACTTTTAAACCTCACCCATTGTGGACACTTGATTAGAGTTCATTCATTAAGCCCATCTGGCGGAATTGGTAGACGCGCTGGTTTTAGGTACCAGTGACCTAGGTCGTGGGGGTTCAAGTCCCCCGGTGGGCATCTATTTCTTAACCTGAAGTGGAGTTTGTTTTTGCGATAATCCCTGAGCAATGACCCAGGCAGTTCAAACACCAAATCCAAGTGAGGTGTCCCAAAAATTGCTCTCTACTGCTCATTGGCAAAAAGTCATTCAGCAGTATTTGGACCCACCTAATCCTTGGAACCTCACGGTGGGATTATTTCTTGGTGGTTATTTTTTAGCAGGGCTAAGCATATGGCAGTGGTATCAAGGTAGTTGGCCATTGCCTGTATTAGTTGGATTAGCATATTTGGCCCTTCACATGGAAGGAACTGTTATTCATGATGCAACGCATAATGCTGCTCACCCAAATCGCTTCATAAATCAAGCAATGGGGCATGGTTCAGCAATTTTACTTGGCTTCAGCTTTCCAGTATTCAAAAGAGTGCATCTTCAACATCACTCTCATGTAAATGATCCTAAAAATGATCCTGATCATATTGTTAGCACTTTTGGACCTGTCTGGTTAATTGCTCCAAGATTTTTTTATCACGAATATTTTTTCTTCGAGAGAAAGCTATGGCGTCGTTATGAGCTTCTTCAGTGGGGGCTAGAAAGAAGCTTATTTATCTCAATAGTAATTGCTGGGGTTAGATTTGATTTTATGAATGTGATCTATAACCTTTGGTTTGGGCCAGCCTTAATGGTAGGAGTCACTCTTGGGATTTTCTTTGACTATCTACCACATAGGCCTTTCCTCTCAAGAAGTAAATGGAAGAATGCAAGAGTTTACCCAAGTAGAATAATGAACTGGATGATAATGGGACAAAATTATCATCTTGTACATCATTTATGGCCATCTATTCCTTGGTTTGAATACAAACCTGCTTATGAAGCTACTAAGCCTCTTTTAGATGCAAAAGGCTCACCTCAAAGAATAGGAATATTTGAGAGTCGTGAAGATGGATTCAACTTTCTTTATGACGTATTCCTTGGAATCAGAAGTCATAAAAAACGAAGAAGCAAAATGAGGCCATTAGCCAAACTTCTTCCTAAAAGTAAATGGAGAAGAGGTTGGATTGAACTATTGCATAAAACAGCAGTTACTCCAAATGCAAAAAGAAGCGTTCATTAATTAGTTAATCTGAAAGAATCTTAGGAACCCTATAAAAATCTCCTTCACGTTCAGGAGCCTGCTCTAAAAGAGCATCCCTAACTTTTGTGGTTAATACTAAGTCTTCTCTAAAAACATTAACAACCTCTACTGCCCTAGTAGTAGGTGAAACATTAGTTGTATCTACTTGCTCTAAATGAGCAACATATCCAAGTATTTTTTCCAATTGGGTTGTATACAATAAGACTTCATCCTCAGGCAAATCAAGGCGAGCTAATTGCGCAACCTTTTTAACATCATCAGAAGTTATCTTGCTCATAATTAAACCAAGAAATCAGATAAGTCCTTACTAAGGGCGGAAGCTGCCTTTTCTAGCAACATTTTGCCATGGTCTGCATTTGCCAAGAAAGGGTCTGAGCCCATACGCCCATCGGGATATCTTTGACGAAAATCCTCTGGTCCATTGATAGGGCCTGCAGGGGAAGGATCAGGCAATGGTCTTTGCTTACTTTGCAAGCTTGGCTCCAAATGCAATGTTAATGCAATCTCACTTGGCGTGGCATGTTGCCCCTCTCTATCGCCATATAGATCTTTTGCAGCAACAAAAACTTGTTGAGCCATAAACCAATTTGCAATCTTGCATTGCAATCTCGAAGCAGCAGGAATTCTCCTACTCTCAGCCGTTCTATAAGCCTGCATAAATGCCGCCTTTGCACTAGCAATATTGCCTCCATGACCATTAATCACAAAAATCCTTTCAAAACCATGAGAGGCCAATGACAACACAAGATCGTGAAGCAATGCAAGCATGGTTGACGGCTGCAGACTCATTGTCCCAGGAAAACCCAAATGATGCTCAGCCATACCAAAAGCTTGAGTTGGAGTGACTAAAACCCCAGTTCTTCGGCCTACTTCTAATGCGACAGCTTCAGAGGTCAAAGCATCAGTACCTATAGCACCAGTTGGGCCATGCTGTTCTGTAGAACCAATAGGCAAAATAATTCCCTTGCAATGCGTTAAATAATCAGCGACTTCTGGCCAAGTCTTTAGATCCAAACGAATATCACTAGGATTTTCAACAGGCCCAGGTAACGGTGATGAGATTTCTGAATCCATTGACATAATGCAAAGCAGAAGTGTCTTATCCTGAGAAGATGATTTTCTGGTTTGTAATAACCACCCTAAACAACACAGCCAAATAAAAGCTATGCCTTATAGAAATAATCACTTCTAGGAGATAAGCTAAATTTTTATATTGATTTATAGGCTAAAGAATTTAAGATCTTGGCAACCAAATATACAAAAGAACCCAAAAACCACATCTCCTCCCCAAGACATCAAAAACTCGCATATGAATATGTCAAATAACGAAAGTCGATTTTTTACAGATGTTTTACCATTTTCATTCTTTTGTAGACCTTCAGAATTAGTAGCCCCTGATTTGATTGGTTGCCTACTAGTTAAAAAAAAAGAGAATGGCGAATATTTATATGGGGTGATCGTAGAAACTGAAGCCTATTCACAAAACGAGGCCGCATGCCATGGGCATGAACGCAGAACTAAAAGCAATGAAACTCTTTTTGGGGAGCCAGGGAATTTTTATGTTTACCTCACATACGGCATCTACCACTGTGTAAATGTAGTTACCCATAAATGCAACTGGGCAAATGGGGTACTTCTTAGGTCTTTAGCCTTACCAAAAGAGCATGAAAGGATAGCGTCTGGTCCAGGGCTACTAGCCAACAGATTTGCCTTGAATCGATCTCATGATAATTTGCCTATCTCAATAGAAAATGGTTTGTGGCTGACTAGAAGTACATCAGAAACAAGTATGGAGAATATTGTCCAAACAACAAGAGTTGGCATTTCTAAGGCAATAGATTTACCTTGGCGCTGGTATCTTCAAAGGAGTCGAAGTATTAGTAAACGAGCTAAAGGTGATCGTTGTCCTAGCAAAATGAAAGCTTGGAGCCCATCGATTGGTTTTAATCCATGAGTGGCTGGAACCATCGGCACATTATTGATTTAGCAACTTTCTCAAAAGAGGATTTCAACTCTGTTCTCGAGCTAGCTAATCGATTTAAAAATGTTCCAACTACAGGGACGCGGAAGTTACCAGCCCTGCAAGGTCGTTTAATTGCAACATTATTTTTTGAACCAAGTACCAGAACACGCAGCAGCTTTGAGTTAGCAGCAAAGAGACTCTCAGCAGATGTTCAAAGCTTTGCCCCAAAGAGTAGCTCTTTAAGCAAAGGTGAAACAGCTTTAGATACAGCCCTCACATACGTAGCTATGGGGGCTGATATCTTAATCGTTCGCCATGAATCAACAAATGTCCCTGAACAATTAGCACATTGTTTAGACAAAGCAGGTTATAAAACTTCTGTTCTTAATGGTGGCGATGGACTACATAGTCATCCAAGTCAAGGATTGCTAGATCTATTTACACTTGCAAAGTTTTTTAGTCCTGAGAATCCTGTCCCTTCGGTACTAGAAGGCAAAAAGATAGTGATCGTTGGTGATATTTTGCACTCAAGGGTTGCAAGGTCCAACATCTGGGCTCTGACTGGGGCTGGAGCTAATATTGTCCTTTGCGGACCAACAACTTTATTGCCAGAAGCATTTGAAAATTTTGTAGATGCACCACCACCAGGTCAAAAACATGACCCAATCAAGCGCCGAGGCAAGATAAAGGTGATGAGGTCACTTAAAGAAGCTTTTCAAGATGCAGATGCTGTGATGACTCTGCGTCTACAAAAAGAACGTATGCGTCAAAACTTACTTACAGATCTATATGAATATCATACTGAATATGGAGTAACCCATGAAAGTCTTAAATGGTGCAGAAAAGATGTTCCTGTTTTGCACCCAGGGCCAGTTAACAGAGGTGTGGAAATCAGCAGTGCTCTTGTCGAAGACACCTCAATTTGCCTCATAAATGAACAAGTCAGCAATGGCATCCCAATTCGGATGGCCCTACTCTATCTATTAGCCGCAAGTGTCTAATCATCAGGGGAATTATAAATAGTAAATCATAAAACTTAGAGATATATTTAACTTTGACCAAAGAGTATCTCTAAATATCTACAATAACTTAAACCCTTCTAATAATAATCCATATAACAAACCCATCCGAAAAGAATCTATGATTTTGGTAGAGAAAGAGCCGCCACTACGAAACAATCCAGTCCTTCTCAATCGAATCATAACTTCCAAAATCAAAACAATAATAAAGGCTCCTACAGGATCCATTAAGGCTAATGCGCCATTAATTGTTCCAACTGAGCTCCCCAAGAAAAATCCTACAAGAATAATAATTAACAAGAAAGAGTACCTTCGCCATGGATTAAACGCCCAAAGCTCTAAGCGCTCTATTGCTAGTCCAAGGCTTTTACGAAAACTTGTGGATTGCAACTTCTGTCCCATAGAATTAAATATACCAGAATCCCAAAATTTGAGTTGATTTTTAAGAAAGCCATTTGCAAAATTGCAAAGCACTAAATCATCAGAATAAGGTTTTAGTTCTCGAAATCAAATCAAGATTCCAACAACAACTCTTTAAGAACTCTAATCATAGGCATTTAAACCTTGGCAAAAGAAAATGAATTTAAAGATTTCTTATTTTGAAAGTCAAAGATTTCTTCAATCTATTTCTTACTACTATTGAACTATACTTTACCCTTTAACAATTCAAGCAAAGCCTTCATCTAAGAACAAATCTCAATTGCATACTCTTAAGAAACAAGCCATCATCCATTAATGCGTAAACATCTCTCTTAATTCTTGTCAGCTATAGCAAATATCAATTACTTCCGATTCACGTTTTAACAGAGGAATTTCGTGAATGACCTCATTGATTTATATTCTCCCGCATTCGGCAGATCAAAAAGCCTGGATCGATTCGAGAAGAAGAGATTTAAGGACCATATTATTGCAATAGTCAAACGATAAAATAATGACCAAATTTGCTGTTCACCTGTTCATCAATAACCTTATGGAGGATAGGGGATTTGAACCCCTGACCTCTGCGGTGCGATCGCAGCGCTCTACCCACTGAGCTAATCCCCCAACACCAACAAAATAGCGTCCATGCATAATGCCTGAAAAACAACTTCCTGAAGTAGACATCAAAAAGAATCTAATGATTTAACTTCTACACAAATAAGGTACTCAGGATATCTGATGCAAAGCAGATCAATGTCCTCTTGCAAGCCTTATTAAGGCAAAACAGACTTCTTCATTCTCATTGCAATACTAATTAGCTTGGATAAATTGAAATTCTAGTCCTACTTAAGCTGAGACTAATTAATTAATGATTCTGACTTGATCGTTCAGGGAGATGTAGATGACAGTCGAGACAAAGCCTCCATTAAACGGACGTCGTCTGCTGATAGGAGCAAGTGGAAGTATCGCTGCTGTGAAAACCCCACTACTTGTAAGTGCCTTAATAAAGGCAGGCGCAGAAGTTCGCTGCATTGTCACTCCAAGTGCTGCACGCCTAGTCAGTCCCATCTCACTTGCAACATTAAGCAGACATCGTTGTTACCAAGATGACGACCAGTGGAGTTCTCAAGAAGCCAAACCTTTACATATTGCCCTTGCTGAATGGGCAGAAGTAATAATTGCTGCTCCTCTTAGTGCGTCATCGCTAGCAAGATGGGCCCAGGGACTTGGAGATGGACTATTAGCAAGCACACTGCTGGCATCGGAGTGTCCTGTCATTGCTGCTCCCGCAATGAATACTGGCATGTGGGAGAACCCTTCTATTCAGAACAATTGGCGCACAATCCAAAAAGACTCTAGAGCCCTGACTTTGTCACCTGCCTCAGGCTTGTTGGCCTGTGATCGTATTGGTGATGGACGAATGGTTGATCCAGAGTTAATTCAACTAGCGATTACAAGTGGACTTATCAATACAGATAAATATGGGTTTTTAAAAAAAGACTGGCTAGGCAAAAAACTTCTTGTAACTTCTGGTCCAACTGTAGAAGCCTTAGACCCTGCAAGATTAATCACGAATCGCAGCAGTGGTCTGATGGGAGTTCTTCTAGCCCAGGCTGCGCGCCTAAGAGGAGCACAGGTGGATTTAATTCATGGGCCACTACAACTTTCTAAAGGCTTGATAGATGGTCTAAACACTCACCCTGTTAATGATTCATTAGATATGCAAAAAAGCTTGACGCTTTTGCAACCCTCTGCTGATGCTGTTGTCATGGCAGCCGCAGTGGCAGATATAAGAAGAAAAGGAGGCGCAATATCCAACAAATTAAGCAAAGAGGACTTGTTAGCTTCTATGTCTAGCGCTTTTGAAGCAGTTCCAGACTTATTAGGTGAAATGGTTCAAAGACGTACAAATGGTCAGATTCTTCTTGGCTTTGCAGCTTTAACTGGAAATGACTTCGAGCTTGAAAAACTAGGGAAAGAGAAAAAGCTCCGCAAAGGCTGCGATCTGCTCATGGCCAATCCAATTGATCGAATTGGTCAAGGCTTTGAAAAAAATGCCAACGGTGGATTCCTTTTAGGTCCCAAAGGAATGGTTAAATCCATCCCTGTAACCTCAAAATTGGACTTAGCGCATCAATTACTTGACGCGCTCATCGCACTAAAACCAAATATTTCTCAAAATCATTAATAAAGCTGCATCTTGCAAACCTTTAGCCCAATAGCTAAAAACCCTTGGCAATAAAGGCTTTTCAAAGCCAAGGCGATTATTAATAGTATTTAAAGAAGCGACAGGTTGTTGAGAGCTGCAAAAGGCTGGCCTTTGGGAGCATTTGCCCCCTGTAAGATCCCAACTGATTCATTGGGCGGTTTATACCGCAGTCATCTGGCCTTTAGGCTTCTTCTC
>MDTE01186920.1_pt1 | contig 30463 bp, 28 predicted proteins | sample 811231 | NCBI WGS metagenome assembly MDTE01 (sample SAMN05326651, study PRJNA326480) | marine metagenome | isolation source: seawater | place: Indian Ocean: Red Sea | collected 2010 | reverse complement strand
TTTGGCGGCTTCATAGTGTAAAAAGCTAGATAATGCTACTCCAGTAATAGCTGATTTATTTATTACATCAAATATATGTTTGTTATTACCTGCTCCACCATGTGCAATAGTTGGTACAGAAATATTTTTAGATATCTGATCTACCAAAGAAATGTCAAAACCCTCTCCCAGGCCTTCTTTATTAACAGCAGTAATTACAATTTCTCCAGCACCATTATCTTCAAGCTTTTTTGCCCATTCTAGTGGACTGATATCAACAAGATCTCTTCCTGATGATTTTGATATAAAATACTTTTTTTTAATTTTTATACACTCCAAACCAACTGATATTGTTGATGACCCATAAACTCTTGAAGCTTTTTTTATAAAATTTATATTATCAATTGCAGCTGAATTAATACAAACTTTATCTGCACCAGCTTTTAAAGCCTTTTCAATATCATATATTGTCTTAATACCTCCACCAACAGTTAAGGGAATGTACAAATTTTTTGCAGTTCGAGAAATAAACTTAGTTAAATTATTTATACCATAAAGCGTCGCAACATTATCAACGTAGTAAATTTCATCTGCTAGTGAATTGTAATAATAATTTGCAAATTCATAAGGGTCCCCTAAAACTCTTAAACCCTCTAAATTAATTCCTTTAATAAGTTGACCATTTTTAATATCTAATCTAGGAATTATTCTGATAACTCTATTTTTTTTTTTCATATGCAGTTAAAATTCTATGGGGCTTTTCTCTCCTCTAAATTTTAATCTTTTTATATGAATATTCCCAAATCTATCATTGGCTGCTACACCTAATTTCTCAACATCGTTTATTGGAAGTGTATCTCCATGAAAAGCATAGTGCCAAACTTGCTTATTTTTTGAAAAGTCTAAATTATCATGTATATATCTTTTCTTTTTTGTTTTGATACAAAAAAAAGGTTGTGGTCCAAATACTTTTCCTTGGGTACATTTAATTGTTAATGAAGGAACGTCTGAGAGAGTTTTTTTTTTAAATATAACTTTTAATTTAATTGGCTTTTCAATTTTTTTTGTTTTTTCTTTAAATTTTACTAATTCAACAAATGCATCTCTAGCTTCTGCATATTTAAACTTTACTTTTGGATATTTTTTTGACGATTTTATTATCATTTTTCTTAAATAATTGACTTCCGTTTCTAAGTTACGAAAATCATGACTTGCCAATCCCACTAATGCTGGTTTATTTTTATTTGCTTGTGAAAAAGCCCTGTTCATTTCTTTTTGATCAATACTCCCAATTCTATTCATTACATTTAAAGCTCTACCAATCCACCTTCTGCAGTTCCCGATTTTTTGATAATCATCGTGGTCTGGATGATAAATAGACCAATCTTTAGGCGCTCTTCTCCAATCACCTGATCTTCCATTTTTAAAGTCAATACTGTTATCAATATCTTCGTTATTCAGAGTGGACATATTAGATATATCGAAAGGTATCCATTGTTCCAGAAACCAGTTACTATCTGGTCTTTCAGTTTGAAATCCTGCTCTATATACTGACGGAAACCAATTCCTTTCAAGTATCCTCCTACATAAAATTTGGTAGAGTTCTGGTGAATTTACATATGATGTTGCACACCGATGAGCATCATTATAAGTTGACATAGGATGAAAATGCCAATGTATTTTATCCTTATTGTTTTTATATTTTTGAAGTACTTTTGAGTAGTAATCATATATTTTATGATAACCAAGTGTTCTCTTACGGGGATTAAATTTATAACCAACATGATCAAGACAATGCCAATTAAAAATCCAGCTTCCACCAAATGAGTCTTTGTCATTATTTCTGAAATTTTTAGAAAAAATATTTTTGATCATTTTGTCAATTTTTTTCCAATTATCATTGTAGTTGGTAAGATGATTAGAAAGTAAAGTTGAAACAGCATCTTCTTTACCGTTTAAATTTATCTTTTTATTTTTAAGTTTTTCTAAGATATTTTTTTTTGGTGAAAGTTTTAGATTAAATACATCATAAAGCCTATCAAATTTTGCTTTCAAACTCTCATATAATGGCCCTTCAGTATCTACGCTATGTACTATGTAAACTATTTTTTTTTTCATAATTTATTTTAATTATATATAAATTTATTTTTATTAAACCTTTTTTTGATATTTTCTTTTATTTGTTTAATTGATATTTTTTTTTTATAAAAATCTTTTAAAATTGTATCATTAAAATCTTTATTTTTAGTGTATCTTTTTTCTAATTTGTAGTTTTGCTTAAGAGGAACAGTTTTAAATATAGTTTTGTTTTTAATTTTTTTGGATAATAAATAATGAGCATTCTTTACTACACTCATAGTATATTCAAAGGTATTATTAAATTTTTTATCGGGAAAAACATGAAAAATTATTTTTCCACTATCTAAACCCTTTGAAAGATAGTGTATTGTTGCACCAACTAAATGAGGATTATTATCATACAAGGCCCAGAAATTACAGGAGGATCCTCTGTAATAAGGTGATAAACCCATATGTATATTTATAGCCTTTTTGTTAATAAGAAAATTTATTAACCAACCTTTTATATAACTTGATCCAAATACTATATATATGTCAGAATTTAGTGCCTCTAAAATATCCTTTTTAGCTAAATAATTTAAGTCACCATGTCTTATAAATTTACATTTTACATTTTTGTTTACAAATCGATTTTTGGAAAAAAATTTTTTTTCAGCCTCTTTTACATCTGTAAAGTATTTTTTCATTAAATTTGTCTTTTTAAAGAAGTCATTAACTTCTCCTGGAAATAAAGTTTTTCCTTCAATAATTGCAAAACAGTCAGTGGATATCTTAGATAGCTTATTTATTAAATTTATATGCCTTAAATCATTGCTAGTAAATATTGTTATTTTCATCTTAATTTTTTTATAAGTTCTACGTGATCAAGTCTTGGTATTTCTAATAAAGAACTAATTTTTTTCTTTTTGTATGAAAGAAAACCAATCTTAATTCCTATATTTTTTAAAATTTTAAGAGTATTTTTATTATAACGTCCAAATGGATGTGACATGGAAAGAGGTCTAGATTTTGTAAATTTTTTAATAAAAAGCATATTGTTTTTGTACTCTCTCATTTGATCTTTATATAATAAATTTGGCAAATTTACTGGGTGAGTTGAAGAATGTAATCCGATAATATGTTTTTCTTTAATAAGTTTTTTTATATCAGTCCTATTCATGAATAATTTTTTGATGGCTAACTTATAATTAAATTTTTTTTTTTTCATTAATTTAAACATTAAAGTTTCATATGAGTCCTTACTCAAAATTTTATCTCTACAAAATCTATATTGCCTGTCTTCAATCGAATAAAATTTGTACTGATTTAAATATTTATTTGTAAACTTTTTCTTATATTTTAAAAAATCGTTGGTAAAAAATAATTTCATGTGTTTAAAGAAATCTTGATAAAAAAATTTAATTTTTTGGTATTTAGTATTTCTAAAATACCTAAAAATTTCAAGATTATCTGGATTATTTTTAAAGGCACCATTGTATACAAAGAAAAAAGCTTTAATTTTAAATTCTTTTAAAATGGGCAAAGCAATATCAATTTGACATTTCAGACCATCATCAAATGTTAAACATATATCTTTGTAAGTAATTTTTTTTTTTAAGATTTTTTTAACATAATCATCAGCATTATTTAAAATATATTTTTTTTTTAATGAAATTACAATTTTTTTTAACTCATTCTTAGATATTGAGCCTTGACCTTTTTTATGGACATGGCTGTGAAAATGATGAAACATAACTCCAAATGTCATTATAATATTTTATTTAAGTTTAATTTTTAACAGAGTTTGTGGCTGAATAATGCTTAAACCATTTATCATAATTTTTTTCTTATTCATATTTACAGTCCAACTTCTTACTGGATCTCTTTGACGTTTTAGATGGAATGGCATAAAAAATTGTTCAAACTTATAGCTTTTTATTTTTTTATTTTTTTTTAAAAATTTAATCACAGACTCTTTAGAAAAAATATTCCATCCTGTTTCAAAAGTATTTTTTTTATAGTTTTTTGATAGTCTATATTTTATAATAACATCAACCGGATCAGGATTAAACATATCGCAGATAAAAATCTCTCCTTCGGGCTTTGTCCAAAAAATTAAGTTAGAGAAACACTTTTCAAAATTATCAAATATTGGATGAACACCAATCAAAAAACTAATATCAAAAGTATTTTTTTTAAAAATATTTTTATTTAAAACAGATCCTCTTTTGAAATTAACACTTGGAACATATTTTTTAGCTTTATTAAGTAGATCTTTTCTTATGTCTATGCCAGTGTAATCGTTATTTGATTTTATTTTTTTTAAATAAAATAAAAACTCACCTGCTGCACATCCAAAATCACAAATTTTTTTATTTACAGAATTTCTTTTTATAGATCTTTTTGCAATAAACTTGAACATTTCTTTAGGTTTATTGTATCTATTTTCTTTTAAATATAACTTGTCGTGTGTCCTGATAACTTTCATTATTAAAATTAAGGATTTATTTTTACATTTATATCTAATTAAAGAAAGTTAAATAACTATTATTTGTTAATTTATATAAATTTTCAATTTTTACCTTATTTTTTTATAATTTAAGATAATAAATTACTAAAACTTATCTTTTTAATTTTTTTTTTGAATATTGCTTTGCTAAATTGTAATCGTAAATATTATCAATATCTAACTTTTCGAATTTATCATTAATAATATAGCCCTTTACTTTTGGTTTATAGAATGACTTATATTTGAATAGATTTTTTGAGTTTATTATATACAAATTTCCATTAGGTTCTAAATATTCCTCTAGTGAAAACTTCACTGAGCCCTTTTTTAAAAAATTATATTTATATTTTTTATTTTTTTGAAATGTTACAATCGAATGATTTGGATATTTCTTTATCAGATTTAAGCAATTAATATATGTTTTTCTTTTTCTGAAGGGAGATGTTGGTTGCATTAAAATAACATTATCAAAAAATTGTTTGTTTGTTTTTTTTAACCATTTTAAAGCATGTATTGCTACTGATGCAGACGTTGATTTGTCATCAGAAATATTTTTTGGTCTTAGCCACGGGCATAAAACATCATGACTTTTTGAAATTTTTTGCAATTTTTTGGAGTCTGTAGATACAAGTATTAAACCTGGTTTATTAATTGTTTTTGCAAATTCAATAGTATGCTCTAACAAAGTTTTGCCATTCAATTTCAAAAAGTTTTTATTTTTTAGTCTTTTTGAACCTTTTCTAGCTGGAATAATAATTAGATTTTTCATTTTTTTTTTTAAAATTTTCAAAATTTTCTAATGTACCAATTTCTTTCCATTCCTCGTGTGCTGGGAAAATAATAATTTTTTTTTTTTTCTTTTTTAATTCAAGAAAAAACTTAGGAGCATCTTTTTTAGTTTGTTTTTTTAAGTTGTTTAGTGTTGATTGAGAGAATATATATATACCTGCATTTATATAAATTCTATCAATTGGTTTTTCTTTGAAATTCATAATTTCAATACCTTTAGTTTGGATTACTCCGTAGGGATTTGAATTTGTAATAACCTTTGATGCCATTGTAGCATCAGCTTTATTTTTAATATGAAAATTTAACATTTCAGACAAATCAATATTAGTAAGTGTATCCCCATTGATAACAAATAATGGCTTTGAATTTTTTTTCTTGAAAAGACTAAGGGAACCTATTGTGCCTAAAGGTTTTTTTTCTTTTATATAATTAATGTTTGCGTCAAATTTCTTTCCATTACCAAAGTATGAAATTATTTTTTTTGAAAGATAATTTACAGAAATTGTAATATCTCTAAAACCTTGAGAAACCAAATTATTTATAATATGTTCTAATATTGGTTTACCTAAAATTTTTAACATTGGCTTAGGACATCTATCAGTATAGGGACGTAATCTTTTTCCAAGACCTCCTGCCATGATAACTATTGGATTTTTTATTATTTGTTTAATTTTATAATCGTTTATTGCATATAACCCAAATATTGAGTTATCATTATTTACTACAGGTAAATGCATTAAGGCTTTTGAACTCATAAGAATTGCTGCCGACTGAGCATCAGAACTTTTTTTAATTATAAGTGGATTTTTTTTCATTATTTTGCCAATCCTGTCTTCCAAATCAAAACCTCTTAGTAATGCTCTCCTAATATCACCATCTGTCAGAACTCCAATTAAAGAATTGTTATCCACAACCATAGAAATTTGCATAGCTGATTTTGAAAGATTTAAAATTACATCTTTTATTGTGGCATTCTTTTTAATTAAGCAGTTAGTTATTTCCTTTTTTTTGTAAAATCTCATCTTATTTTTTTTTAACGATAAATAGTATTTTTTTATAAATATCTATCATGGTTTTTTTTTTATAATAAGGATTAGTAAAAGAAATATTTTTTAAACCTAGTACTCTTTTTATTGTATTTTTAATTTGCCTTTTGATTGCTGGAACATGAAATACACTTTTTCCACATATTCTTCCTTTTTGTCTATATCCAACATTGATAGTGGGTATTTTTGCCGACGGAGCTTCAATAATTCCTGCTGATGAATTTCCAATAAATATATCAAAGCTTTTCAATAATGTTAAAAAAGAATAAGGTTTTGCACTTTTTATCATCAAACTATTTTTGTTAGATTTGCAAAATTTTTTAATATTTTTAATAATATAATTAGAGTCAAAATCGTGTCCTGGATATGTAAACAAGATAAAATTATTTTTAAATTCAGATAATGCTTTTAATAATTCATTAAGGTCTTTTCTTGATTTAACAACTGAAGTAGTTAAAGAATGATACGATACTAAAATTTTTTTATTAAATTTAAATTTCTTTGGAAAAGTAAATTTATTTTTAATTTTATATTTAGCCATGTTGGAGGCACCAACTGAACCAACATTAAATATATTTTTTTTATTAATACCTAAACTTGTTAATTTATTTTTATAAAGACTTAATGAAGTAAAATGGTAATCTGATAACCTAGAAATTATATCTCTCCATGTATTGTCTAATGAACCTAAGGTTGTTTCTCCACCATGAAAATGAATAATTTTTATGTTTAAAAACCTTGCACATATTGCAAAAATAAGAGCTTCATATCTATCACCTACAACTATTACATACTCAGGTTTATTTTTTTCTAGTAAATTGTAAAATTGATTAAAATAATTTGAAAAAATATTAGAAAAGTCTTTTTTATTTGAACTTTCTAATTTTATATGAATTTTGTAGATATCTCTTTTTGAAATATTAAATTTTTCATCATCAGAGTATTTTTTTGATAAATTTGTTCCTGTTAATATAATTTTTTTTTTCAAAATGTTTATTGTTTTTGAAAAGAAGAAAAATTGATCCAATCAAGCTATAGTCCGCTCTACTTCCTGACAAAAAGAAAACTTTGCTTCTCATTTTATATTAATTGTTTGATCAATTTCAAATTTTCTTCTTGCTTTTTTTCCAATAATTTTTTCAAACCTTTTTGCCTCAATTCCGCCACCAGTTCTTTTAGATGTAATATTTTCTAATGTAAATTTCTCCCCTTTGTAAATAATCTGTTTTGCAACTAAAAATTTTTTAACTAATGAGAAATTTTTTTTTTCACTATTTGTTAATGTGCTATTCTTTATTTTCATAGCTTTAGATATTTTTTTTGATCCCTCTACTAATAATTTTAACTCATTAAAATCACAACTACTGCTATGGTCTGGTCCTTTAAATTTTTTATTTAAAGTAAAATGTTTTTCAATCATTACAGATCCTAGTGCTATCGCCGCAAAAGATATTTCATTACCCAATGAATGGTCTGAATAGCCAATATCTATATTAAAAATATCCCTTAACTTTTTCATTGTTAACAAATTTACATCCTCGTAAGGGGTTGGATAAGCTGTATTACAATGAAGCAATGTAATTTTATTTTTTTGACCGTTTTTTTTTAAGTACTCGATTGCATCTCTAATATCTTTAATTCCACACATTCCTGTAGATATTATTAACTTTTTATTTAACAAAGCTACATGTTTTAATAAAATAAAATTTGTAATCTCTGACGACCCAATTTTAATAATATTTGTTTTATTTTGTAAATACGCTAAGCTGCTTAAATCAAATATTGATGCAAGGAATTTTATCTTAATTTTTTTACAATAATCAATTAGTTCATCAAAATTTTCATAGCTTAATGCTAATTTTTTAAGCATTTCATTTTGATTTTCATTTTTATTTGTGGAATTTTTTTTTTGGTAAGGTGCTTTTTTCAAATTTGAAACAGCAATCTCATCAATATTATAAATCTGAAATTTTATGTAATCAGCACCAGCCTTTTTTGCATTAAAAGCTAATTGTTTTGCTAATTTTAATTTTCCATTGTGGTTAACTCCTGCTTCAGCAATTATTTCGACTTTTCTCATTTTTTTAATATACTTCCCATTTTTACAAAAAAATTATTTTTTATTTTAAGATTTTCTCTTAAAACACTTCCAGATCCTACGAAAACTCCCTCACCAAGTATGCATCCCCCATTAATAGTTACACTTGTTGATATGTGAGAATTGCTTTTAATTTTAACATCATGCTCAATAAGAGATCTGCTATTAATTATACAATTGCTCTCTATTTTTGCATTTTTATTGATTACAACTCTATGAAAAATTTGACATCCATCTCCAATTTTTACTCCTTTCGAAACATAAGATAATGGAGATAAAATTGTAGGTATCTCAAAACCTAAATTTTTTAGCCTTAAATAAATTTTTTTTCTTTTTTTAAGGTCTTTATAAAAACTTATACCAATTATAATATTATTTGTAATATTTTTTAAATTTTCTAGGTCATCATCATTTCCTATAATTGGATAATTATTTATTTTTTTTAATTTCTTATTACTAACTACACCAACAATTTTAAATTTATTTGTTGATTCAATTAAATCAATACACGAGGTTGAATGACCACCATCACCATAAACTATAATTTTATTTTTTTTCATCAATATTTAAATGTGGGCTACTAGGTAAATTTATAATTTTTTTTTCTAAAAGTTTAGCTTTAAATAGTTTCATTCTTGGATATTTTTTGAAAACATTAATGGTGTGCAGTAGTTGCCAAACTGGTCTACATTTTATTCCGCTTTTATTCATATGATAAAGAATTTTATCTTTTAATTTAATAGATTTTTGATTAATAAGAACTGTTATCAGCCAATAATTAGAATCCATGTTCTCGTCAATTTTTGAAACTTTAAGAATTGAAAATTTTGATAATAATTTTTTATAAAAATTATATAATTTTTTTTTTTTCTTTATGTTTTTTTTTAATCTTTTTACCTGTGATAATCCTAATGAAGCATTTAAATTAGGCATTGCTATATTGTAACCTATATTGTCATATTTATACTCCCATAAATGTTTTAGTTTTGCATTCTGAGATAAGTGCCTTGCTTTAAGATAAACGTCTTTTCTGTTAGTTATTAGAGCACCACCGCCACCAGTAGTAATTATCTTATTACCGTTGAAGCTTAACAACCCAATATCTCCAAAAGTACCAAGATGTTTTGACTTAAATTTACTACCTAAAGCTTCAGAAGAGTCTTCAATTAAAAACAGGTGATTTTTCCTACAGAATTTTTTAATTTTATCAATATTACTTGTGTTACCAAATATATGAGTGCAGATAAGACCTGATACTACATTACCAGTTTTTTTATTGAAAATTAAATTTTTTTCTCTCTTAAAGTTAAGTCTAAAATACTCCTCCAAAAGACTTAAATCTATACCAAATGAATTATATTCACTTTCAATAAAATGAGGAATAAAATTCAATGTGCACAACGCATTTGCGTTAGATATATAATTTAGTGAGGGAATAAATACTTCAGAATTCGGTTTAATATTCATAGACCTTAATGCAAGGTAAGTGGCACTACTTCCTGAGTTAGTTAAAATTACATACTTTGCTCCTGTTATATTCTTTATTTTTTTTTCAAATTCATCAACAAATTTGCCCTTAGTTGATACAAAAGTACTTTTTATGCATTCTTTCAAATTTTTTAAATCTGAATTATCAAAGTATGGTGAATGTAAATCAATTGTTTTTGTTTTATTTATTGCTTTAAGTTTTGTAATTTTTTCAGTAATTTTTTTGATCTCTAAATTCATATTATTTGGCTGACAATCTTAAATTTTTTTTTTGTTGAAAAAAATGAAATTTCCTTTTCAAGATATTTTGTAATTTTTTCTTTAGAATTGAGATTTAATAATTTCTTAATTTTAATGTTACTATTTAATTCTTTCTTCAATGCTATTACTTCAACAGAGTCTTTTATAAGTTTAATTGGTTTTTCTTTTTTTAAATCAAAAAATTCTTCAAAATTTTTTTGGCCCTCTAATTCAGTATTGTTAGGTATTACTGGAAAATATTTTGGTTTTACTTTCAATATTTTGTTAGTAAAATAAATATTATATCCATAAATATTCAGAATAGCTTTAACAAGTTTTTCAAGTTTTATATCTTTTTTTATTAATTTTGAGGATGGTATGATAATTTTATTTTTATTTTTTTTTAAAATTGATTTAAAACAAATAGATATTGCCTCGTCTATTGTTATGAAATAACGCGAAATTCTCATTGGCAATCCAAAAGTAATTTTATTTTCGATTCTTTTTTTAATATACTCAAGATAGCTTCCATTAGAAAAAGCAACATTAGCAAATCTTGCTGAACTTACAAAAACGCTAGGAAATTTTTTTGAATAATCAGCCAAATTTTGCTCCATAAGGTATTTTGAAACGCCTAACATGCTTGTTGAATTTACTGCTTTATCACTTGAAACTGAAAAAAAAATTTTTAGTCTATGTTTTTTTGATGGGCAAAAGCTAAGGCCATTAGTTCTAAACATATATTTGATAGATTCTAAGCTTTCTTCACTTCTTACGTGTTTTATCGCAGCAAAATTCAGGTAAATTGAGATTTTATTTTTTAATAAAAATTCATCTATATCTAAAGATGTAATGTCTGAACATATAAATTTAATCTTTTTAATTTTAGATTTAGATTTTATTAAAATTTCTCTATTTAATTCAGTTAAACTATTTTCATTCTTGTCAAGTAGATATAACTTTTTATAATTTAAATTTAACATGCTAATTGTAAATGCCTTACCTATAGATCCACAAGCTCCTGATATTAAAATATTTCCTTTACGAAGTAATTTTTTAATTTCGTTAATCTCTTTTTTTGTAATTTTAAATCTATTTTTTTTTGATATAAGTTTTTTTTCTATAAAATCTGTAGTGATAAATTTTTTGTTTTTCATTTATTTTTTTAAATTAGAATATATCAATTTTCTAAGATTTTTTACGACGTAATTTATCTGACTATTTTTTAAAGAAAAATATATTGGTAAAGAAACAACTTGTTTAAAAAATTCTTCTGTATTTGGTAGATAAGAATTTATTTTTGTTCTATATAGTTTGTGATGATGAATAGGAATGTAGTGAATTTGTAAGTTTATCCCTTTCAAACGAAGCTTTTTTAAAAGCATATCTTTGCTAATTGTTAATTTATCAAATCTAATTTTTAAAGGATATAAATGATATGCATGAAAGATATTATTTTTAACTTTTGGTATTTCAAATAAGCTTGAGTCTTTTAATTTGTCATTATAAAATTTAGCAATTTCATTTCTTCTTTTAATAAATCTGTTTAATTTTTTTAATTGACTTATGCCTAAAGCACTTTGAATATCAGTTAACCTATAATTATATCCAAGTTCATTTATCGAATATTTCCATGGTTTTTCTTTATTTTTTACCATACCATGAGATCTTAAAATTTTAATTTTTTCATATAATTGCTTGTTGTTAGTTAATACTGAACCACCCTCACCTGTGGTTATATTTTTAACTGGATGGTAACTATGACAAACTAAATCTGCATATCTAACTGCATATTTTTCGTCTTTCGATATTTTTGCACCGATAGCATGACAATTATCATTAATTAAATTAAATTTGTACTTTTTAGATAATGTACGTAATTGAAACCAGTCTGATGGATGTCCTGCATAGTCAGTTACAATTAAAGTATGAATATTTTTTTTTTTATCTTTTAGTTGGTTCAGTTTGAACTTTAATTTATCTAAATCTATATTATAAGTTTCTTTATCTATATCTACTAGGTCTACTTTTGCATTTAAATATAGTGCAGCATTAGTAGTAGCTACAAAAGTTAATGGACTGGCAAGTATAAGATCTCTTTTTGTCCATTTAAGTGCTAAACCACACAAATGTAAGGAGGAAGTACCACTCGAGGTACACACTGCGTGCTTTGCTCCAAATTTTTTTTTAAGTGCGTTTTCAAACTCTAAAATTTTTGGGCCTTGGGTTAAAAAATTAGACTTTAATACTCTTATTACAGATTTGATATCCTCATTATCAATAAAATGTTTGCCATAGTTTATCATTGAATTATAAATTTCAATTATCTAACTCAATATCATGTAGATTATTTTTTACAATTTTCTTTAATTCTTTGATTGTTAGAAATTTATTTTTATCACTTGAATATGAAAAATTTTGTCTACATGGTTTACCATTTATTTTTTTTTTATACTTTTCAACATCCCATTTCAAAAATTCAGAGTTTGGATAAATTACATATCCATTTTTATGTTCCAAAGTATTATTTGCATCATTAACTGAAATCATTTCCTCATGTATTTTTTCACCAGGTCTTATACCAATAACTTTTGTATTTATGTTATTTGAGAGTGCTCTGACTAAATCAATCAATTTATATGAATAAATTTTAGGTATAAAAATTTCACCACCCCACATATCTTTTAAACATTTTATAACAAAATTAACTCCTTCATTAAGAGTAATTGTGAATCTTGTCATTTTTTTATCTGTAATTGTGAATGTGTTTTTATTTTTTAGATTAAGTAGATGAGGAACTACTGATCCCCTGCTACCAAAGACGTTTCCATACCTTACAACTGAAAATTTTGTTACTGCTGAACCTTTATGATAATTTCCAGCAACAACTATTTTATCTGCAGTAAGTTTAGTTGCTCCATATAAGTTTACTGGTGATGATGCTTTGTCTGTGCTTAATGAAACTACCTTATCAACATCCATTTCTAAAGCAGCGTCTACAACATTTTGAGTTCCAATAACATTAGTCTTAACAGCTTCAAAAGGATTATACTCTGCTACAGGTACATGTTTTAAGGCAGCTGCATGAATTACATAATCAACTTGAACAAATGCTTTTTTTAACCTTTGAAAATCTCTTACATCTCCGATAAAAAACCTCAACTTTTTTTTGAATTTAATCAAATCTTTTTGTAAGTTGTGCTGTTTTAGTTCATCTCTACTATATATAATTACTTTTTTGGGATTGTGGTCACTTAATATTTTCTTAGCAAATTTTTTACCAAATGAACCTGTTCCTCCTGTTATTAATATTGTTTTATTGCTAAACATAAGTTTTTTATGTGATATTAAAATTATAGTTATATCAACTATCTAAAAATTATTTAAGATGGTTGATATTCAGTCTTATATAATTAATTTAATTATTGTAGTAAATATACAAAAAAATAAAAGTTTTATTATTAATTTTATCTTCTGCAAATTATCTTTTATATATGGATATTAAAAAATTAGGTTTCTAGGAATTTGTAAATTATGAAAGATTTAAACATTTTTTTATACATTTGCTTGGTAAGGTACAAAGCACTAAATCATATATTAAAAAAATTTAAAAAACATAATATATCTCTTATTTTAGATATGGAGGATAGTGCTCAAGATATTTTTGATCATAAAAATACAATCAAATTGAAAAAACAATCTAGAGAAGGTCTAAAGTATTTAAATGATAAAAATATATTGGAGGGTATAAATACATTTGTCAGAATTAATTCTGAAAGCACTGAATTTTATCAGGAAGATATAAGTACAATAAAAAAAGTAATAAACGACAAGCCATTTATAAAAGGTATATTTTTACCTAAGGTTGAAGAATATGCGCAAATAAAAAAATGTTACGATCAAATTTCAACCAATGAAAGAAATAAAGTCTCCATTGTTCCTATTATTGAAACCCAAAAAGGCCTTAATAATATTGAGAATATTATTTCAAAAGATAAAAATAATAATATTATAGAGTATGTTCATTACGGTCATTATGATTACTGCTTAGATAGTAATTTTTGGCCATTCCCTGAGCCTTATCATATAAGTTATTGGGAATTAATTGAGAAAATTTCAAAAATAGTTTCATTTCACAAAAAAAAGTATGTTCATACACCATTTCCTCTTATTGAAAATGAAAATATATATTGGTCCTCAATACATGTTATGAAAGAGAAGTTATCTATGAACGAAATTAATTTAAGCTTAGTAAATATAGATATGAATTATATTGATCTACCTGAAAAAATTAAAAAGGTAAAACTAAAAAAAATCTCTGACGACTTTAGTTATAAAAAAATGTTTGCTGAAAAAATTATTAATGAGTATCTCAATAATAAATCAAAAAATAAAAGCTTCTCTTTATCAAGAAATAGATTTATTCCACCACATCTATATTTAGCCGCAAAAAAATTTTTAGAAAAAAAATGAATGAATTACAAATCAAAAATTTTGAGAAAGATTTATTATCAAGTTTAATTAAATTAAAATTAAATAAAAATAAGAATGTTTATATCACCTCAAACTTAACAAAAATTTCAAGATTTAGGTTTTCAAAAGAGAAAAAACTCAATTTATTTTATGAATGTATAAAGAAGTCAATTGGAAAAAATTATTCAATATTTGTACCAAGTGCTACCTTAAACTTGTGCAATACATCCATTCCTTTTGATTTAAAACATACTCCAAGTGATAAAATGGGTCCATTTGCAGAATATGTAAGATTAAAAAAATCAATAAGAAGCTTACATCCTTTTTGGTCTATATCTGGATTAGGAAAAAACGCCAAGATTCTTAAAAAAGTTTCTAAACATGCATATGGCTATGGTTCACCTTGGTCGAAAATGTTAGAATTAGATTTTTTGCAATTAAATATTGGTATGCATCCGTCTAAAGCAGTAACGTTAGTTCACCATGTTGAAACTTTGATGGGTGTTCCATATAGATATAACAAAACATTTAAACATAAGATTAAAATTAAGAATAAAATATATGAGGATAATTTTTTCCAAAGTGTATTTTTTAAAGAAGCAAACTCAAAAAAAAAAATTAAACTTAATGAGCATTTTTTCAACGAATTAAAAAAGAGGAAAAAATTAAATTATACGAAACATAGTTCCGGATTAGAAATGTGGAGTTTTAAGATGAGAGATTTTTTTAATGTAGCTACTGAATTTTTTGTCAAAGATATTTATACATACCTTGAATTTGAGCCTGATTTAAAAAATATATCAGAGTATTAATATGTGTGGGATTTGTGGAAAAATAAATTTAAATAAAAATAATAAAAAAGTTTCTATTAATGATTTAAACATTATTAAAAAAAAAATTGCTAGTAGAGGACCAGATTCAGATGGGAATTGGATAAATAATGAAAGAAGTTTAGTTGTATCTGTTCATAGACTTGCTACTCAAGATTCTTCATCTGTAGCTAATCAACCATTGTTTAGTTCAGATAAAAATGTGATAGCAATCATGAATGGTGAAATATACAATCATAATAAACTCAAAAAAATTCTGGAAAAAAAAGGGTATATATTTAAAACAAAAAACGATACCGAAGTAGTTGCTAATTCATATCATTATTGGGGGAAAAAATTTTTGAGTAAATTAGAAGGTCAATTTGCATTATTTGTTTACAATTCAAAAACTAATCAAGGTTTGTTGGCTAGGGATGAACATGGAATATCACCTTTATATTATTCAAAAAAAAATAATAAAATATTTTTTTCATCGACAGAGGACTCTTTAAATTCACAAATTAATAAAAGTTTAAAATTAAACAATAAAACAGTTGCAGACTTTATTATTTCAGGTTCACCAACCAACGACAATACTATTTTTAAAAATATTAAACAAGTTCAACCAGGTAAGTATATTTTATTTTATCCAAATAAAAAATATTTAATGCCTAAGTTTTATAAGATATTTAAACCAAATGAAAAATTAAAAAAAAAAATTAATTCTGACGATTTACAAAAGGAGGTTTTATCTATTTTGAAAAATAAAGTTTCTGAAAGAGCATCAGGAAATAAAAATGTAGGAATTTTTTTATCAGGTGGAGTAGACTCAACTCTCATATTGGCACTACTCAGAAAAATTTACCCAAAAAAAAAAATAGTCACATTCACAGCAAGTTTTGAAAATTTTAAAAGTAAAGAGCTAATAGGTGAACAAGATGCAGTGAAAAAAATCTGCAAATACTATAACTCTAGAAATATAGTTGTTCCAATAAAATCAAATGATTTAATTAAAAATATGGGTACATATTCATCTCCTGAGACTGGTATATTAGAATATTGCAATAGAGCTTTAGCTAAAGCAGCAAAATTAAATGGAATAGACGTGGTATTATCTGGAGAAGGGTCTGATGAAATGTTTATAGGCTATGATCATAACTTATCGATTATTGCAATTATAAACAAAAATTTTTCATTTCTGAAAAAAAAATATAAATTACGTTCAGATGTTAATTTAAAAAATTTAAAAAAAATTAAAATTGAAGATCTTTTTTTAATAGGTGGGGCAGATATCGATCTAGAGAATGCTAGAGAGGAAATTTTTAAAAAAGATCTTAAAAAAACTGAAGCATTTAAGAAAACCATCTCAAAATATATTAAAAAATATAAATTAAATAACCCGAAGGAATTTCATAAAATATCTTTTTTATTGGATTATGAAATAAAGATCCCTAATATTCAATTGAGAAGATCAGAAGGACCGAGCATGGCAGAGGGTGTAGAAATGAGATTTCCGTTTTTGAACGATGATTTGAAAAAATTAGTGTATACTGCACCTTTAATTTTTAAGATTAATAAATCTTTAAAGGATAAAGTTCTGCTTAGAAATTCAATTAAATCTCTAATTCCAAATTATTTACATAATGAAAAAATGCCATTTGGTGTCCCAGCAACCAGAAAAAAATATTTTTTAAAATCAAAAAAAGGCTATAATGAACCAGCACTAGCAAAAATATTGTATAAAAATCGTAACCAAATTAAAAAAGATATAGATAATTTTCCTATATTTAAGGAAGTTTTTTTTAAAAAAAATTTTCTAAATATGCTTCAAAAAAAACAAAAAAACATAGAAAATTCTTTTTTTGATCCAATTTTGTGGAGAGTATGGTCCTTATCTAAATGGTATAAATTGCAATTAAATAAATAAGAAAATATAGTTTTGATAAGTTCTTAATGATAAATTTAAAGAAAATTAGAAATATTCAATAAATTAATTATTAATTTAATTTTAAATGGAAAACTTAATAAATTTTGGAAAGAAATTATTTCCTATTTGTAGGAGTATAACTGGGAAAGGAACACTAAAGACACTAAAAGAAATTAAATATAAACACCTGAAGAACTTAAAAATTAAAAAAATTTCATCAGGTACAAAAGTTTTTGATTGGAAAATTCCTCCTGAATGGAATATTAATGATGGTTATGTTATTGATAAAAACTCTAAAAAAATAATAGATTTTAAAACTAATAACTTACATGTTGTAAACTACTCTACACCACAAAATAAAATTATTACTAAAAAAAAATTGCTAGAAAGATTACATTTTATAAAAAACTATCCTGATGCAATTCCATATATCACATCTTACTATAACAAATATTGGGGTTTTTGTGTTAGTAGAGAAAAATACAATTTTATAAATAATTATTACAAAGATACTGATACTTTTAAAATAAATATTTCATCTAGCCTTAAAAAAAAAGGAAATTTACATTACGCTGAATTATTGATTAAAGGAAAATCAAAAAAAGAAATTTTAATCTCAACTTATGTTTGTCACCCCTCAATGGCAAATAATGAACTTTCTGGTCCATTATTAAGTATTGCTCTTGCAAAATATTATTTACGTAAAAAAAAATTGGATAAATCAATTAGATTTTTATTTATCCCAGAAACAATTGGTTCTATCAGCTATATCCATCATAATATCAAGGAAATTAAAAATATTATTTTGGGATTAAATCTTACATGTGTTGGAGATGATAGAAACTTTTCACTTCTTACTACTAAATATAATGACACTTATGTTGATAAGTTATGTTTAGACACATATAAATTAATGGGCTTAAAAGTTAGAAAATATTCTTTTTTAGATAGAGGTTCTGACGAAAGACAATTTAGCTCACCAGGAATTGACTTACCAATGATTTCGATGATGAGATCAAAATATGGCACATATAAAGAGTATCATACTTCAAAAGATAATTTTGATGTTGTTAATTCTAAAGGCTTAACTATGTCATTTCAAATTCATAAATATGTACTAAATAATTTAATAAAAACTGATGAGAAAAAAATATACTTAGGTAAAATTAAAAATTATAAGAAAAAAAAAAATAATCCTATTTCTCTAATAAAGTGTGAGCCAAATATGGGCAAAAGAGGTCTTTATCATTTACTAGGTGAACGTAAAATAAAAAAAAGCACTAAAGATTTAATGAATTTTTTACAATATTCTGATGGTTCAAATAGTATTAAACAAATAAGTAATTTAATAAAAATTAATTTAAAGAGTACAAGAGCAATATATTTATTATTAAAACATAAAAAACTTATTAAATAAATTAATATCTATCTAAGAAAGATCTAACTTTAAAAAAATTTAAATTAGAGTAAAAATATTTTCGCAACTTGTTTATTTTGTAATTTAAATTAAAGTAATTTATTTGATAATTATTCCAACAAATATCAAATTGTTCCTTTGATGTGACTTTTAAATTTCCGTAATTTGTAATTTTATCATCACAAATATCATAAATGATTACTGGCTTTCCATTAGCAAGTGCTTTGTCTACTGCAGAAGTGTAAATTGCAATAAATAAATCTGCTTTTCTGTTTAGTCCTTGGATTTCTCTATCACTTGATTTGTTTAATATGAGAATGTTTTTTTGTTTTTTTATTTCATAAAGTATTTTTCTAAAATAAGGTATATTCATCCAGTTATAATTTTTACCCTTAATATAAAACATAGTATTTTTATGTATTTTGGCTTTTTCGACAATTAATGAGTAAAATAAATAGTTTTCTTTCCAATTATAATCACCTTTTCTTCCATTCATATACCAATCGTTTTCTGATTTGATATCATAAACAAAAACATGCTTAATTTTTTTAGTTTTTAAATTAGTCTTATTTGCCAACTTATTATTTCTAATACCCAATAATTTAACTGCAGGTTTACAAATTTGCTTCTTAATCTCTTTTGATGATTTCTTTCCAAGTGTTAAATATAAATCACATAAATAACTCTCTCCTAATGTTGGCATGAGAATTCTGGTTTGAGCTGATATAATTTTAATATTTGCAGATTTTAAAGCGATAGATAAACTTATTGGAAATAAATACTCATACTCAACTAATGCAATTTGAGTATTGTAAAAATATTTATTAATCTTTTTTTTTGATGAATTTATTTGTAAAAACAATTCAGATATAATTTCTATTAGCATTGGATTTTTTTTAAATTTTGTTTTTAAAAGAAAAATAATAAGCTGGAAAAATATTAAAATCTTACTTTGTAAATTAATTTTATAATTTTCCCAAAAATCATAGTGAATATTATTTTTTTTATAAAAATTTTTTACATGACCGTTATTTCTGATATCTTTAGAAAACCATTCAAGATGAAGTATTTTTTTGTAATAAAAGTTATTATTTTTATTTTTGGAATAATATATGTTATCGCTTATCTCTCTAGAAGCTGGAAGGCCTTTATGGGCAAAATAAATAATTTTGTCTTTATTAATATTTGATTTATTAATATTACTTTTTATTTTTTCGTCATTCTGTCTATAAAAAGAAATTTTTTTAAATTTTGCAAACAAATTTAAAATAATACTATTAAACAATTTTATAAATATTTTTAAAAACAATATCAAATGAGAAAGATAAGGGATTTTTAATTTGATATTATAACAGCCAGGATAATTTGAAAATATATAGGATGAGATAAAGTTTATATCTGTCCAAAAATAGACTGTTTCATTTTTTTTAGATTTTATCATTTTAGAAGCAAGAATCAATTCAGTAAAATCATCAGATTTTTTTTTAAAAATTTTGTGAAGAGCAATATATAAATATTTCTTTTTTATAAATACATCCTTAAATTTTGGATCCCACATTTTATCAGTATTTTTTTTAGCAAGCTTTTTGCTTAATTTGATACTATCTGCTCTAAACTTTGTATAATTCTTTAAAGTTTTATTTTCGTGATAATTAAGCCAGTTTATTTCAATTAATTTAAAAAATTTTATTAAATTAATTCTTCTTAGTGTTTTTGAAATCCTAAAAAAATAAACTTCTGAAAAAAAAAATTTTGAAAATGGCATAATAAATAGTGTGATAAAATTTAATTCTGAAAATATAATTTTTTTCATATTAAGCTGACTTTAAAATTATTATTTATTTAATGCCTTTTTTAAAAGTACTAAATCTCTAGGATAGTTTATATCTATTAATTTTTTTTTCAAAATTATGTATGTCGAATTCTTAGGGATCAAATTTTTCTCTGTAACTTTTAATAATGTTTTAGTTTTATAAATATAAAATGATCCAGTATCGTAATAAAGATGATCTAAGTCTTGACCTCTTTTCATTTGGTATTTTGGCCACGCAAAACGCACAAATTTATTTTTTTTTATTATAAGGGATCGGTAAGGGTTATTTTCAAATTTAGATATTGGAAATATGTATTCTGTTTTAGTTTTTTTAATTTTAGAAAACGCCAATTTTAAATCATTTTTATTAATTAATACTGATGTTGGATATATACAAAAATGAAATAGTTCTTTTTGAGATCCTATTTTTCTGACTGTGTCTATTAAGACTTTAAATGTTGGCGTATAATCATCTGAAAGTTTCTTATTTCTCAAAAATGGTACCTCTGCACCATATTTTTTTGCTATGGATGCGATATGTAGACTATCGGTTGATACTATAATTCTTTTAAATAGTCCTGATTTTTTTGCAATTTGAATTGTCCTACCTATTAAAGGTGTTCCATTTATTTTTTTTATATTTTTATTTTTAATTCTTTTGCTACCTGCTCTTGCAGGGATAATACATATACTCATTTTTTTCTTATATCTTTTTGATATTTTGAAATTACAGATGCTATTTTCTTTATGCTTGTAAAATTCCTATTATTAAGATCAATATCTTTAAATCTTATTTGAAATTTTTTTTCGCAAAAAATTATTAGCTCCATCATATTAAATGAATCTAATGTTCCATTTTTTAAAAGATTTTCATTTAATTTTACTTCTTTATTTTTTTTTTTAATCCATTCGTAGATATTTTTTTCTATTCTATTCATTTCAATTTTTAATGATTACAGATTTTATTTCTGAGTAAGTTCTTAAACCTTCGGTGCCAGACTCTCTATTAAGACCAGACTCTTTATATCCACCTATAGGTAAAGAGGGAAAGTTTACTTTGACTGACTCATTAATCCATATTCTACCTGCATTTAGTCGAGAGGCCACTTTTATATTATTCCTCTTATTCTTACCACATACCACAGCTGACAAACCATATTTACTTGAGTTAGTTTTATTTACTGCATCATTAATTTCATCAAAAGAGTTAATACTTAATATTGGTCCGAATAATTCTTTTTTATTAATAATATTTTTTTCAGGTAAATCACAGAAAATTATTGGTTTTATGAAATTACTTTTTTTCAAATCAATTGATCCAAATATTAATTTTTTTTTTAAATTTTGGTTTTTTTTTAAAATATTTCTTATCGTATCAAGTTGTTTTTTTGTAGATACTAAACCATATAGTTTCTTAAAATTATTTATTTTATTTAACTTCTCTAAAAGTTTTTTAATAAGTAATTTTTTAATTTTATTATCGACAAAAAGTCTACTTGTAGATACACAAGATTGACCTGCGTTACCAGTAAAACTATCGATAATAATATTTATTGTTTTATTGATATTTGCATCTTTTAAAACAATAAAAGAATTTTTTCCTCCAAGCTCCAGACTCAATCTCTTTATTTGATTTGATGCTACTTTCATTATTTTTTTTCCAACTTGAGTAGATCCAGTAAAAGAAATCATATTTATATCTTTATTGCCAATTAGTAACTGGCCTGTTCTAGGTCCACTTCCTGTAATAAGATTAACAACACCTACTGGATATTTTATTTTTTTAATAATATTCATTAGATAAAATAATGATTGAGACGCATATTCACTAGGCTTAATAATGACTGAATTTCCAGCTGCCAAAATAAATGGAAGCCTCTCGCTCATCACAACAAAAGGGAAATTCCATGGTATTATTAAAGCTACTATTCCAACTGGTTCAAAATTTACGATTGCTTTATGGTGTTTGCTCAAAACAGTTTTATAATTCTCAGAGCCAAGAGATTTTGAAGCATATAACCATATTTTAGCAGAATGAATTATCTCTTTTTGAGCATCTAATATATTTTTTCCTGTCTCTAGAGTTTCTAGTCTTGCTAATATTCTATAATTTTTTAATATTTTTTCGTAGATCTGGTAAATAAATTTTTGCCTTTCAGGCAAATTTATTTCCTTATTAATTTTTAAACCACTTTTAGCTGATAATATTACTCTTTGAATGTCATCTCTATTAACTTCTGGATAAAAGAATTTTTTTTTATTTATTAAAGATTTTCTTGAAAAGAATTTTTTAGATAAACTTTTTTTCCACTGATTTTCATAGAAGATATTATTTATTATTTTCATAAATACATTTTTTTCATATCTGATTTTTTAATTTTACCACTTGAAGTTCTTAAAATTTTTGAGACTAATAGTATTTTATCTGGAAACTCTATTTTTTTTAAATTTTTTTCCAAAAATTTTCTTAGTAAATTTAAATTTTTTACTGTTGAAAATTTATTATTTTTATATTCTACAAGTAAATAAATTTTTGATCCTTTATTAATATCATCTGTAGTAATAGCAGCACAATCTTTGACATCTTTAAAACTTCTACAGATGTTTTCAATATCTTGGGGAGATACGATTTCACTCCCTCTTTTAAAAATTTCTTTTTTTCTTCCATAAATAAATAACTGATTATTTTTGTATTCACCAATATCATTTGTATTAAAATATCCCTTAGTTTTTTTTGGTTTTTGAACTTTTCCACCTTCTAATAAATAAGAGTCAAACAAATATGGCGTTTTTACATAAACTAAATTTAGATCTTTTTTATTAAAAATTTTAATTGAGATATTTTTTATTATTTTTCCAACAGAGTTTTCTTCAAAAGTATCTTCCCAATCTTGCAAAGTTATAGGTCCTCCAATTTCTGTAAGACCATAACATGATAATAATCTTTTTTTATATTTTCTGTCAAAATTATCTTTTGTTTCTTCATATAAATGACTTCCTGTGCTAATAATTTTATCAATTTTTTGGATTTCATCACTCATTTCTCTATCCACATTCAACTTAATAAGTGCATTCGCTATTTCAGGTACAATATGAACAGAATTTATTTTGAAAAAAGACAGATTTCTCCAAAACTTAAAAAGATTAACCATATTTATTTGGGGACCAATGACAATTTTGGAACCACACAATAATCCTGAAAAAAAAGTGTTTAACAAACCTGCATTGTAATGCATTGGTAAACAATGGTATATAATAGTTGTATTGTCATATTCAGCTAATTTACCAAACGATAAAGCAGAACCTAAATATTGATTTAATTTGATTTGTATTCCTTTTGGCTCTCCAGTAGAACCTGATGTAAAAATTATAAGACATAATAAATTTTTGTTTTGTGCATTAAGTCTTTTAGAGCTTTTTTTAAAATATTTAATTTTATAAAAACTATTCACTTCGTATTTAGCATCTAAAATTTTTTTTATTTTTTTATATTTGTTATTTGGAATTTCTTTATCTATTGGACAAGCAACAAAACCGCCTAAAAAACATGCAAAAATAGATATTAAATATTCACTTGAGTTTTCTAATTTAATAATAACTTTATCTCCTGGTTTTAATTTTTTTTTTTCGGTTAAAAAATAAAAAAATTCCTCTGATTTTCTTAGAAATTCAAAATAAGTAATATTTTTATTATTAGAAATCTCATGAATTAGATCTCTATCACTATAATCTTTAAGAATTTTAACAACTGATTGAATATTTATATTTTTCTCTAGCATGCAAAATACTAAACAAATCTATCATATTCCTTTACTACATTTTCTGACTCTGGTTTTTCTTTGTAAAATTTTTCCAATACTTTGTTTGTATTATGTCTTATGCAATGAAATTCACAGTGTTTTCTTGGGTCTAGCTTTTGCATGATTTCTTTTCGTGTTTTACCATACCATATATCTTTAAGAGACTCTGTGTTTGGATCTCCTATTTTTAGATTAGAATTTCCTCTATGATATGGGCAAACATATGCTCCACTAGGTGATAAGACTGTTCTCATTTCTGCAGTTAAACATCTTGAATAATCTTTTATTTGTTTACTTTCACCTTCTAAAGTTCTTTCTAAAGTGTAAGGTGATATAATTTTAAAGTTGTCATCTACTAAAGGTGCACATTTGTAAAGTTCTTCCTTAATAATGTTAGCCATTATATCAGAAGTATCATTCAAAAAGTGAAATGGATCGAATGAAGGTTTAACTTCAAAATAATCACAACCTATATCTTTTGCTAAAATAGCAGCCTTGTGAATATCTGTAGCATTAGTTTCAACAAAATTTTTACCTTTTTCGTTATAAGATTTATCTGCACCCACTTTTTCTAAAACTAAAAATGAAAAACCAAGTTTAGTTGTTCTAGCTTCGGCTAATTTCCTCATTCCATCAATGACTTTATTAAATTGGGATTTACCGCTTGCATGAGGTCTATACTGTTGAAATACATCTTCACAACCAGCATCAACAGATATTCGTACCCATTTAGTATGATATGCTAATGAATGTGCATACTTATTAATTAAAGTACCATTTGATGTTACACCAACATGGATATCATTTTCATAAAAGTAATCAACTAAAGTTCCAAATTCTGGATGTGCCATTGGTTCACCTCCGCCTATTAGCACGACAGCTTTTACTCCTATTTCAACAAATTCTTTAGCTAATTCTTTTATTCTTTCTCTTTTAAAACCACCTTGATTTAATAAACTAGCACTTATACACCCATGACATGCAAGATTACATGCAGTAGTGGGGTCTAGTTCTATTACCCATGGCTTTGATGAACCAGTGTCTTTAAACTCTTCAAATCTGTTAACAAAATCAAATTGATATAATTTATCAGAAAGTGATAGTGCTTTTTCTTTGTTAGTAGACATTGTTAAATTTATATTTTAATCTAATTTTTACGCAAGAGGTATTTTGTTTATTTTGCCCACTAATATTGAGTTTTTTAGTCCATTTTGCTTAATTTCGTAAACTTTTTTTTTATTATTTTGTATTAAATTATTGATAAAATTCTTAAACATATTTTTATGAAGGGGCTGTTTCATAGAAATTTTTTTAACGTAGGTTTTTCCATTTTTCTTTACCTCGATTATATCTTTTTCTCCAAGATTCATTGTAAAATGTATAGAACCCTTATTTCCAAATATGCTAAATTTATCAACTTTTTCATCAGACACAGAGCACCAAGAACTTTGTCCCAAAATTTTATTTTTGAGCTCAAAATTAATTACACACATATCTTCAACTCTATATAAATTCATATTATTTGACTTAAATACTTTTATATCTTTGATTTCACCAATCATAAATTCTACAAGGTCCATTGCATGAACACCCATATCTACAACATTGCCACCACCACTAATTTCTTTTACAAAACGCCATGGTATTGGTTTCCCTTTAATTAAATTGTGAGTAGGATGATTTTTGTGACTATGAAAAAATTTAATATCAAAATATAATATTTTACCTATTGATTTTTTTGAAAGAAAGTTTTTTACATACAAAAATCTTTCAAGGTATCTCCTATAGAAGCATGTAAATAAATTAAACTTATACTTCTTAATAAGATTATTTAATTTAGATATCTCTTTTTTTTTGATCACTAAAGGTTTTTCACAAACAATATTAATTTTTTTTTTACAGAAATAATTAATATAGAATAAATGTGAACTAGGAGGGGTTGCTATATAGATAGAATTTATTTTTTTGTCTGACAGAATTTTATTTAAATTTCTTTTCGTTTTTTTTAAAACATGTTCTATATTATATTTTTTAGCATAATCTTCAGCTTCTTTAAAATTCTCAGTGAGCACGTATATCACGGTAGATTTATTTTTAGAAAACAAAGAATCTTGAACTAATCTTTGCACGACATCTCCGCAACCTATTATGGCCCAATTAAGCATTTTTTTTACTTAAAATATATTTAATATATTTTTTTATTCCATACGTGGGTTTGGTTTTTGGTTTATAAAAATTTATTTTTTTTGAAGAAATCATTGGGCCTCTTATAACGCTATCATTGCTCCAAGGAGCATATCCTTTACCTGAAATTATTTTCTTATTTTTATAGTTTTTATTTATAAAATTTAATAATTCTTTGAGCTTGTAATTTTTACCACTTCCAAAATGGTAAGTAGAAAATTTGAATTTTGTCATTTTTATCATTTTTTCGATAACCCACGTTATGTCATCAATATATGTAAAGGAAGCCTCGAAGTCCGAACCAGATTTAAAAGAAATTTTTTGTTTATTTCTATAAAATAGTTCAGAAAGGATATAAGGAATAGGGCCTCTTTGTGGGTCAAATTTTTTTAAAATTATTGGGGGTCCATAGACCCAAGATACTCTTAAATTACAAGATTTTTTATCTACTTCATGATTATTACATATAAGAATTTCTCCTAATCTTTTTGTAGCAGAGTAGACAGATTTAGGTGAGGGAACTGTATATTCGCTAATTTTTAATTTTGAATTTTTAATATCTTGAAAAACTGATCCTGTACTTATGTTAATTAATTTAAACTTAAATAAATTTTGTAGTTCAATCAAATTGATTATTCCAGTACAATTCACATCTATCGCTTTGTCTGGAAAAATTTTTGCAACACTATCGTGTGATACAGCTGCAGAACAAATGCAAGTATGGATTTTATGATTTGCAAAAATTTTTTTGAGTTTTGATTTATTTTTCAAGTCGCATTGAATAAATTTTATATTCTGCTTTTTTAACAAATGAAATTTTTTTTTATCTATGAATTTATTATAAGTAGCGATTATTTGATAGTTTTTACTTGAAAGATAGTTGCATAAGGCATTACCAATATGTCCAAAAGATCCTAAAATTAATATTTTTTTTTTCATTTTAATTTTTTTTTATCATAATAACGTAGTTTACTGTCTTTTTTTTTTCTTTAGTTTTTGTTTTATTATATATACTCATTATCTCTTTATATAGTCTCGCAGACTTATTAATTTTTTTAAATTTGAAATATTTATGTAATTTAATACTAAAATTATTTTTTTTTAGAATAATTGCTACATGTAAACAGTTTTTTGAATATTTCAGCAATGTTTTGGTGATAAAAAAAAAATCTTTAAATTCTAAATTATTATAATTTGGCCACCATCCTGAAAAAAAATAATTTGTTTTATTAACAAAAATTTTTTTGTACCAAAAAAAAATTATTTTTTTTTTCTCTTTTAATAAATAATATTTTTGAAGTTTTTTATTAGAGAACCACCAATTGTAATGGTCAATTCTATTAATTTTTGACTTAAGAAGTGAATTTTTTGTTAAACTTTTATTTAAAGAATTTAAATAAGTGTTTATATCATTAAGATTAGTTTTTAATACACGGTAAGTCATAATCAAATTTTTCTGATTTCATCAACAACTCTGTTAACTCCTAGATTATCAATAATCACCTTTCTTGAAGAGTATAATTTTTTGATCTCTTTATAGTTGTCTAAATAATTGTCTAAAAAAGTTAAAAATTTTTTTTGTTTAAAATCCTTCAAGTTTAACAAAAAATAATGGCCCAATTTTTCTATTTCAGAAATATTATAATCTTGAGTTTTATTACAAATTAAAAATATTGAGGGTGTGCTTAAATATGACATTTCATAAATAGAGGTTGAAGCACTTCCAATAAAAAGATTTACATTATTTAGATATTCACTAATTCCAAATTTTTTAAATATGATTTTAACATTATTAAATTTTTTTGAGTAATTTATTAGTTTCTGAAAATTTGCGGCTCCATCTCCTATCGGAAGATACATTTTTAATTTTGGAAGCTTTTGTTCTAAGAACTTATGAATTTTTATTATTTGATTAGAAATTGTTTTGAAATCTGAAGAATTTCCAAAGTTTATCATAACATTAAAGAAATTGTTATTTTTTTTCACTAATTTTTTTTCTATTATTGAGTATCTTGGTCCAATAAGTTTAATTGAGTCATCATTTACATAACTTTTAATTTTTTTTTTAAACTCAACTGAATTATCTAATTTGAAATTTAAATACATATCACACTTAAATTTTCTGTTTAGAAGGTCATCAATTATGATTATTTTAATATTTTTTTCTTTAAAATATGTATGCCACTTTACTCCTATTCGATAATCATCAACAATGAGATATACATTTTTAAATTTTCCAATCACCCTATTTATTTTTTTAGCGTCATTTATTTGATTTTGGTACTTTTTTGTATTGTATAGAGAAATAAAGTTATGATTTATGTTGTTAAAAAATTTATTATCACTTTTTTTATCAACTAAGAAGAAACATTTTTTTTTTAGAGCATTTGCAATTTTTAAACATCTAGCCAAATGACCAAAACCAATTTTTTTATCTGAATTAATCCTAAAAAAAAAATTTTTACTTTTGGACATATTTCAACTTAAGGGGATCTCCAGAAAAAAGATTTTTTTTTGCTTTTTTATTTAGAACAAATTCATAATATTTAGGATGTAGTCCATGGTATGGTCTTATACTTTTGATATTATCCTTTGTAAATTTTTCACCTTTTTTTATATTTTTAAGAACAAAAATTGATTTTCTACCATGAATATTAACTTGGGAGCTTGGGTGAATTTTGTATGAAATTTTACCTAAAGATCTTTCATTATCTCTAATTTCATTTACCATTTTTTTAAATTCCTTGAAATCGATTGAAAAAAAATTGTCTACAGTTTTAGATTTTTTATTTAAGACAACGTGCTTCTCTATTACTTTAGCACCTATTGCTGCAGCAAATACAGATGAGTTTATACCTGTTGTGTGATCTGAAAAACCCGCATTACATGAAAATTTTTTTTCAATGTCTCTCATAGTAGACAAGTCTAATGAAGTTTTTGGCGCAGGGTAAGTAGAGGTACATTTAAGTATGATAAGCTTTTGATTAAATTTTTTTATTGTTTTTACGGCTAATTTGAGATCTTCAAAGTTACTGAGGCCATTTGAGATAATTATCGGCTTTCCTGTTTTCGCAACTTGTTTTAGTAATGGTATATCTGTTATTTCTGGTGAGGCGATTTTATAAATTGGACATTTAATTTCTTTTTCAAAATATTCCAAAGTATTTATATCAAAAACTGAAGCAAATAATGTAATATTTATTTTTTTTGCGTAAGAAAATATTTTTTTATACCAATGCCTAGGTGTCTGTCCTTTTTTATAAAGTTTATAAAGATTATCATATTTTTTCCATTTACTTTTTGATTTTAATTTAAAGTACGATTTTTCTGAATCCATTGTAATACTATCAGCTTCATACGCTTGAATTTTTACTGCATCAGCTCCTGCAATTTTAGCTTGGTGAATCATTCGTATTAAATTTTTGAGTTTGCCACCATGATTGGCTGATAGTTCAGCAACAATGAAACATCTGTTTTTTTTTACAATTCTCATGAAATTATTTAAAAATCTAAAATCTTTTTTTGTTTAATACTCATAAAAAGTTTACATAAAGACTTTAAACTAAATTATACTTTTTTCTAATGCTTAAAATTGTGTTTATAGAATTATAAATATCTTTAAAATTGCTAATAAATTTAATAGTAGAAAAAGATGTTATAGATCTTTAAAATTAAGTGGTCTCTGATTCATTTTAAAAATAATTAAAAACTTAAAAAATCTAAATTTTTGATTGAAATTTTTTTCAGTGCATAAATCAAGCCAATTGAGCTATTAGTACTGGTCAGCTACACGCATTACTGCGCTTCCACACCCAGCCTATCAACGTGGTGGT
>MDTE01022694.1_pt1 | contig 30467 bp, 21 predicted proteins | sample 811231 | NCBI WGS metagenome assembly MDTE01 (sample SAMN05326651, study PRJNA326480) | marine metagenome | isolation source: seawater | place: Indian Ocean: Red Sea | collected 2010 | reverse complement strand
ATCACCTTGCCTGAGACGTCGGTCAGACGGTAATCCCTTCCCTGAAAGCGAAACGTCAAGCGTTCATGGTCGAAGCCAAGCTGATTCAACAAAGTTGCCTGAAGGTCGTGCACATGGACGGGATTCTCTGCAGGCTGGAACCCCAGTTCATCCGAAGCGCCATGGGTGATCCCACCCCGGATACCACCACCGGCCAGCATCATGCTGTAACAGTCCGGAAAATGATCGCGACCCAGGATTTGACCTTTGGCAGTGCGCCCCTCCCGAAAAGGTGTACGGCCAAATTCTCCACCCAGCACAATGAGGGTTTCATCCAGCATCCCCCGACTTCGCAAGTCCTCAATCAAAGCGGCAACGGGCCGATCCATGGTTGCACACTTCTTGGTTAAACCATCGCGAATATCTTCATTGGGACCCGTTCCGTGGAAATCCCAGCCCCAGTCAAAAAGCTGAACATATCGGACCCCCTGCTCGACCAATCGGCGAGCCAACAAACAATTATTGGCAAAACTAGCAGCGCCGGGTTCGGCCCCATAGGATGAAAGGGTTGCGGCACTCTCTCGGGTAATATCCATGACCTCTGGGACGGAAGTCTGCATCCGAAAGGCCAGTTCGTATTGAGACATGCGAGTCAGTGTCTCGGGATGTCCAAACTCATCGGCCTGTAGCCTGTTGAGCTCCTGAATGGCATCCAGACTACGCCGGCGCAAATGGCGCGGAAGGCCGGGAGGATCGGAAGCAAACAAAACAGGATCGCCCTTGGATCGACATTGAACCCCCTGATAAACCGAAGGCAGAAAGCCACTCCCGTAGGAGTTGCGCCCCCCATTGGGTTGCACACCACTCGAAATAAGCACGACAAAACCAGGGAGGTTCTGGTTTTCCGAACCCAATCCATACGTCACCCAAGAACCCAGGGAGGGGCGACCCGGCCGAGGGGAACCCGTGTAGACGAGCAGTTCAGCAGGAGCATGATTGAACTGATCGGTATGCATGGAACGGATCACGCAAAGCTCATCGGCCACCCTTTGGAGATTGGGTAACGCATCGGACAACCACACACCACCTTGACCATATTGCCTGAAAGTCCTGGGCGTCCCCATGAGTTTGGGCACACCAGAGGTGAAGGCAAATCGTTTACCCTTGAGAAAAGCATCCGGACAATCCTGATCCGACCGCTTGACCAGCTCCGGTTTGTAATCAAACAAATCAAGGTGCGGTGGCGAACCTGTCAGATGGAGGTAGATCACATGCTTGGCCTTGGGGGCAAAGTGCGATGCCTTGAGCTTGAGAGGTGCCTCCATGGGAAGCGCAGAGGAGGCAGAGTTTTCTCCCGCCAGTAGATCTGAAAGAGCGATGGCCCCCAGCCCAGCCGCCGATTCCTTGAAGAAGAAGCGGCGGGTGCGTTGTTGTAGTTGGAGGGTGGTCAAGTCCATGGGTTGAGAATCCGAGAAAGGTTTGGAGATCATGGCAAGGGGTCAGGGTTTCATGAGAAATTCGTCAAGATTAAGGAGCGCATTGGCGACAAGCACCATCGAGGCTAGCTCGGCCACAGAAACGCCTTCGGGTGAAGGGCCGATGGGGTCTTCGGCCATCTGTATGGCTTGATTTTCCTCATTTCGATAGTAAACAAGGGCTTCCTGATAGAGCCGTTTCATCGATTGCAACTCTGCCAAGGTTGGAGGACGTATGAGACACTCCCTCCAGCCAAAGGTCATCTTGTCGAGAAGCGCACCTTGAGCCAGCTGCATGCGTCGCGCCAGACCTTGTGCTGCTTCAACAAAAGCAGGATCATTGAGAGTGACCAAAGCCTGCAAAGGGGTATTGCTGCGATCCCTCTTGAGGATACAAACTTCCCGATTTGGAGCATCAAAGACCGCCATGGAGGGATAGGGATTGGATCGGCGCCATGTGGTATAGAGCCCCCTACGGTAACGATCCTCTCCTTCACTTGTTTTCCAGTCAATTTGGCTCCCAAAAGCGGCATTCAAGCCCATTTTGGGTTGCGGTGGATTCACCGAAGGGCCGAGGATTTTTTCACTCAGCAAACCACTGACAAAAAGGGCTTGGTCTCGGATCGACTCGGCAGAAAGACGCACACGCTGTCCCCGCCCGAGCCATCGGTTGGCAGGATCCTCTTCGTAGCCGGGATCCGAGCTGATCGAGCTTTGACAATAGGCCTCCGAGGTGACCATCAACCTGAGCATGTGTTTGATATCCCAGTCACTGTCCACGAACTCGACAGCCAACCAGTCCAACAACTCTGGGTGGGTCGGAAGATCCCCCTGCGACCCAAACTCCTCGCTGGTAAGCACCAGCCCCTGACCAAAAACAGCCTCCCACAAACGATTCACCATGACCCGAGCCGTGAGTGGATTTTTATTACTCACCAGCCATCGAGCCAAGGCCAGCCGATCACGAGGAGGTTGATCCAAAGATGCTTCAAAGATGGAGGGGATTCCTGCCTCAACGGTGTCTCCCAGGTCCATGAAGTTTCCCCTTCGCTGGACCCGCGTCGTACGCTGTTGATCCGGCGCCAGCGCACGCATCACCGGAACCGAAGTGTAGGGTTTGATCGAGGCCAGCGATGCTTCTACCCTCTGGAGTTTGTCGCGATCCTCGGCTAGGGCGGGAGCAATGGAAAGATAATAAGATGCCAAGTGCTTGTTTTGCTCCTCTGAACGATCCTCTTTGGGCAAGTGAAGGATGGACCAAAGATCAGGGCTGATACGGGCTAAGGTCACGAGGCGATCGTCTTCACTGCGCTGCAACTCAGCCTGCCATGAGACCTCTTGGCTCCATTGAAGCTGCTCCCACTGGAGTAGGAGTTCTCCTCCATCTTCAGGTAAAAGGGGCTCCTCAAAAACCAAATCCAGATTCATCACTTGAGTCGGAGGCAAGCTCCCTTTCCAGGGTTCGCTCTTCTTGCCCTTCGACTCCAGCCGAATCAAGCGACCTGTCGAAGGATCACGATAGGAGAGGATGGCACCCGCCAAGGGAATCTGTTTTCGTCCATCCACGGAAAGATCTACCGATACACGTGGAGCTTCTTTCCAAACATGCTGCCAGAGGACTTGCCGGTTTTCATCCATCCACTCAATGGTTGCGCCATCCAGGCGAGAGTAAAGACCACCATCGGTGCGATTCCAGATCACGATGCGATCCACTGCCTCAGACCTTCCCAAATCCAACTCCCACCAGGGGTCGTCGGATTGAGATGTGTGCGTCACACTTTTCGAGGCATGGTAGTCGCCATCGGTCAGACCATCGATCGCGCGTTCGGCAGCACCCCCAAAATCCGTTGAGCTCTGCTTGACCTGAGACCCGGGAGCCAGGTTTTGGTCCTGCTTGAAACATTGCACTTCAGCCAAGGAGAGCATGCGCTGCTTTCCAGGCAGGCTGATCCGCAGATACCGACCAGGCAAGACCTGTCCTTGCGGGGGAGTCCAGTAGAGGCTGGGGGTTGAGAAAGCCCATTCTTGGGCAGGGCTTTTTGAAGCTCCCTCATGTTGGAGAGACCACCTCAAGGCAGTCATGGGTTTGAAGGACACCGACTTGGTTTTCGATTGCCACGTGGCCGAGTAGGGCGTTGAGGACCCCGGCAAACGCCATGCCCCATTCTCCAATGCAGTCGGTTCCTGAGATGATAAGTGATCTGCAAGCCTGGTTTCCCAAGAAGAGAGCCTCTCCCATACTACGGGTGGTCCTAAAGAGGATTCCCAAGCTTCGAAAGCCTCCTGCAGTTCCTGGGTCATAGTCTCCAAACTGGATCGAAGATGCGATTGTCTCTTTTGAAGCAATGTTTTTTGATCCAGCTGAGACTCGGTGAACAGCTCAACTCTTGGGTTTTCATCGCGACGATCCGCATCCTGTGTTTGGTTCATCAGGTCGAAAAAGCGGAAGTAATCTTCCTGAGAGATAGGATCGTATTTGTGATGATGGCATTGGGCACATGCCATGGTGGTCCCCATCCATACCGCCCAAGTGGTATTGACACGGTCCACTACCGCGACATTGCGGAATTCTTCGTCACTCGTCCCTCCCTCGTTGTTGGTCATGGTATTGCGATGGAAGGCGGTCGCAACCAATTGATCCATGGATGGATGGTTCAGAAGATCACCTGCCAGCTGCTCAATGGTGAACTGGTCGAAAGGCATGTTCGCGTTGAAACTCCGTATGACATAATCTCGGTAACCCCAGATGGTTCTAGGCGGGTCATCGGCATACCCTGCGGAGTCGGCATACCTTGCCTGATCCAGCCACCACCTTGCCCAATGCTCTCCGTAACTAGGCTTGCGCAGGAGTTGATCCACGTAGTGCCCGAAGGCGTCCGGTCGCTGATCCGACACGAACGCATCCACCTCTGCCACGGTGGGAGGAAGCCCCGTCAGGTCGAGGGCCACGCGCCGAGCCAGAAGGTAAGGATCTGCTCGATCGGTCAGGTTTTGTTGGAGAGTGGATAAGGCTCGCACGATAAACAGATCAATCGGGTGACGAGATTGGTGAGTGGGCTCAGACCCCAAGGATTCTCGAGCTGGGATCGATGGTCGAGTCAGGGGTTGATAAGCCCAGTGCCCTTCATAGTTGGCTCCCTGATTAATCCAAGTCTTGAGGCTTTCGACCTGATCCAGCGAGAGACTTTTCCCATGTTCGATGGGGGGCATCCGATCATCCGCATCCTTGGTCAGTATCCGTTGGATCATCAAGCTGGCATCAGCATCTCCGGGGATCACAGCCGAAACGCCACCCAAATCTTCGGTTGCCCCTTGCAGCGTGTCCAATCTCAAACCCTGCTTCCCTCCCCCTTTACGCTGCTGACCATCCGGACCATGACATTCCAGGCAGTATGCGGAGAGGATCGGGCGAATGTCCCGGTTGAATGACAGCGTTGGATCGGCCTGAAGCACGAGGTGGCCTAAAGACACCCATAGGCTTAACACAAGGCACCTCCATCCCTCGGTCAAACAATTCTGATCTGAGAGGGCTAATTTCATAGTCTTTGCAACATCATCATGCCACTGAAAAACATGGAATCGCAACCCATAAAGGCATCTTTGGGATAAACTAGGAGGTGGACGGCACTGACAAACTGGATTAGGCTGTTGAGGTGGGTAAGGAATCACCAGTCAAAGCCAAAAAAACTCAAAGTGTGGACCGTCTCAGCTTTGAAGAAGCGATCACTCAGCTCGAGGCGATCGTTGAGAAAATGGAGAGTGATTCATTACCTCTGGAAACGCTCCTTGAGTGCCATGAGCAGGGCATTCGACTTCAGCAAGCGTGTCAGAAGAAACTGGAGCTGGCCAGGGAACGCATTCAAAAACTCGAAGAGAGCACAGAGGGCCAGTGGGAAATCGAACCGGTTGCAGTTGACGAATCCGCTGAGTCCTAATCGATTGAAAGTATATTAAATGAGTCGTTATCTAGATATGGTTGACGCCCCGGAGCACGTCAAAAAGCTCAAGTTGGATCAACTTCAAAGCCTCGCCGAAGATATTCGCAACGAACTGATCGAATCCCTCTCAAAGCATGGTGGACATCTCGGTCCCAACCTGGGAGTCGTCGAGCTGACCATTGCCCTGCATTACTGTTTTTCGACTCCAAAGGATAAATTTGTGTGGGATGTCAGTCACCAGACATACGTGCACAAGCTCCTCACCGGACGCAAAAATCGTTTCAACACGATTCGGACGACCGATGGTCTCAATGGTTTTGCATTGAGGTCGGAGAGCGAACACGATTGCTATGGCGCAGCCCATGCTGGAACGGCTCTCTCAGCCGCCTTGGGCATCGCTGTGGCAAGAGATCAGCTCAAAAGTGATGAACATGTGGTCTCGATTTTTGGGGATGCTGCCCTAACCAATGGCATCTCTTTTGAGGCATTGAACAATATCGGTCACTCGACCAAGAAATTCATTGGCATCCTCAATGATAACGAGTGGTCGATTGCCAAAAATGTGGGCGCCATCGCCAGCTATCTGAACAAACTCATCACCCACCCTTCTTACAATCGGCTTCAAAGAGATTTTCAAAAACTCCTCAAGCGTCTACCCAAAGGCGAGTTGGCCCTCAAATTGGGACACAAAGCCGAGGAGGTTCTCAAAGGAACGGTATCCAACCTGGTCTTGGAGGAATCCTCCAGCAAAGGCGAGGTCGATGGCCGCGGAGGGTTTGGAAGTAGTTTGATTTTCGAGGAAATGGGGCTTCGGTATCTAGGCCCCATCGATGGCCATAACCTGCCCATGCTGATTGCAGCGTTGGAATACGCCAAGACTTGCGATCAGCCCGTCGTCCTCCATGTGATGACCCAAAAGGGCAAAGGATATGATGCAGCCATCAAGCACCCTGAAAAACTCCACGGGGTGGGGCCTTACGATGTCAAAACCGGAACGGCAATCAAGGGGAAGGCATCGGCGCCCGCGTGGCAGGATGTCTTCGGCAAGACTCTGGTCAAGCTTTGCCGTAAAAACAGCTCTCTTGTGGGTATCACAGCAGCCATGCCATCCGGGACAGGGCTCAAGCACCTCGAGCAGGAGATCCCCGAACGCTATATTGACGTCGGCATCGCTGAAGAGCACGCAGTGATTTTCGCCTGTGGTATGGCCACGATGGGTTTGCACCCCGTGGTTGCCATTTACAGTTCGTTCATGCAGCGAGCTTTTGACTGTATTGTTCACGACGCTGCTCTGCAGGATCTACCTGTCATTTTCTGCATGGATCGATCCGGTCTTTCACCGCAGGATGGCCCAACCCATCATGGTCTTTTTGATATCGCCTATCTCAGGTGTATCCCAAATATCATCGCCATGGCTCCGAAAGACGAGGATGAGCTGGTCGACATGATGTTCACAGCCACCCACATCAAGCATCCCACTTTCATCCGCTATCCAAGAGGGGCGGCCGAAGGCGTGGAGATCAAGGAGGAGCCGAAACTTTTGGAGGTGGGCAAAGCGGAGGTCATCCAGCATTTCAACAATAAGGAGGGGGCTCGCCGGATCGCTATTTTTGGTTTGGGCAACCTCAACTCCATGGCCATGGAAAGTGCCCAGCAACTCGCGGACCTTGGCTATGATGTGGCGGTGATCAACCCGCGATTCACCAAACCTATCGACGCTGCAACCACGCTGTTTTTTGCTGAGGGTTCTGATCTTATCGTTACGATGGAGGACCATGCACTACCCGGAGGCTACGGATCTTCTGTGGTGGAACTGCTCAATGAGCACCAAATCCAAACCCCTGTGATGCGTGTCGGCTGGCCTGATCAGTTTATCGAGCATGCCACTTCAGCCAATCATCTGAGGGAAAAATACGGCCTGACATCTTCAGAGACGGTCCGTCGGGTTCAAGAATGCTGTCCAGGACACCAGACCTCAAAGGCTCAAATCAAGGCCTCGGGCTCCTGAGAACGCGCTGAGCTTCGGTTTTCAAGCATTCTGAATAGTCCCATGTGGGATGCAGAGGATCCGATGCAGATCTTTCTAGATCCTACCAATAAAACTCCTCTGAATCCATAGGATCCCTCCCATGCACTTGGAAGGGACCTCTAGGGGCTGTCTTGCATCCAGCAGAAAGGCTCTCCGCCCCCCTAAGCTTCCCGGGTAAAGCCCTCCGTTCGTCCTATTGCAACATTTTGGTTGCACGTGTTTACAAATAAGTGAAAATAAATCCTAACAAGGAGCCAATGCGCTAAGCGCCGTGTCAGCAGCGGCCTATCATGACTTCCCTGCACCCCTGGGATTGGCGATGATTTTGATGCACTGCTTAAAACTCTGTGAGTATCGGAAACAAACAGTATCGCGTCGTCATCGCAGATGATGTTGAAGAGGTAAGGGAAAGCCTGCGCAGGGTGCTGGAACCCAATGGCTATGATGCTTTCCTGGTTCCCAATGGGGAATTTGCCATTCAAATTGCTCTCAAAGCCCAGCCTGACCTGATCATCCTTGATATCACCATGCCTGGCATCAGCGGCTTTGAAACGGCACAGGAACTTCGAAGACACCCTGAAACAGCTGATGTTCCCTTGATGTTCATTACCGGGGACACAGATGTTCAAACTTTGGTACAGGCTTTTGAGGTAGGAGCCGTCGACTACATCACCAAGCCCTTTACCCGAGAAGAGGTACTCGCCCGTGCCAATGCTCATGTGGAGCTTTATCGGCTTAGAAAGGAATTGGAGGAGGAAATCCAACGGCGACAAAAGGCCGAAGCGAGAAGTGAGTCTGCCGAAAAAGCCCTTTCCATCGCAGATCAAAAACTCACCGCGATGAGCCAGCAAGTCGCCGATCGTTGGACCGTGGATGGTTTCATCGGAACCAGCAAAGGTTTGACGCAGGTGATTCGGGACATCAAAAAAATCCAAACCAGCGATACCATCAGTGTCGTGATTACGGGTGAAAGTGGTGTAGGTAAGGAACTCATCGCCCGCGCCATCCATGTGGGTAGCCCCAGGGCATCCGGACCCTTCGTCGCCATCAATTGTGCCACCATTCCAAAGGACTTGGCCGAGTCCCTGTTTTTCGGACACATCAAGGGCGCTTTCTCGGGTGCCATCAAAGACCAGTTGGGCTATTTCGAAATGGCACAGGGAGGCACACTCTTTCTGGATGAGCTTGGAGAGTTGCCACTGGACATGCAGAGCAAGCTCCTGCGTGCGCTGGAAGAAAAGGAAATACGCCAGGTGGGCTCTTCCAAACACATTGGAACCAATGTTCGGATCCTTTCTGCAACCAATCGCAATCTCATGGAGGCCATCAAGGATCAGTCTTTCCGAGAAGATCTTTACTATCGCTTGGCTCGCTACACCATTCACGTGCCTCCCTTGAGGGAGCGCAAGGAGGACATACCCCTCCTGGCAAGACATTTCATGGAGCAGTTCGCCAAGGAAATGGGCAAGATGGCCCCGCGGCTATCCAACAGTGCTATTCAGAAGCTCATGGCACATGATTTTCCTGGAAACATCAGAGAGCTGAAAAATGTGATCGAGCGAACCTCCATTGAGTGCGCCGGATCGCGCATCCAGGCCCGAGATGTATTCATTATTGGCAAGAGCCCTTCCACCCTCACCGACGTTCAAGCAAAGCGTATCGATCATCAAAGTAAGGAAATGGCCAGGTATGCATTGGGAGAACAAGAGGAGGCTATTGCCCAGCATGTGGAATCACGCAAGCGCATCACCAATAGCCAATGTCGAGAACTTCTGGGGCTTACGATCCATCGAGCCAATTACCTCCTCAACAAGATGTCCCAATCTGGGTTCCTACTAAAAACCGGTGCCAAACGAAACGCCTGTTATATACCCGGCCCCCTTCTCTAAGTTCCACCCTGATTGAGCTAAAGGCATCGAGAGAGTCCTGGCATAGGAAGCGGTTGGGTTCGATGGGCGAGGTTTCATTGGAACGCATTCGGCAAAGGACAGACAACTCTGCCTTCGAAGATTGAGCAATTTTTCGTTGGATTGATGCCATCGGGTGGATAAAACGAAACCATCCTATGAGCAGTCGATCGATGAATATCATTCCAGCACTCAAACCCTTTGACCCTGAATCGGGCGAAGTCATCATAGAACCCCTGGGTGATGGAGAAGGGTATTGGGTGGGTGCATGCAGTGTGGTCTTCGATCCCGATGACTCTACCTATTACCTTTATTATCGAGCCAGAGAACCCAGACCCATTCGAGGAGGGAAATGTTTCGTGGCTCAAAGCAAGGACGGTCGTGAATTTGAGACCATCTGGCAAACAGACAAGGATGCACTGAATACCGATTCCATTGAAAAAGGAAGCTTGATCAAAACACCCGAGGGCAACTGGCGACTTTATTTGAGCTATGTGGATCCGACAGACCAGCGGTGGCGCATCGATCTTCTGGAAGCCGATCACCCTTCCCGCTTTGACATCGCCAAGCGCACCCCCATTCTAACTGCTCAACAAACTTCCTGTGAGGGGGTCAAGGACCCCTTCGTCATGCGAGTCGATGACACCTACCACATGCTGGTCAGTTATGCCCCCGGAAACCAGCAAGCAAGCGAGGAAGAAAAAAAAGCCATGCATGCCACCTCCGATATCTACAATACAGGACTTTCAAAGTCGTCTTCGGGGCTGGCAACCAGTCAGGATGGTATCCATTTTGATTGGCATGGAGACATTCTCAAACCCAGCCAGGATCAGTGGGATTGCCATGCAACACGGCTTGGGTCCATCCAGGCCATGCCACCGGTCTATGTGGGATTCTACGATGGAGGCCCAAGCCATCTGGAAAATTATGAAGAAAAAACGGGGATTGCCGTCAGCCTCGACCTGATTCACTGGCAGCGCCTCACCCACGATGGGCCGTATGTGGTTTCTCCCCATGCCACAGGGTCCTTGCGTTACCTTCACCCATTGGAACTCGAAAACGAGTGGCGATACTATTACGAGTACGCGCGAGCGGATGGTGCTCACGAGATACGCATGAAGCGCTTTCCAAAACATTAAACTCGAGCTGACGGGATTTCATGACCCATCAGCGGCCCAACATCCTTTGGATCTGCACGGATCAACAGCGCTATGACACGATAGGGGCTCTTGGGTCTGCTCATGCCCAAACGCCCCACATGGATCGCCTGGTGGGTGCTGGGGTCACCTTCAACCGAGCGTATTGTCAGAGCCCGGTTTGCACACCGAGCCGAGCCTCGTTTCTCACCGGCCGCTATGCACGCACGACAAGATGCCGACAAAACGGCCAGCAAATCCCAAGGGAGGAACGCTTGCTGAGCCGGCATTTTGCCGATCATGGCTACTTTTGTGGATTGGCGGGCAAACTGCACCTATCGAGCTGCGCCAACGGAAAAGTGGAACAACGCATCGAAGATGGTTACCAGGTCTTTCATTGGTCTCATCATCCACAACCCGACTGGCCCGAAAACGCCTATACCCAATGGCTGGCAGCGAAGGGGCTTCGCTGGGAGGATCTCTACGATGGTCCGTCCACTCCTTACATCAAGGAAGGCATTCCCGCTCCCTACCACCAAACAACCTGGTGCGCTGAAAAAACCATCGAGTTCATTGATCAGAACGCACACCAGCCCTGGTTTTTCAGCTTCAATTGTTTTGACCCACATCACCCCTTCGACCCCCCCAGGGAGTATCTGGATCGATACCGCATCGATCGCATGCCCTTGCCCAAAATACGTGCCAATGAATGGGATGAGAAGACCCTCTATCAACAACTCGATCACCGGTGGGCGCACAACGAACCGGGAGGGTTTGATGTCCAGAACATGCGTGAAGAGGATCACCGCGCCGTCCGTGCGGCCTATCTGGCCATGGTATCCCTGATGGATGATCAATTGGGGCGTATTCTGGAAGCGCTAGAAGCCACCAACCAGTTATCGCGCACTCTGCTCATTTTCATGTCGGACCACGGCGAAATGCTGGGCGATCATGGTATTTATCTCAAAGGGCCTCATTTTTATGAGGAAGCCCTGAGGGTACCGCTCATACTCCACTGGCCCGACGGATTCGCAGCAGGTGTCGCTTATGATGGTTTGACCGAATTAATCGACCTTGCTCCAACCCTCTGTGACGCTGCAGGGCTCGATCACCACGCTGGATTTCAAGGGAAGAGTCTGGAGGCCATCTGCCATGGGAAAGCGCTTGCAGAAGAACATCGGTCCTCAGTCTTCAGCGAATATTACAATGCATGGACCCATCGTCATGCCTACGGTACCATGCGGCGTACCCAAACCGAAAAAATCGTCGTCTATCATGGTAGTGATGATGGGGAGCTCTATGACCTTGAAAAAGATCCGGATGAATTTAACAATTTATGGCATCAGCCCGATGCATCCGAACGCAAAATGCGCCTTCTGAAGGCTTGCTTTGACTCCAGTGTCTTTACGATGGATCCCATGCCCCCACGATTGGGAGCATTTTGATCCAATTTGACGTACCGCCTGAACATCCGATCGATCTCATGAACCCCAAGCTTTGCCTGAATACCAGCACCATCAAGCCCCAGCCACTCATGGAAAAAATCCGACTCGCCGGTGAGGTGGGTTATGATGGGATCGAATTATGGATCAATGACCTTTACGAATACATCGGACAAGGTGGCGAAATTTCTGATGTTGAAAAGGCCCTTTCGGATCATGGACTCATCGTCCCGTGCTGTATCGCGATACGCCAGTGGGGTGACATGGAAGGCTGGGAGTACCAATTAGTATTAGATGAAGCCAAGCGCCGTTTTGAACTGGGTGCACGCATAGGGGCACCCTACATTGTTGCGACCCCGCCCATGGGTCACTGCGACCTTGAACGCTTGCCGAAGCGCTACGGTGATTTGCTGAAAATCGGTCGTCAGGTTGGCATTCAACCCACCTTCGAATACATCAGCTTTTTCAAATCCATTCATCGACTTTCGCAAGCATGGGAAGTCGTTCAGGAAACAAACGATCCGAGTGCTACCCTCATTTTAGATGCCTTTCATAACTGGAACAGTCACACGACCCCGGACGAACTTGAGGCCATTCCTGTCGATCGGATCAGTCACTATCATATCGATGATGCTCATCCAGCCAAACCAGCTGGGACCCAAACCGATCCAGACCGGGTCATGATTGGAGAAGGCGTGATCGATCTGAAGGCAGAAATACAGTGCCTGCGCCAAAAAGGATACCAAGGTGCGATGAGCCTGGAATTGTTCAACCAAGACCTCTGGAAGAAGAATCCCAAAGAGGTCCTTCAGAGGGGTCTGGAACGCATGCAGGCACTGCTGCAGGGTTGAATTATCGGCTTGCAACCACCACAGGCCCCTTTCCAAGGGCGAACAAGGCCAAGCGACGAGTGGGTGGGTGCATCAGGCAGATTTGATGAGGCCCCAACTGAAACAATAACAAATCTTCATCGATCTCGACGGCATTGCGAACACTCCAGGCGAGAAAAGGCGTCTCCAAAGATGCCTGAAAGCGCCGCAGAGAATCTGCATTTGCTGAAAGTCCTTCGACAGGCCAGAAACCCGTTCTGTAAATGGAGTTTGTCTCAGACCAGAGCGAAGGCACCTCCCCAAAATGAAGCCCAGTGGTGCGTGGCACGGGAAATCCCTGTGGCTGTATGTGTGGGTAAGGTGCTTTTTGAGAATCCTCCACGACAGCCATGTTGGTCACATCCTTGAGAAGGATTTGTGCCTCCTGATCCTTGGGAGATCCACCTTTGAGCAACCATAGATCGTACAAAGCTTCTTCATCTGAACGAATAAACAGGCGATCGTGCCGAGAATCAGGCTCCAGTTCATAAACTTGTTCTGGAACATGCTCACTACCGATCTGGCTTCGCATCACCGATGCCCCATCGATTGAAAGGTAGTAAACCGTGCACGATCTTGAGGGGATCAACTCCTGAGTATCAACCAGATCAAAGTCTGTCATAAGGCTGACCCCGCTGGCAGAAAAATAATAGGCTACAAGAAGAGGATAGCTGACCGCGTGCAATTGAAAGGTACGTCGCAGAGCCTGTTTCCAGCTTTTACCGTGACATCGAAGAATCCATCGTACTACAGGCCATTCCATCAGAAGACTCAGCAAAAAACTGACGCCCAAACAGACGACAAAAAAGGGTTTTAACCACAACAAAGTGATCGATTGCACGAAGCCTTTTACGGCAGCCAGAATCAGGTAACCCGCCCAGGAGGAAGCATAGTTGGCCACGATCATGCCTCCAAGTGCACACCAAAAAAACCACTGCCTAAGCCCTAACCAGTAGATTAAAAGGCCCCCTTCCAGAAGGCCGATCATCAGATTCCCCAGGGTTAGGTGTAAGATACCTGCCCACATCAAAGGGGTACCAGCATTGGCGGATAGAGTGATGGGCACGCAGAGCCCAAGGAGCACCCACCCCATGGCAGAGGGTTGCCTTAGGCTAAGCGACTGCAGGTTTCGAATCATCACTTCAGGCAACTCCTCGCTGACTGGAACGCAGGAAATTGAGCAGGCGGCGTACCTCTGGCATGTCAGCCACCTCTTGGTTCGCTTTTTCAATCGCATTTCCAAGGGTCAACCCCGATCGAAAAAGAATACGGTAGGCTTTCTTGAGTGCTTGAAGCGCTTCTGGGGTGAAGCCCCTTCTCTCCAACCCCACCTTGTTGAGGGCACGGGTGCGAGCCGGATTCCCATCGACCATCATGTAGGGTGCCACATCCTGAACCACCTTGGAACAGCCCCCTATGATGGCATGCTGACCCACTCGGCAAAATTGATGAATGCCCGCAAGCCCCCCAATAACCACGTGGTCCTCCACGACAATATGACCTGCCAAGGTTGCGACATTGGACATGATGATATGATTCCCCAGTTGCACATCGTGGGCAATGTGGACGTATGCGAGCAGGTGATTGTCCGAACCGATACAAGTGGCATCCCCTTCTCCTGTCGCACTGTGAATCGACACATGCTCACGGATGGTATTCCGGTCTCCGATCCGGGTATGGGTTACCCCGCCCTCCCACTTCAGATCCTGGGTACGCATCCCAATGGTTGAGAAAGGAAAAAAGGTATTATCGTCTCCTATTTGCGTGTGGCCATCGACCACCACATGAGAGTGCAAGTGGTTGCCTTGCCCCATTTGAACATGCTCACCAATGACGCAGTAGGGCCCGATGTGGCATCCCTGACCAATGATGGCAGCTTCATGAATGATGGCCGTTGGATGAATCATGTGCTCTGGATGTAAAGATTCAGGCACTGGCCATCATGAAGGTCACGACCGCCTCACTCACCGTTTCACCGGCAACCGAGCATACTCCCTTGGCTTTACCGATCTTGCCACGACTCTTCATGATTTCGACGTCAATGACCAACGTATCGCCCGGCAGGACTGGCTTGCGCCACTTGACGGAATCAGCCGCCATGAAGTAGGCAATCTTTCCCCAGTTTTCCGCCTTGCCCAAGGTGAGAATCCCTGCCACTTGAGCCATCGCTTCCAACTGAAGCACCCCCGGCATGATGGGATGTCCCGGAAAATGACCCTCAAAAAAAGGTTCATTGATGCTGACCGATTTGACTGCCTGGATCGTGTTACCTTCTATTTTGATCACCCGATCCACCATCAGAAAGGGGTATCGGTGCGGAAGGATTTTCATGATCTCATTGATATCCAAGGAGGTGGCATCGGCAGGGATGGGCGTAGGGAGCTGTTTCTCGGGTTCCACAATTTTTTTGGTTTCTGTTGAAGGTGGGGAAAGGGTCTGCGCGGCTACTTTGGGCCTGTTGGCAACCGCAGCCAGTTGTCGAGCCAACTCACAATTGATCTTGTGACTCGGGCGAACGGCAATAATGTGAGCCTGGATGGGGCGACCAATCAAATACAGATCTCCAATGATATCGAGAATCTTGTGGCGAACAAATTCGTCTGGGTAACGGAGAGGTTCATTGGTCAAAACCACATCATCCCGAATGATCACCGCATTCTCAAGACTACCACCTTTGATCAAACCATTCTTGATGAGGAATTCGATTTCTTCAAAAAAGCAAAAGGTTCGTGCCTTGGATATGTCCTGTTCCCAGGTTTCAGGGTTGATCTCCGTTGAATAGTATTGAGTGAAATGACCTCGGGCATCAGAACTGGTACAACTGATCTTGAATCCATCATGAGGGAAAACAGACATGATGGAATCTCCCATCTGAAGGGCCATGGGCTCAACCACCTTGAGAGGCTCGCGGTCCTGCGCCTGCAAACTCAAGCCCGCTCGACGCACAAGTTCACAAAACGCCACCGAACTGCCATCACCTATCGGGGGCTCATTGGCATCCAGCTCCACGACAACATTGTCGAGGCTCATGCCTGAAAAAGTGGAAAGCATGTGCTCGACGGTATGCAGCTTGATGTTTCCCTTGGCCAAGGTGGTGGACCGGGTCGTATCACTTACCAGATCAATACTGGCGGGAAGCTCTGGTTGCCCATCCAGATCCACGCGTCTGAAACAGACCCCATGATTGGGTGGGGCTGGAAGCAATCGAGCGGTGACTTTTTGACCGCCATGCAATCCAAGACCGTGCATTTCAACCGGTTCACTGATGGTTTGTTGCTGTTGCACGTGAGTATTTAACAGGGGGAACAAAACTTAGGCAAGACACAGCGACTTGCCGGGATCATGGAAAAGGCGGACCCACTAGTGGGTCCGCCTTGAATTCAACGATGAAGGAATTCAAATCAAGGAGTTCACTCCTTGTCAGCCTCAGCTTCGGCCTCGGCCTGGCCTTCACCTGAAGACTCCTTGCCGTCAGCCATCATCTGATCGCGTTCTTCCATCGCAACCTTGCGAGAGAGTTTCACGCGGCCCTTGTCATCAATACCGATCACCTTGACCCAGATTTCGTCGCCCATCTGCACGATGTCCTCGGTGCGTTTCACACGGAAGTTGGCGAGCTCACTGATATGACAGAGCCCATCTTGGCCGGGAAGCACTTCTACAAAAGCACCAAATTCCTTGATGGAAACCACCTTTCCTCGGTAGGTCTTGCCGACTTCAATTTCAGCGGTGATCCCTTCGATCTCCTGCATGGCAATGTTGAGACCCTCTTCTGCGACCGAGTAAATCTTGACCGATCCATCATCCTCGATGTTGATCTCACAGCCGGACTCTTCAACGATGCGTTTGATGTTTTTACCACCGGGGCCGATCAGCGCTCCGATTTTATCCGGGTTGATTCGAACCGTGGTGATTCGGGGAGCGTACTTGCTGAATTCCTTGCGAGGCTCGGCAAGGGTTGCCGCCATCTTTTCCAAGACCGCCTCACGAGCTTCCTTGGCCTTCTGAATCGCCTCTTCCATGATCCCCAGAGGAAGCCCCTTGAGTTTGAGATCCAACTGGAAGCCAGTGATTCCTGAAGCGCTACCGGCGATTTTGCAATCCATGTCGCAAAACGCATCTTCCCATCCAATGATGTCGGTCAGAATTTGATAGCGATCAATTTGGTCATCGCCGTCGGTTTCGGTGCAAATACCAATGCTAATGCCTGCTACAGGCGATTTGAGTGGAACGCCCGCATCCATGAGAGCTAGCGAACCTGCACACACCGTCGCCATACTTGAGGACCCATTGGATTCCAAAACCTCACTTGTAATGCGCACAGTGTAAGGGAAAGATTCAAAAGGAAAGAGAGGTGCAATCGAGCGCTCTGCCAGAGCACCATGACCAATCTCACGCCGACCCGGACCCGTGATACGCCCGGTTTCGCCCACAGAAAAATTCGGAAAGTTGTAATGAAGAATGAACTGCTTTTCGCTTTCTCCCCCCGCATAGGCATCAAAACTCTGCGAGTCATCGAGCGTTCCCATGGTCGCTGAAGTCAAGGCCTGGGTCTCACCACGCGTAAAGAGGGCCGAACCGTGCGCTCTCGGCAACAGTCCCACCTCCGAATCAATGGGGCGAATATCGAAAAATTGACGACCATCCAAGCGCTTACCATCGTCCAGAACCAATTTTCGAACCGCTTCCTTCTGGATCTTGTAAAAGACATCGGAAAGCACCTGACCGGTGACCACATCCTCACCAAATTTCTCGACGAGCTGAGCTCCTGCTTCTGAGGTGATCGCGTTCCAACCTGCTTCCCGCTGCTTCTTGGATTCGATCAGCAGCGTGGGGATGACCTTTTCAGCGATCAGCGAACGTGCTTCGGCGGTAACTTCGTCTGGGACCTGCATGGTCACAATCTCCCGCTTGGGTTTACCGATCTCCTTGCGCCATACCTCTTGAGCCTCAATCATGGGCTGGCAGGCCTCCTGGCCGAAACGCAGGGCCGCAATAAAGTCCTCTTCTGTGATCTCCTGAGCGCTACCTTCGTACATCACCACATCGGTTTTGTTGCCGACATAAATGAGATCAAGATCGCTCTCTTCGCGCTCAGAATGGGTGGGGTTGGCGACGAATTCGCCATTGATACGCCCCACTCGAACCGCACCCAGAGGCCCCGCCCATGGGATGTCACTGACGGTCAGCGCGACAGAAGCACCCAGAATACTCATGATATCCGGATCGTTTTCACCATCTGCACTGAGAAGGAGTGTTTGAACCTGAACCTCATTGAACCAACCTTTTGGAAACAGAGGACGGATGGGGCGATCGGTCAGGCGACAAGTGAGAATTTCTTTTTCACTTGGGCGTCCTTCGCGCTTGAAATAGCTGCCGGGGATTTGGCCCGCTGCAGATGCTTTTTCGCGATAATCAACGGTCAAGGGGAAGAATTCCTGGCCGGACCGTGCTTCCGCAGCTGCGACAGCCGCAACAAGAATGATGGTTTCACCCATCTGAACGGTCACCGCGCCATCTGCCTGGCGCGCCATTTTTCCGGTTTCGAGGATGATTTCCTTACCGGAAACCTGAATCGTAGTTTTGTTTGACATAACTGAAAGAGACAGCCTCAGACATCAAGTTCGATGCCGACACGCTGTCATAGGGTTGATGCCGCTGAGCCGGAGGAACTTCCTTCAGCATTCCAACGTGTGTTGGGAGAGAATACCGAAGGAAATTACCCAGGAGCAGCGGGCTTGGATTTAAGTTGTGGGAGCGCTATTGGTATCATTCGCCAGCTGAGGCTTTGCGAGCACTCCATTCGCAAATCAACACCTACCAAGAGCAGGTCTTGCTTACTGGCACCAGAAATAGCAAATTCGCAGGATGGTCTTCCTGCCATACATCGACCAAAAACCTCAAGTGAGGCTTTAGCGACGCAATTTGAGGGCTTGTGTCAGCGAAACGTAGCGCTTGTGGTCGACTCGATTGATGTAGTCGAGCAAACGGCGCCGTTTGGAAACCATCATCAACAAACCCCGCCGGCTACTGAAATCCTTTTTATTGATTTTAAGGTGTTCAGTGAGCGAAAGAATTTTTTTGGTGAGGATAGCGACCTGCACATCTGCAGAACCAGTATCCTTTTCGTGCCTACGATAGGTTTCGATCGTTTTAGATTTCTCTTCCATACAACTTCAGCGCATCATCCTAAGAATATAACAAGCAGGGCAGTGTAGGCTCAGCTGCCCCACTGTAAAGGAATTTTATGCACAAATATTTCATTGGAGCACGCGACCCTGAAGGTGCATCTTTAACTGGCTCGTTCCAATACCTTGAGGATTTACATTAGACGATGGCAACCTTTGAAGAACTTTCCATGCCGGTGCGCCTTTTCCTCAAGGCTTACCCATGGCGCCACATTCATCCAACGCCTTGGGCCCAGGCATCCCAGCCCTTGAACCAATCACGCATCGCCGTCGTTTCAAGTGCAGGATTCATCAGGAAAGGACAGGACCCTTTCGACGATCATGTTAAGGGGGGAGATCCAAGCTTCCGATGGATTGAACAGAAGACCCCCACAGAGAATTTGATGGAAACCCATCGTTCCCAGTCTTTTGACCACTCAGGGATTCAGGCTGATCCCAATCTCGCCTTGCCCCTCAGGCGGCTGGAGACATTGGCCGAGGAAGGAACCATTGGATCGTTCAACCACCGCCACGCCTCCTGCATGGGATCACTGACTGCACCGGGGAAATTCACCCGCGAGGCTGCTCCAGCGATCGCCGATGGACTGATTCAGGATGGCGTGAATCGTGTCTTGCTGGTGCCAGTCTGACCCATGTGCAACCAGACCGTGAGTCTGGTCGCAGCAGCGATTGAAGATCGCGGAATCCCCACGGTAACCATCCAGTTACTGGAGGAAATCGCTCGGAAGATCGGTCCGCCTAGAGCACTTTGTGTGCCCTTTGCCCATGGATTTCCCTTGGGCCAACCAGGCAATGCCCAGATGCAACGGGATATCATCCTAGAAGCTCTGGCACTAATCGATCGGACAGACTTGAGCCCTCCCCACCTCTCTCATCACTCCTCCGGCTCTCAAAAGCCTGAAGGAAGGAAGTGAGCATTCACACAGTTCTTCGGGCTTTGACCGGTGAGAACACGCTTGAGTTCCTCAGCGGCTTTTCGCCTCATTTCAACCAAACCCTGGTCCGAATAAAAGGCGGTATGTGGAGTCATTAACAGGTTGACAGGTGGCTGCCGCTCCTCTTGCCACAAGGCAACCAAGGGCATGCTTGCCTGCGCGGGCTCCTGTGGCAGGACATCCACTCCAGCGCCAGCGATCCTCCCCTCCCTCAGGGCCATTGCGAGCGCATCGGTATCGACCACAGCTCCTCGAGCTGTGTTGACAAAAATCGCAGAAGGTTTCATCAGGGAAAGGGCTTTTGCGTCGATCATGCATCGGGTTTCTTCCGTCAGTGGCGTGTGGATGGAAATAATATCACACGTCTTGAGGAGGTCTTCCCATTCCACCAAACTCACCCCCAACACTTTATCCGTCCCCGGGCGCACATAAGGATCATAGGCCAAAACTCGCATTCCAAGACCCTTGGCTCTGACGGCCGTGGCACTGCCAATTCTTCCCAGCCCGATAATGCCCATGGTAGCCCCTGCGATACGAAAAATAGGCTGAATGGCCCGCATATCCCACGGTTCAAGACCTCGCCGAAGAGTCCTCTCTGCCTTGATCAAACCACGATTGCACGCCAAAGCCATGGCAATGGCATGGTCAGCGACTTCATCCACGCCGTAATCCGGCACGTTGCAGACATAAATGCCCTTTTCGCCTGCAGCCTCAAGATCGATGTTGTCAAATCCGACCCCACAACGCACCACTGCCTTGCATTGATCAAGCTGAGCCACCACTTCTGAGGTCATACTGACTTCATGGCACAGAATAATGCCATCCACCTCACCCAATTTTCCGTAGAGTGCCTCCGTATGCTTGGCAAGGAGGCAATCGACAGTTGCCACACCGTGGAGCACTTCGGATTCGATGGCGGCTGGGGGTTCCAGATAATCGGTGATCACCACACGTTTCATAGGAATCCATGCTGATACAAGCGTTGGAGTTGTGCAATCCATCAGGCAGGCAAAAAGAAACATTCACGCGAGTGGAGCTTCCCTCAAACCCACGGTCATAGGGGCGGTTCATGCGGATATGACTTGACCCATGGGGGGGCATTGCTGGCATGTTGATGATGGATATAATGATGGATGCAGTCTTAGCACTTCAGGATGGAACCCTGTTCAGAGGAAGTGGTTTTGGAGCAAAAGCCTCGGTATGTGGCGAAGTTTGCTTCAACACATCCATGACGGGCTATCAGGAGATTCTGACCGACCCTTCCTACAAGGCTCAAATCGTTACCATGACCTATCCCCTCATCGGTAACTACGGGGTGAACACCATGGATGAAGAATCCTACAAACCGCACCTTTCTGGCTTTGTGGTCAGGGAATTGTCCCCTGTGGTGAGTAATTGGCGAGCCGATAGCGATTTGCCGAGCTATCTTCTTCAACACGGGATACCGGGCATTCAAGGCATCGATACGCGAGCGCTCACCAAAAGACTGCGCAAAGAAGGTTCCCTCAATGGATTTCTTTCAACGGAGGACATATCCGACGAGGAAGCATTGAAAAGAGCTCGAGAGTGGCCCGGTTTGGTCGGAGTGGACTATGTGAAGGAGGTCACTCACAAGGAGGCTTTCCTTTGGGATGAAAAGGACACCGCCAGCGGGGATTTCCGACTCATCCAAGGCACTGAGGACGACCAGAATGCCAGGACGGCCACCCACCCATTACCAGAAGCTGACATGCCCATCGTTGCCCTGGACTTTGGGATGAAATACAATATTTTGCGACGCCTGAGGCAGAGTGGTTTTCGCCCTCACGTGCTTCCAGCTCATGCGACGGCTGAGGAAGTTCACAAACTCAAACCGATGGGCGTGTTTCTCTCCAACGGGCCGGGGGATCCTTCTGCTCTGGGTTATGCCGTTCAAACGGTTCGATCGCTGATCGATCATGGGTATCCCATCTTTGGCATTTGTCTAGGACATCAAATCCTGGGTCAAGCATTAGGGGCCGGCACCTTTAAAATGAAATTTGGACACCGAGGGGCCAACCAACCGGTCAAGGACCTGGATACCGGCCTGGTGGAAATCACCTCCCAGAACCATGGGTTTGCCTTGGATGGAGAGACGATGGATTCTTCGTTTGAGATCGACAAAACCAATTTGAACGATCAAACCGTCGAAGGCATCCGTCACCGCAAGAAACCTCTCTTCAGCGTTCAGTATCACCCGGAAGCGTCTCCAGGCCCCCACGATTCGTCTCCACTTTTTGAACGTTTTCGAAAACTCATTGGAAGTCAGGGTTGCTGAAGGTCTTAGGTGTTCCAGAAACCGTTTGACTTGGAAGCACGTGTGATGATAATGACCTCCTTAACCAATTTGTCATGGCCAAACTAGTCGTCATAAGCGAAGGATTTAAGGGGCAATCTGTCGAGTTGTCGGCAGATGTGAAGACTGTCGGTCGGTCAGAGGACAATGGCTTTCAGATTCCGGAAGGGTCTATTTCGAGCCGGCATTGCGAATTAGCTACCAAAGGAGAAGAAGTCCTCATCAAGGATCTTGGCTCCACCAATGGCACTTTCCTCGATGACAAGAAGATCACCGAGGCAACCATGAAAATGGGGCAGGTGTTGCGGCTAGGCTCGGTAGAACTGCGATTCGAGGGAGACAAGGGGAAGCCTGCAGGCAAGGTGGCCACCAAGACCATCACGCCTCCGCGCGGTGGCGTCAAACTAGACAACTTGGATGAAGCGCCCAAATCACCCGCAGACAAGACTTTTGCCAAGAAGTCCAACAAGGTGAACAAAACCATGATCACCGTGGGCGTTGTCATTCTCGTCATCGCGATAGCAGCTGTTGCCTATTCACTCATGGCCGTCAAGAGCGCCGGCTAATGCATGCTTGCTGATCCAAGCCGCGCAACCCCATCTGCCCCACTCCACATTTCCCAGGCATACCTCTGCCTCCCCTTTCCGTGCTGATTCTAACGGGTCCATCCGTCGAGGAGGTCATCGAGTCCGGTGAAGCCTCTCGGGGCTCAGGCACCGAGGGCTCCTGAAGCGTGAGGTGGCTTCTAAAGGGTGAACACAGTGACTCAGCGTGTTGGGAGGCTTTGATAGGCAACCGGCTGAATCCAGGCACATTCCATTTCACCTTCGCGGTAAGGGTTGCCCATGGGCTTGGTGGACACCACCTTGGCTCGGACATAGATCTCATCACCCTCCAGCTTGTAGGATGGGCGAGTGCCTGAAACCTCAGCCAGCATTTCTCCCACCGAGTTATCGTATTGATGGGTCACCCGAATGGGGTTGCCATCTCCCGCTCGGAAGGGTTCGTGGGATTGATCAAACCCAACACGTGTACCAAAAAATTGAGTGATGTAGGAAACGCCAGGCTCCGCTGCGATCGACAAAGAAATCTGCCCACCCTGATGCTCGATCTTTTCAAGGTTCACTCCTGAAGACGCATAGAAATCGCCTGCTTCCATGGCCCGGATCAAATGCTCTGGAGTCAACTCACGGGATCGAACCATCACCCATCCGCGACCCGCATTGCTGAGACCCACTCGTTGTTCATGATAAGCATGTGCATCGTCGGTCGCGATTCCATACATCACGGGAAGATCAAGCAATGCCAGACGCCAGGTCAGAACCACATCCCAGCATCGTTCCAGGCTGGCATGAGTCGCATCTCCCTCATTGTGAACGGATGGATGACCATTGTAGACCTCAAAAAAAGATTCTCCCCGGAGCTGCATCAGCTCCTCGGCAGTGACTGCCCACCCAAAGTTTGGATGATTGAGATGAGGCATCAACATCTGGCCAGTTTCCTCGCGTCTCTTCAGAATCATATCCAGATTGTTCTGCATGACATCCAGGACAGAGTCTCCACCCTGTGGTTTCAACACCTCATTCAAGTGGGTCACGTTGATGTGAATCGGCGAGGTAAGATAGCGGTCGGTGACTTCCTGGCTTTGCAGAATCAGGAAAGTGTCCGGCTCATTGAAGAGCGGCGCATACTCGCTGAGGGCTTTCAACCTGACCTGCAGCTTTCCTCCATCCTCCCGGCTCTCTACCCAATCGGCACCAAATCGAGCAATATACTTTTCATAAGCCCGGATACCGCCTTTGTTGGAAAGTACATCTGACCAGCGTTCGCCGCGTTGGAGAACATTGTGGTCAGAAAGCACGGCGAAGTGGTATCCATGGTCATGATACCAATCCATGATCATTTCGGGATAATCGTCCCCATCACTCCAAAGAGAATGCGTATGCAAGTTACCCTTCCAATATCGAGGCGCTGAATCGGCTGCCTGGAGAAATAAGGGAACCATGCCAATGAGGCACACACGTACCCAGGAAGCTAGGGATTTCATGGCATTTTTATAGGGGGCTATCTCTCAACCGACAAGCTCGTTCCCTATTCAGCGACTACCTCTCCTTACCATCGCCAGCGTAGGGCGGGGCCTCATATCGCACTGGATGCTCGATCACTCTAGGGTCCAAGCTATCTCGCAAGACCGCCATGAGCTGTTCATGCATTTTTCCCTGGATGCGGGCGTAAGAATTCTCGTTTGCCACGTTGTGGATCTGATGGGGGTCCTTCGACACATCATACAGCTCCACAAAGGGCCGTTTGCCGAATGCCCGCTGAAAGTGTTCGGCCCAGCGTGGATCTTCCCGATGCTCAAAGATCCACCCTTTGGTAGGGCTTGCGTCCATGTCAGCAAAGGTTGCAAAGGTGTTTTGCCGTAACTGTTCGGAAGTCGGAAGGTCATCGGAAAGTCGGTGCAACGGATCTCCCATCGGCCATCGATCGGGTTGAAAATTGACGATATAAAGAAAGTCCTCCGTTCGAATGGCGCGCTGAGGGTAGCCTACATTGCCTGATCGCGCGGCAGCGACATGGCGCTCCCTTCCGGTGACCACCCAATTTCTGGAAGGATCGATCCAGCCGGATGCTTCAGACTGCAATTGGGGCACCAGGCTCTTGCCTGTCATAACAGAGGGCACATCGACCCCGGCCAACTCCAGCACCGTGGGAGCAAGATCCATCAGATTGACAAAGTCCTCGAGCTTTCTTCCGCCAGGTTGACCAGGCCAGTGAATGGCAAGAGGCACTCCAACCCCAAAATCATAAAGGTTGCATTTGCCGTGAGGAAAGCCAGGAGGCCCATGGTCGCCACTGATGATCACCACAGTCCGATCCAACTCACCCAGTTCTTCCAGTCGCTTGAGAATCAAGCCAAGGGCCGCATCAAAGGCCTGAATTTCTCCGAAATAATCAGCCATATCTTCTCTAACCTCTGCAACGTCAGGCAAAAAAGGAGGCATGTGGCCTTCGAGTTGATCGGGATCCAACCCCCAGAGACGCTTTCCCGAACCCTTCGTCCATTTGCGATGGACCAGGGTCGGGCCAAACCAGTAGCAAAAGGGCTTACTATCTGGCCTGGCATCCAGAAAGTCGTTGAAGTTGGCCAATACTTCATCGTACAGCGCGTGCTTGGCTTTAGAAACGGCCATTCCCTTATCAACCATGCGCGTCACTTGCTGGGAAAATTGGTTGAACTTTCGCCCAGCTTTCTCGAAGGCATGGCGCCCAGCTCCATAAGGAGCATCGGCCGGACTGCCGGGAGTCCAAACTTTGTAAGTTTCCCCTAAATGGTAACCTGCCTTTCCAAGCAGGAGGGGGAAGGTAGGAATGGAAGCATCCCATCGGGCTCCTTGCAGGATGGCTCCTTGACCGGTTCGCCAAAAATACTGACCCGAAAGAAGAGAACTGCGACATGGAGTGCATGACGGAGCGGTGACAAACGCGTTTTGAAACAACACACCTTCTTGTGCCACCCGATCAAAGGTGGGTGTGGAGAGTAGACGATTGAGCCCACTGTAAGGTCCTTGATCTTGATAAGCGCTGGCAAACCGCCCCCAGTCATCCGCAAAAGCAATCAGAACGTTCGGACGCTCCTGACCCTGGACCCAAAGGCCTGTCAGTGTGGCAAGCATCACTCCTCCGCGGTAAAAGATGCTCAAAAAAGCTTGGTACAACACATGGGGCATCCATGCATACCAGCACAGAGGGGATCTTGATTCAAGAGTTCCTTGGCAAAGGACCATCCCTCTGATGACATGATACCACGGTGATGCCCGTGACGTTGTAGCAGCATCCAAACGAACCCTTCACGATGAACCCACCCATGGATCCATCTTTCTGGCAAGCACTGCCGAGGCTTCTTCCCGATCGCCGATCCCATTGGGTCGTTCTCACTGGAGCTGGGTCTTCAAAGGAAAGTGGCATCCCGACTTTCAGAGAAGCCCAAAGCGGCCTTTGGGAGCGCTTTCGTCCCGAAGAGTTGGCTTCGGCCCAAGGGTTTGAAAAAGATCCCCTGCGGGTCTGGAAATGGTATCAGCACCGACGCCATTCGGCGGAGCGGGCGGCACCCCATGCCGGTCACCGTGTTCTGTCATGGCTTGAGAAGACACTCCCCTCTTTGGCAATCATTACTCAGAATGTCGATGGTCTCCATCAGCGTGCTGGATCCAGGGGAAGTCATCGAACTGCATGGAAGCCTTCACCGAAGCATTTGCTACAAGCACAGACACCCGGCACATGAGGGCTGGGCTCAGCAATCAGGTCATCCCAAGTGCCAACAGTGTGGCAGTTGGCTACGCCCGGATGTGGTATGGTTTGGAGAAAACCTCTGTCAGGCAACATTACAAAGAGCCAGCGAGGCGGCCAAACAAGCGAAAGTGTTTTTTGTCATCGGAACCTCCTCACAGGTGTATCCCGCAGCAGGATTGGCATGGATGGCCAAGGCAGCAGGAGCCACACTGGTAGAAATCAATCCTGAGTGCACACCACTCAGTCAAGAAGTCGATTTTTTTCTACCCATGAAGGCTTCGGTGGCCCTGGAGATGCTCAAGGCGCAGCTACTGCGTCTCGGCGGCCAGACATTCGCTCGAACCAACCAATAGAACCGGCCGTCTCACCCACGATCAGATCCACCCGTCCATCCCCATTCCAATCGGCAGCCTGACAAGCAGATTGTTCTCCAAAGAGACGAATCCCACTTTCTTCTGCCGAAAGGCAACGAAAGCGCCTTTCTCCGAGATTTTCGATCAAGCAACCCAGCCCGGCATCCATGCGGGAAAAAGCAGGCTGGGGGGATTGATAGTTCTGCCCCAAAAAGAGATCCGGGCGGCCATCATCATTCCAGTCCATGACCGCAATGGACTGGACCGGGGCCCACTGAGCGGCAAAAGGTAAGGCTTGCCATTGAAAATGATCGGATTCATTCCACCAGATGCCTGATTCCAAATGTTGCATTTCAAGCCATTGTTCCAGTGAAGAGATGTCGTCAAATAATTCAGTCATGCTCAAGGCTGCCACATCAGCGTAACGTCGATAACGTTGGCGTACAAAACCAAAGGCGTTTCCCAGAGCCACAAGGTCTCTGGCGGGCACCCAATCCTTGAGAGATTGATCGTAGTAACTCTCGAGAACATCATAGCGTCCATCTTTGTCGAGATCACCGTGATACAGGCGAATGGGGTGGTGAAGATGCTTTTGATAATCGGTGTTACGCCCCCAATTACCAGCAATCAAATCCATGTCCCCATCACCGTCCAAATCACCAGCCTCCAGCACCATCCACATGCCTTTTCGAACATCGAGCCCAGCCTCTTGGGTGCGATTGACATAGCCATCCCTGCCTTTTTCCCATAGCTGGAGCGAACCCCATTCGCTGCTGAGCACCAAGTCCATGTCCTGATCCAAATCCCAATCGATGGCCTTGGCATCGGTGATCAACCCAGCCCCAAGCCAGACCCGACTTTGGTCCAAATCCAATTCGAAGCTTCCCTGCTGGTTGCGAAAGAGTCTGCAAGTTGCGGCCTCTCCAAAGCGACCTGCGTGAAAACCACCGCCGACAAAGAGATCCATGTCTCCATCCTGATCATCATCCCATAATTCAAGGCATGAGGGAAAAGCCCATTGCCCAGTCAAGGATTGAGCCAAGGAAGGCACCTGCTGATCAAAGCGATAGATCAGCACGCTGGGCTGAGATCTCGAATCTCGGGAGGCCACCAATCGGGCACTCAAATTACCGACGCTCAAGGCCAGATGCGGCACTCCATCTCGGGAAACCCATGCCACCATATCCGTCGCATCACCTTGTCCGGAATGTGGCAGTTCCACGCCAGGAAGCAAGCCACGGGCCTGCGCCTCCTGATACAAGATCTGTGTGGCCTTACCTTCTCCGTGCCCCACCGCGAGGTCCATCAACCCATCTCGGTTGAAATCGCTTACTTGCAAGGAGGCTCCAGAACGCCCAACGAATCGAGGGAGCAGGGGCTGCCACTGCAGGACCTCATCCGTTGCCGTTTCCACATGTTGAAGCGTGTCCCCCATGGAAGAGGAAGATCGAAAAACAGGGTTGGCGGGGATTTTTTTCGGAGACTTCTCAGCGGTGGCTCCCGTGCTCGGATCCGGCTCCACCACTTCATAGCGACGCCCTGCTCGAATGGAATCGATCCAGGTATGCTCTCCCGATGGCCAGGCCACGTGCAATCGAAAGCGGCCGTTATCAGAGGGCATGGCAAAGGTCTTGGCGAAGGAGTCTGAAGACAAGTAGCGACCCCCAGCCACGATCACCGTGGATTGATTTGGCCAAGTAGAGGGTTTCTCACTGACAAGGGAAATCCGGGCTCCAACCCCTGCCGTGTTGGGAGCTCGCCCCCTGAGCACGACCTGTATTCTACCGGCCCCTGCATCGTTCCGATAGAGACTTGGGCCAGATTGAAGATTGTTCACCAGTACATCCTGATCTCCATCACCGTCCAAATCCGCCAGTGCCAGGCCTTGGGAAATGCCCGCCTGATCAAACCCCCATGCACCACGGGTATCCTCAAACAAACCATTGCCCTGATTTCTGAAGATCAGATTCTTTGAGAGGAGCCGTGGGTAAAGAAGGAGTGTGCGGGGCACTTTCCCACGAGGCGCGGATCGCATGGCCTGAAGTGCGGCCACAGTGGCATCTCCGTCCAGCAAATCATGATTGTTGCCATTACAGACCAGAACGTCTTCCCACCCATCCAAATCCATGTCGGCAAAGGCCACTCCCCAGCTCCATTCCGAAGCATCCAGACCGGCCAAGCGGGCCAATTCAGCAAAACTGCCATCGCCGCGCGCCACAAAAAGGGTATTCCGCTGGGTCTGGGGCCGGTTGAGAGACATCGACATTTCAGGAGGTCGCAGACCGGTTTCCTCATTGGCTCGTTGCGTCATGCGCAGGGTGTGGTTCTGGCTCAACATCTCCACCACCAGAAAATCATCCATGCCATCTCGATTGATATCAGCGATATCTGCAGCCATGGAGGACCAGCTGGATTGTCGCATAGAACGATTGGAAAGCTGCCGAAAAATGCCCTTTCCTTGATTGATCCAGCACTGATCTGCCCCATCGCCAAAGTCATTGCATACCAATAAATCAGGGAGTAGATCGCCATTGAGGTCCCTGAAAAGAACGGAGAGACCCCAATGGCGAGGTATCTCGGTCAACGTTTGCCCTTCTTCATCCAGGAAACGCCCTTCCATCCAGGATTGTTCCTGGAAAACGCCTCCACCCATGTTCAGGTATAGATGATCCGGCAATCCTACTTCGATAATGCCTGGTTTGACGCCAGGACCGCGATCGACCGCTAGAAAGCGATCCTCCGGCATCGCATGAGGAGCCCCATTTCGAAAATCAACTTTGGGAGAAACACCAGGTGGCAGGTCTTTCCAGGTGATGGCTCGATAATCGGCGACGTAGAGATCCAAGTCCCCATCCCCATCGGCATCGGCCATGGCCATGGACATGGGACCTCCTTGAGCATGAAGGCCAGACTCTAGGGAAAGGGTAAAGCGCCCCTCTCCGTCATTCATCCATAGCCTGGTCCCCTGCCCCAGACCATTGACGAGTAGATCCAGATCCCGATCTCCATCCACATCCACCAGCAAAACGCCCGTTGAAGGAGCATCCTCACAGGCGGCTCCCCCGGCATCGGGGACTTCCTCAAACTGCCAGTGACCTTGGTTGAGGTAGAGCCGGTTAGGCCCCTGAAGAGTTGCAAAGTAGAGGTCACATCGACCGTCTCCATTCACATCTCCTGCGGCCACTCCAGAACCATTCTCCAGGATGCGGTTTTTCTCGGCCTGTGCATCGGATAGCTCGTTTTCAAAGTCAATGCCGTGCAAAGAAGGTTCCACCCATGTCAAACCCACCTTGTCTGGGCTCATGGGTTTTTGAAGCAGTATCCAAGATCCCATGGCGTCTCCCTCCTTTCCGGGCGATTGGGCAACGATGGACCATAGGCATGGACTCGCCAAAGCCATCAGCCATGGAAACCACACTCGAGGAGCCTGGAGCAGTTGGTAGGGCATGAAAATTGAGACCCTCACCATCGCAAATGGGTTGAATGAAGGCAAATTTGAAATCCCTACGAATCCGCAAGAAAAAGCAATCGAGGCAATAATTAAATTTATTTATTTACAATAAAATTTTTTCTTTTTTATAAGTTTTTTTATTGTATTTTAGTAATTTT
>MDTE01104464.1_pt1 | contig 30468 bp, 31 predicted proteins | sample 811231 | NCBI WGS metagenome assembly MDTE01 (sample SAMN05326651, study PRJNA326480) | marine metagenome | isolation source: seawater | place: Indian Ocean: Red Sea | collected 2010 | reverse complement strand
TTTTTAAGAAAAATTTCAATAACAAGATGATCATAGGTGTGATCAAAATCCATATAATTGATAATAAGATGCTTGGCATATCAGGATTTGCGAAGAACACATATATAAAAATCACTAAAATAGAAAATAGCCATGATGTTATTGAAATTCTTAATTTAGAATCCATGTGTGTTAAGTAATAATTATAGTAATATTCATAGAATAAGGAATACAAAACAAGACTAATGCCTGCGAGTAATGCTAAAGAAAGTAAATCCTCCTCAATTTTGCCGTAGAATGGTAGTAATAATATCATTGCAACCAATGGAGTGAGGAGGTCTATTAATTTGAGATATGAGTTTGTATGTATAACCATTTTATCAATTATACACTCATTAATGTTTTGAAATGAAATAGAATATTAATTGTGATTTAATATCACTATGAAAATATCTTTAACTGGATCAGGCGGATTTGTTGGTCAAAACTTACTACAAAAACTAATAAGCGATGGCCATCATGTAAAAGTTTTATCATCATCTCATACTGGCAATCATAAAAATGTAACCGTAATAAAAGGAACATTATCTTCAGATCGTACGATTCTCGAACCATTTATTAATGATGCTGATTTTATAATAAATTGCGCTGGAGAAATTATCGATGAAAATAAAATGGAAGCGACGAATATACATGGAGTACAAAATTTACTCGATATCATAAATATTAAGAAGAAAGATATTAAGTGGATTCAATTAGGAAGTGCGGGTATATATAAAAGAAATTACTATACTAAAAAAGATTATGAATATGTTACAGAAAATAGTGAAATTCATACTGATAATTATTACGAAAAGACCAAGTGGTATGCTGACAATATTTTACTAAATGCCTCTAGAAATAAATCCTTACGAGTCTATATTCTCAGGGCCACAGCAATATATGGGAAAGACATGCCAAATGACTCACTGAGACGTCTAATAAAACATATTAAACAAAGATTTTTTTTCTACATAGGCTCGAAAGATAATATCTTATCTTACTTACATGTTGACGATTTGACAGATTTGATTGTCTCGATCATATCATCTCAACCGTCGTACTCGGGAGTCTATAATATCTCGAATGATTCAAAGATATCTCAGACAGTTAATGAAGTAACTGATTTACTTGAAATAAAAAAAATCAATCTAGTGATCAATCATAAATTTGCAAAACTCATAGCAAAAATTTTACCAAAAGTATTAAATATACCTCTAACTGATTCAGTAATTAGAGCGTTAACTTGTAGATCAATTATTGACTCGAGTAAAGCTGTTAGAGAATTGGGTTATAAACCAAAAAAACCAATCTATAAATATATTTATGAGCTCATCAAGCTATCGTAAAGCTCACAATAATACTCAGACATGACCTTAGCGCTAAAATTTTTAATAGCATTGTCATATGCGTTGAGCCCCATTTCGTTTCTAAGTTCGTTATCAGCATACAAGCGATACATATTCTTAGAAAAAGAGTGAATATCACCTCTTTTTGATAGGAGGCCTGTTTTGTTATTATGAATTGAATCCTGCAGTCCTGGAATATCGTAACCTAATGAAGGAACTTTCATAGCAGCTGCATCAATAATTATTGAACCAAAACCTTCTCTGTAACTAGGTAAACATAAAACGTTTGTAATAGATATAAATTGTAGATGATTATCAACACTGCCTATGTCGATAACTTTGTTGATATTTGTTTTAAGAAAGTCAGATATTTTTATCTCCTCTTCATAGGGGCCAATAAAAAAAAGTTTTAAATTTATGTCTTGATTATCAATACAGACTTTTTCAAATGCCTTCAAAATATCTATAGCACCCTTATCTTTCGTTTTTCTGGCAATATATGTATATATAAAGTCATCTTTTTTTATATTGTACTTATTTTTTAATGACTTTATTTCATTGTTATTTTCATTAGACAGAGATTTGCTCACCTCATCGAAGTCCACTCCACAAATAGATCCTTTATTCAATACGGGTAAATTTTCACCTTTATACGTAATTTTATGCTCTTTGAGAAAGGTTGATTGAGAATAGCTATCTGTAAGACAGATTGTATTTAAATTATTGATTAACCTGTCTAGTTTAAGATATAGCTTTTTTGTCAATCCAGTTTGTGTTGCCCAGACTTGCCCAGTGAAAGTATGAATTCTAATTGGTACTCTGGTTATGAACCCTGCAATAGCTGCGAGAAAACCAGACTTTGGCATAATTGAATGAACAATGTCTGGTTTAATTTCTATAAAAATATAAATAAGTTTTACTAACGATAAGAAGTCCATGAATAAGCTTGGCCTACGTTTAATTTTCATGTTGATAAAATTAATTTTTGGACATTTTTTTTTAAATATTTCTACACCATTTCCAATAACGTATATTTTATATTTTTCATCTAGATATCTCATATTATTATAGATGTGCCACTTGAATGAATTGCTATCTGTCAACACTCGCACTAAAGTATATTTTTTCTTAATATTTCTTTTCAAAATAAATGTAAAGTATAGAATTCAAATGGCACAAAAAAAGAAGATTTGTTACCTAAAAATAACCAAGCAAAAAATAATACAAATTTATAAACAATTATCATGCTCATATATAGAAGTATCTGGTTTCCCTTTATCGCCCTTATCATATAATTTCCAAATATTAAAACTTCGACTGGTAAAAAATATATAAAAAGTCTATCCATTGCATTATATAAAAATGGGTGAAGAAAAATCAAAAAGTAAGAAAATATTATAATCATGGATAGTCTTTTTATAATAAAAATCTCTTCCGATGACATAACATTGGAAATCTGTTTGTAGAATATTAGATATGCAACGGCAGGTAGTAGGTAAATTATTCCTTTTATATGTGCAGCATTCGACTGCATGAGTGTTGAAAAGTTATAAATATAACCTGAAAGAAATTTACTTACAAACAATACGAAAAAAGACGTTATGGCAAGACCAAGAAGTAAAACGTTTTTAAGTTTGAACTTTTCTAGATTGTCTATTAACAAAACCAAAAATACAATTGCTGTTTTATGAAATAACATTGCTAGAAGTAGGAATAAAAGATACTCTCTCTTATTTCCACAAAGTATATGTTTCATAGAGTATGCAATTACAGTCATTGCAGCGGCTTGACGGGGGAAGTTTATTGTAAAAAGAATCAGAAATGGTAGTCCAATAAAAAAGCTAAATGTTGAGTATTTTTGAAATTTACAAAACATATAGTAAAAAAACATAGTAATGAAAGCCATTAAAAAATTTACAAAAAATATATCATCAGTAAATCTTCTCACTATCCAAGTCAAACCAAAGTAAGCAGGATCTCCAATCGTTATACTGTGAATAAATGGGAAATTAATTTGATTTTGAAATAGTTCTTTGTAACTAAACCAATCCGGCCCTATCTCTATACTTCGAAAACTTAGAAATAGAGAAACTAAGATAAAAAGTAGAAAAATAAAGACTTTATCGTACTTTCGATACTTTGAATCATAGATTAGAAAAGCTGTTAAGGCAGAAAAACTAAGAATTGAAAAATATGGCAGCATTAGAATCCAAAAGGACTATTATGAAATTGTTTCCCACGCACTACATTTCCATTTTTATTGATAACTTTGCATGGGTTTCCGATTAAAGTAGATCTCTCGTCGTACACACCCTTAAATACAGTTGTTGTAGGTAAGAGTGTACAACCATATTTTAGATGTACACCGGGACCTACAAAGCAGTGAGAAAAAATAACGACATCAGAGTCTATTTTAACTGCGGATTTGAAAACTGGAAACTTATCTTCTCTATAATTGTGACCAATTGAATGTATAGAGCTTTGATAGCCAATCATTACGTTATCTGATATGGATATTCCTCCTCTTGCATCAATCATACAAGATGAGTTAATAGTACAATTATTTCCAATTTTTAAATTCCAAGGTGCTATGATTTTTACACCAATGTGAATAGATACATTTTTACCTATTTTCGAGCCACAAATTAGTAATATAACTTTTTTTAAATGAATGCTTGGAATTAAGAGTAGTAGCCATAAAATTCTATGGCAAAAAAAATAGATAAACTCTTTTATATATTTATTCATCAGTAGTTAGATTCTCAATATTAATACTAACATTCTTCCAAGAGAATTTTTTCGCTGTTGACAGAATCCCTTTCCTAAGCTTATTTTGTATATTAACAGAGTCATGAAACAATAAGATTTTTTCTTTCAGACTCGCCGGATCTTCTGGGATGAATAGTAATGAATCCTCTAAATCGGTCAGGTATTCTCTTATTCCTGAAAGATTAGATGCAATTATAGGAATATTATATCCTACAGATGTGAGAATAGGACCGCTCTGAGAGATTGCTCTGTATGGGAGTACTGCACAGCTGGACTTTTTAAATAAAATGTCTAACCTATTATCATCTAGCCATTCATTAAAAATATCTATATTATGTTTACCTTTAAGTTGGGAAAGCTTATCGATATAATTCTTTGGTATTGAATTTGAAGCAATTATAAAGTCTAAAGGACGATCTTCTATGAGCTTCAGCGCTTCTATAAGAATATCTAAACCTTTGTATGGCAAGCATCTTCCAAAGAAAATAAAAGTTTGTCTGCTGGGATTACAAGGTTTAACCGGTAATTTATTAAAAGAATTAATTCCAAATCCAATATAATGTGATTTATTTTTATAAAGTGACTCCTCAAAACTATCCAATACATTTCTTGAGAAAAAGAGAAGTCGATGAGAAAATGTACTAGCAACAAAGTCAGATAATATTATAAGTTTATTTTTTAAACCATTTGCTACATGTCTGAATCCTGTTGGGTTATGTCTAATATAATACAAACTACAGTTCGTAAAAAAAGATATGAACCTATATACCGGCAAGAATAAAAGATTAGGATGAGTCATGGTAAAGATTAGATTTTTTGCATAGAAAATATTTTTAGTTATTACATAAATAAAAAATATATTTACATAAATCTCTTTAAAAATATTATTACATTCAGTTGTTATATATGAATAATTGATATTATGTTTACTACACAATTCTTCTAAATGGCTGAACCTCCTAAGAGTAATAACACTTAATTTTGTTTGAGTATTTTCATTATCAATAAATCCATTTATTATGTTTGTAAGATCAGTAATTCCACCACCTCTTTTACCAGAGAATAGTAAGGTAAGTTTATTCATCTATTTCTAGGCACTAATTATTTTCTTAGCATAATCAAAACACATTTTGAGTCCACTTTCTATCTTAATTTCTGGTAACCACTTAAATTGCTTGATAGTCTGATCAAGATTACAGAATGAAACTTTATCAACTTCATTTTGAACAATATCCTCTGGTAGAGGAATTCTGTTTTCAAACATTGATGGATACTTGTCCCAAAATTTCTTTTTATTACCATTAGTATAAATTAATTTCTCACCAGAGATTTCCTCAAGCTTTTCAACCAAATCATATACTGAGTATGCTCTACCGCTACCTATGTTCACAGCTTTATACCTTTTTTCTATATGTGGCTGATTCATTATTATCTTAATAAAGTTAATCAGGTCAAGTATATAGATATAGTCTCGCTTTGCTTCAGGTGATGCGAATAACGTAACAGGTTTTTTTTGAATTATATTTTTTATTAAATAACCCAGCAAAGGTGTCTGCTTCCTGAAATAATCTTGTCTTGGACCATAAAGATTGAATAATCTAAGAGCTATAATATCTAAGCCATAAACCTCTGCTTGAGCTTTGAGATATACTTCAGAGAGATATTTACTTATTGGATACATTAAATGCGGATCTAATCTTTGACCAATTTCATGTCCACTAGTTATCTTTGATGGTAGCCCTTCGTAGACGGCAGATGAACTAAAGTGCAGCATCCTTCTACAGCCTGTTTTGATCATAAAATCTATAAGCGAACCAACTGTCCCAACATTGACAGCTAAAGATCGGTTATGATTTACTTGGTTTTCCGGAAGCGGAGCAATAGCTGCAGCATTGATAATTATATCAAACTTAGTAGAGTGAGAAGTACAATATGTATCGACGTCATTTGCATGAAAAGTTATTTTATTTTCGATACCTTGAAGTCTCTCTTGATAGCCAAAAGAGAGGTCATCAACACCATGTACATCTAGCTGTGCATCTTCAGAGAATATATGAGCTAAAGAGGAGCCCACAAAACCACAAATACCTGTAATTAAAATTCTCATTCAAAAATACAGTATACCTGAATTCATTGATATCTATAGCATATTTTATATAACAGGTATTGTCAGTTTTAAAGTCAAATTACATAAATTGAGTTTAGATATATTCACGAATAGTTACGTATAATTTATAAAAATAACCAATAATTATATAGATAATCTTTTGTTTCGCTCCCAGGTAATTTTCATATCTATCATAGTGAGGAATATGTACAGTTCTCATCTTCATACTTCTCATGCCCATAGTATACATCGGCACACACATTATCTTTTTTAGATAGTTTTTATATAACTCTTCTGCACGCAATGAATAGTCTAAGTTGTGCTTGATCGGAAAACTATCCCTTGAAAGTAGATTAAGAGTAATCCAGACCTCTCCACCATACCTAGTTGATATTCTCTTTTTTTGATATTTCTTTTTTATATCATCGTTTTGTTTATCTAACCAATTTTGATTTTCGCGTTCATCAATATATGGGATATTTTTAACAATTTCAGATTGTTCGTTTTTAAAGCCTATAAACCAATCAGATAAATGAAATAAGTTCCTTGGCTGCTCTGTATCAAATCTGACAGACGTGGTATCACTAAACATATACAAGCAATCTGAGCTCATAAAATTTTTTATTACTTTCTGAAGTTTTAAATGATCATGAATATAACAATCACTTCGCATTTTAAATATAAAATCATATTGATCAACTTGTACGGCACTTACAAATGTTTTTATCTGACGATTGATATTTTGATATTTTTTCTTTGTAATACCATTTCTATACTCGGATGAATAACCTTGACTCTCAGGATCATCATTGACTATAACTTCTATATCAAAAGACTTTATTAAATCTTCTATTTGTGGATGCCTATATGTTGACAATGTTATTTTCGAGAAAATACGAGATTCTATAGCCATGCTAATGGTTTTTTCCGTATTCACTCTTGAATCGTTAAAAAAGGGGCCTTGGATAATCAGATGAGATTTCATTAGTTTTTAAAAACAAGCTTATCGACTTCTATCAACCATTGATCAAAAATTTTTTTCCATAATGTATCATCATAAGCTGCATCTGATTTATATGAGCAGTAATCCAAAGATTCTGAAATTACTTTTACGCCATGATTATAATTATCAATCTCAACTGCAGATGTTGGATTAAAAAAAGCCAGATGTCTGACATGATTTGCAATTGCTAAATGCATTCCAAGTGAATCAGTTGTTATGAACAAATCACATCCATGAATATGAGTTGAAAAATCTGAGAGACTGTCATTTGTATTTACAATTTCCACACTTTTACCTCTAGCAATATTATTAGCTTTTTCTAGTGTAGTATTATCACAAGAAAGTAATAATCTATAATTCATTTGCCTTATTTTAAGATGCTCTAACATCGAATCTATAAGTTTCTTTGCATCATCCTCATTGAGCTGTTTTGATGGCCATCTACTTCCTGCAAATAAATTTAGACCTATTCTTAATGTTTTATCATCAGTGGGACTTGTATTCTTATTTTTTTCCTCGAGAAAAATTTTAGGCTGAATATCATTGATATTAATAGATAAAGATTTTGAGAATATTTCATTAAATGATTTTCTATTTTCCTTCTTAAGCATATTAGCCGTCTCGATACCATATTTTGAAATAATTCCCATATCATACCATTCAGCAGTATCATCGGTATATTCCAGCTTACCGTTTGCATTTATGTAAGAGCCAATAATCTTATTAGCTGTTATTCTCGAGCCAAGCTCGACATATCCTCTCATATCTTCCAGACATATTAAAATGTCCGTACACAATGGTAGTTCGTGTTTATTGTGAATTAATATATCATTAATGTAAGGGTTATTGGCTAAAATAGCTGCACTCTCGCTAGATGTTACCCAGGTGATGTGATAGTTTTTCTTTCTGTTAAATGCGTTGATTAAATAAGACGTCCGTAAGACATCGCCAATTGCTCCTAATTTAATCACTAAAACTGATTGCATATATCAAAGATTCATTGCTTCATGTTCAGCATGTACTTTTTTTCTACTACTTATATATTCACTGAATGGTCTTGCCTTTTTAAGGATAAATCTATGTTGATCAAAAACAAATGGAAGTATAGTTCTAAAGATATTTTTTAAAACATAGTTTTTTTTACTTCCATAATTAATATTGTTTTTATGATAGGTAATAGTCTCATAGTTGGAAAAATCAACTAATCTTTTTATTAGCTTGGTGTTAAATTCTATCCAATGTACTCCTGATTTTTCTGTAGTTGAACCGATATCCAAAAACTCTTCCTCTTTGACATATGGGTGAGATGTTTTAAGTATATTTATCATGCTCCTTAAGCTAAAAAAATTAGGAACAGAAAAGATCAGTATTCCATTTGTCTTTAGCATTTTATTTACATTTATTAATGTCCTTACAGGATTATGTGGGATATGTTCCAAAGTCTCTTGAAAAATAATACAGTCATATTTATCTGAATGATCGCCAGTCGGCTCTTTAGTCAAGTCATAATGTTCGTACATTATATTTTTCTTACTCAACCATTTTTTATAGTTAGAATCATCACTTAACTCATACATATCTGATGCAGATACATTAGGTACATTTAAGCCTCTGGCTATATGAGCACCTACAGAAAGATATGAACCTAGCTCAAGTACTGAATCAACATCATGGTTGCTAGTGACAAATTCAAGCTCCTTTGATAAAGAAGAGTAATGATGATTTAAAGTATCAATATAAAAAATATCAGATTTATTTATTTTATCGTCTGAGTACGGATTGTATCCAGTTGTTTTGATGTAATTAATTACTTGGTTGAATATATCCGACATCTACATTTTTGATTTGAAATACTCTGATGCGATATCTACGCGATCAGGCGTACCTATATCATAAACTCGTTTATTTGTCTTATAAATGTAACATTTATTATTTTTTATCAATTCGGGTAACATGTCTTCCTCAAATGATTTCCTTTCAATGGAATATTTATCCAATAATTTTTTATTAATTATATAAGTCCCGCAATTTTGATAAAATTCACCAAAAGCTTGACTCGGCTTTTCGGTAAATGACAAAATTTTATTATTCTTATCTATTCTAATCATACCATAGTCTGAAATATTACTATAATTAAGAGTAGCAACTATATAAAGATCGTAATTTGTCTCTTTAAAGTAATTATAAAATGCGTTCAAATCAAAATCACAATACGAGTCCCCATTGGTTACAATTATATACTCATCATCAAGTGAATTGATTGCGTTTATAATAGCACCTCCAGTACCCAACGGAATTACCTCTTCGGAAAATTTTATAGTTTTATTGTCCTTATAAGCTTCAAAATATTGTTCTTTTCTATTACAGACACACAATGTAATTATAAATTTATCAAATTTTTCAATAATATACTGAATAAAAGGTATGTTATTAATGGGAATAAGGCACTTATGAGTATTTGGTATAAGATTTTTAATGCGCGTGCCCTCGCCGCCACATAGTATTAGGCAGTTCTTAATTTTCAGCATTTTCAGTATTGTTAGAGTAGTAAATAATCTGACTGCCCAAAGTCTCTAAATCTACTGGTACGTATAACAATTTTTTTAACGCTTTTCTAATTCTTGAGTGATGTTTAGGCTTTGCAATAAATAGCATAAACCCGCCACCTCCTGCTCCTAACAATTTACCGCCAATTGCGCCAGACTTTATGCCTGCAGCATATATATCATCAATTTTTTTATTTGTAATCTTTGTGGTGAAACCTCTCTTCATCAGCCATTGCTCATGAAGTAGCTTGCCAAAACTATCTATGAAATTAGACTTCTGTAAGATGTTTTTTGCTTCTTGAACTAACTCATAACTTTGTGACAAATTAATAGTGCCTCTCTTTATTGCATCAATTTGATGAAGTGATACATCTGATGCCGTTCGTGAAAAACCTGTGAAAAATAACATTATGTGAGACCGCAACATATCAATTTTATTTTTTGCTAGAATTATAGGTTCCACAACTATTTTATCACCAGGAAGAAACTCTATATGGTTAAATCCACCAAATGCTGCATTAGTTTGATCTTGTGATCCAACATTTTCTTTGATTACGTTCTGTTCAATGTTTATAGCACTATTTGCTAGTTCCCTTTTTGATATCATTTTTCCTTGCAAGGTATATAAGGCATGTAACATACCGACGGTAAATGTCGAGCTGGACCCTAACCCAGATCTAGCTGGTAAATCTGCATGATGAACAATCTCTAATCCTTCTTTTATGTTTCTATCTTTCAAGCAAGCTTTTACTGAGGGATGTTCAATTTGATTGATTCTCATAACCTCTTCTTTTTTGTGATATCTAATTCTGTAGTTATAGTTGAAAAATGGAGGTAAAGGTCGACACGTTATATAACAAAATTTGTTAATAGTTGTGCTTATGACGGCTCCTTTATTATTATTATACCATGCAGGATAATCAGTGCCTCCACCAAAAAAAGATATTCTAAAGGGTGTTCTGACGATAATCATGTTGATTCTTTAAACCAATTTATTGTTTTCATTAAGCCCTCTTCGATATTAACTTTTGGTTCAAAGCCAATCGTTTTTCTAGCTAGTGTATTATCGATAAGTCTTTTTGGAATCATAGTTGGTTTAGACGTATCGTAAATAATGTTTGCATTTTCGTAGTCATCCAATCTGATAAGTGTATTTATAATTTCTCTGACAGTTATAGGTTTATTCATAGATAAATTAATTGGATCAGATGAAGATATTTTCTCCATTGCTAACAATATTCCATCTATGAAATCATCAATATATAGAAATTCTTTTAATTCATTTCCGTCTCCCCATACCTCAATAGGATCATGTCTCTCAACTACTTTTCTGATTAAGGCAGGGATAACATGTGAGGTTTCCCACTCAAAATCATCGTAACCTCCATATAAATTTGCTGGCCGAACCACAACAACTTTCATTCCATTATTAATTTTTTCTGAATACATCTCAGATACAATTTCTGTAAATCTTTTCATCCAAGCTACAATAAAATATTTATGATAAAATTCATTCGTAACATCCTTCTCTTTGACAGGATAATCCGTTACAGGATAGACAGTATTGGAGCTGATAAATAATGCCTTTGCAACGTTATTTTCATAAGCAGATTCAAGCAATAATAGATTCATTAAGATATTTGGAGTCAGATGTGCAAGTGGATTGTTCTGTATGACTGCTGCTCCCGATGTATTTGCAGCGCACATGAAAATAAGATCTATATCTTTTGTAATATTTTGACAATCTTCTCGAGATGTCAAATCTGTCTTAATATATTGTATCTTTTTATCCTCAAACTGAGGCTCAGATTCATGTATTGTGGCTTTCAACTGGCAATTAAATTTAGATAATCGCTTAAGAAGATTTGTACCAACAAAACCGCTGCCACCTGTGATCAAAATTCTCTTATTTTCAAAGAAATTCATTTACTTTTCTCAGAAATGCCCTTTTTCATCACGAGAAGATAATATGGGGGTTTTAATCGGCCATTCAAAATTATAAGATGGGTCATTCCATAGAATAGTAAACTGACCACTTGGATTATAGTATGTATTCTGCTTGTAGTGAAAAATAGCCTCATCGCTAGTCACTAAATGTCCATTACCAAATTTCTCTGGTATTAAAATCTGTATATCATCATCTCCTGATAAGTTAAAAGACGTCCATTGTTTAAATTGATCAGAATCTTTATCATTATTTACAACTACTAAATAAAATGAGCCCGAAAGACATGACACAAGTTTTGTGGTCTGTTCATCACCATGTATTCCTCTTAATACATTTTTTTTTGAAATTGAAATATCATCTTGAACGAATTTAGTTGTAATATTTTGTTTGAAATACTCATCTTCATTATAAGTTTCTACATATTTACCACGGTGATCTATGAAATTATCCAATTTTATGCTGAGTACGCCTTTAAGTTTAGTCTCTGATATATGCATTGTGAATATTGAAATATTTCAAGTATGTTATTACATACATAGGAACATGTAAACTTATAAAGCTTTTTTGGGTCAGCGAGTCAAGAATGAATTACCCTCTTTAGATATCCTTTCTCTCCAGTAATTAAGGAGGTCTTGCATAGTTTGATTAAAGCTTATGGTTGGTTGCCAACCAGTATGTTTAGAGAATTTTTGTGTGCTAGGAAGCTGAAGATCTGCATCAATAGGTCTTAATCTAGATTCATCTTCACATATCTCTATAGTATCTTTCATCGTGCTCAGTGATATAAGTTTTTTTAGTATATCACCCACTGTACAGCTATATGTTCCGCCAATATTATAGTATTCGCCTTTGATTGGATTTATAGTCACTAACATGTGATATGCCCTTACAGCATCCCTCACGTCAGCAATAGTTCTCAAGCTGTCTAAGTTCCCTACTCTAACAATTGGTTTAATATAATTTGCTTCGATCATCGCTATTTGCTTAGCGAAAGTAGACTCAGCAAAAACATCGCCTCTCCTCGGACCTGTGTGGGTAAACATTCTTGTTGTCATCACTGTCATGTTATAAGCTTCTGCATAAAATCTCCCTAATAGATCTGTTCCCACCTTAGAGATTGCATATGGCGATGCAGGATGAAAACTACACTCTTCATCAATTGGTATCTTGTCTTTATCAACTCTTCCAAAGACCTCAGATGATGCACAAACATGAGTGATAGTATCTATCGAATATTTTCTTAAAGCTTCAAGAACTGTTGTTGTTCCTTGTATATTCGTCTCAAGTGTATCTAGAGGAGATTCAAAACTAGTTAGAGGATAACTTTGTGCGGCAAGATGAAACAGAAAATCAGGCTTACTATCCTTAATAGCCTTATCTATAGAGGTAGAGTCTCTGATATCACCATAAACAAGTTTGATTCTTTTATTTTCATTAATTTGATTGACAAGTGTTCTGATATTGTCTAATGGGCTACGCCATCTTATTAAACCGACAATGTCCCAATCTGTTTCTTTGAGTAGGTAATCAGCTAAATGAGAGCCTACCATCCCTGTTATACCCGTTATAAAAGCTAGCTTAGCCATTATTGTCAACAAAATAGTTTTGTTTGTTTTTATATTCGTCAGAATTTTTCTGAAACCAGTCCCAAGTTAATTTAAGCCCATCAAGCAATGATATTTCTGGTTTATAGTTAATAATTTTTTTAGCCAAAGAAATGTCCATTACTCTTCTTGGAAAACCTGATGGTTTTGAAGTATCAAACTCATATTTAAAATCAAGGAACTGAGCTAGCGTCTCTATGAGCTCTTTGATAGAATAGCCCTCGCCACTTCCCAGATTCACATAGCCTCCATTGGTACCATAGTAGAGTGCTAGTATAGTACCTTTTGCAATATCTGAGGAGTATGCAAAGTCACGTATCGCAGATCCATCGCCCCAAACAGTGACGGGATCCTCTTTGTTCAAAATTCGTTGCATCAAAGTAGGTATAACCATAGCATTCTTTGGATCAAAGTTATCTCCAGGACCATAGACATTGCATGGTCTCACGATAGCATAATTTGACATACCATATTGTTCTGAGTATGCCTTTATTTGCAACTCAGCCATTCTCTTAGCCCAACCAGGATACATATCCATTGGTTCTTTCTCTTCATTCTGTCCTTCTTTAAAAATTTCAGAACTACTATATGCACCTATGGAACTAGTATACACAAGCTTTTTGACATTATTTATCCTTGAAGCTTCAAGAACGTTAGTATTAAACATCAGAAGTGGCACAAAAAAACTCGCAGGATTTTTAACTGTAACATCAATAGAGCCCTTTATTCCTGCTACATGAAAAACAAAATCATTCCCAGCAATTATATCCTTACAGAAATTATAATCTGTGAGGTCGCCAATAACTTGATTGACACTATTGTTTATTTCGATCTGATCCAGAGATACCGATGTTACTTCTGCCCCTGCTTCAACCATAATATTAGATATTTCTCTGCCTATTAGCCCAGTTCCTCCCGTAATAAGGACTCTCTTTCCACAGAATGAATCTAAAACTTTATTATCAATCATTAAATTATTATCTCAGTTTGTGTATTTTTCTATCTCTGATAATTTCGAAATAAACTTGAATGGATTTATCCTATATTTTATAAGAAATAATAAATAAAAGATATTCCTAGATACATATTTTTCGGGATAGAATCGTTTACTCAAATGATACATTTCTGCAGCTCCTGTTATCTTATTATGCGTTGAATTACCATCATTGTAGAATGATAATGTGTACGATTTAGTATGTCTAAGTGTCGGATTCATTTTATACATACGCAGAATTTGTTCATAGTCTGTTGCTACCTTATACATATGTATTGGATTAGAGGCTATGAACATTTTTTTACTCATAATACATGAACTGAGATTAAGAATCGGTATTTTATACTTATAGTAATTATTAAATGTTTTAGGATTCATCCTAGACGTTGAGCCATCTTTGTTGATAAAAGTAGTATTCCCAAATACGATTGTGTTTTCACAAATATTATCTAAAAAATCCTTATTATGTAATTCGATAATCTCTCCACATGTGAACATCCAAACAAAGTCCTCTTCTATCAGGGGTACTAAATGCATCAATGCATCATCTGGACCATTATCGGAAATAATATTAACGACACAGTTGTATCGTTTAGATTTTTCTTTTATATCTCTAATCTTCTCTGATTTATTGTTTATCCCTAGGTAAAAGCGGCCTACTACATCTTTGAGAGATTCATATGTTTTGAATAGATTATCAATTTGTATATCTGTTGGATTAAAAACAGGAGTTATAAGTGCTATGTCTTTCATTTATAGTTTAAGTCTTCGATGTAATTAGCCAAGATTTTTTACAAAAAAGTTATACATTTTATTAACTCCTTCGACTAGAAGCCTCTTATCCCCACTAATACAAATCCTTACATAGTTCATCCCTGATGGTCCGAACGCATCACCTGGGCAAACACAAACTCCTGATTCTTTTAGGAGTTTCAAGGATAATTCTTTTCCGCTCATCCCAGTTTTATGAACATTTATCCAGAAATAAATACCTGCATTTGGTTTAACATATGAAATTGTATCAGTCTGCTTGAAGACTTTATCAATACTTTCTATTCTGCTAATCATTTCATCTCTCATTGCAATGCGATAAGGTCTATGGTCTTCCATTAAGTATTCAGCTGCTGCTAGCTGAATAAATTTAGGTAAACAAGAGTAAAAAAGTGAATTGTGTTTTGATATAGACTTGATAACGCTCTCATGGCCCACAACACATCCAACTCTCATTGCTGGTGATGCAGTATCTTTAGACATGGAGTATATATAAATAATGTTAGACCTGTGGATATTTCTTTTGTAGGTTGGATTATAGATTAGACATCTATATGTATCATCCAAAATAACATATACATTTTTCTCTTCACAAAACTTTGTGATTTCATCGATATCTGTAAGATCATGATAGATACCAAGAGGATTAGATGGGTTGTTTATGATTATTGCTTTGATAGTCTTATTAGAATTAATCTTATCTTTAATATCCTTAACATTTAATTGATAACCTTCTTTTTGATCCAGTTCATATAGAACTTTTTTGACTTCAAAGTATTGTGCAGACAAGCTAAACGTTGGAAATCCAGGATCTGGCAGAAGCATAGCATCTCCAACATCAGTGATGCTATTTATCACTTGAGAAATTGCTGCATTTGCAGGCGTGACTACAACATTGTCTATAGTAAAGTTATGGTTACATAAAATTTTATAGTGATATAAGAAGGCCTCTCTTAGCTTTTTCTCTCCTTCGGATGGACTATATTGAAGTGACTCAGCATTACTTAAATTTTTTTTTAGGAGGTTGAATATCTGTACATTGTTTAAGGGACTAGAGTCTCCAATTTCTAGATGGATTATATCCCTTCCTAAGCTCTCTTCTTCTTTTGCAGCTTGTAAAATTTCAAACATTGGTTGAGCATTTATATTTTTTGACCTTTTAGAATTATTTATCAAAACGTGGTGCTGGTGCCTCCATCAACGGTTATTGATGCTCCATTAATATAATTTGATAGTGGGGATGCTAGAAAAGCTACTATACACGCTACGTCTTCTGGCTTACCAAGTCTACCCATTGGAATTAATCTATTTATAAACTCCTCAAAATTTGGTTCAAGCTTTTTTGTAGCCCAGCCTGTTTCAGGAATATCTATTGGTCCTGGAGCAACACTATTGAACGTAACTCCATTTTTAACAAAATTTTTATTTTTGGAGTAATTTTTCATCAAAGCTGTTTGTGCGGTTTTAGCAAGATTAAACCATGGTCTTCCGCCAACCTCTAGACCATGAGTAGACGTTACAGTTATTACTCTACCCCAATTATTATTCAACATTCCTGATAAAAAACCATTTGTGAATTTAACAGCTGCTGTGACATTTTTCTCATAAACCTCATCCCATACATTATGGTCTGTTGATAAAATGTCTTCACTACCCCAGCTACCTCCTCCGCCAACATTATTGATTAGAATGTCGATGTTACCTACTTTATCATTGATATGATCAATACAGTTTTCAATGTCTTGTCTAATATTCACATCGCATTTAAGTCCAAGTGTTTTAATATTCATCTCACTTAGTAAATGTGATGCTGTATCGAGTCTTTCCTGTGTTCGGGAACAGATAATTACTTCACAACCTTCTTGACCAAGGTATTTTGCAATCTCAAATCCTATCCCATGAGTACCTCCTGAGATAAATGCTTTTTTGTTTGATAATCTCAAGTCCATATCTCAAATCTCTAGCTAATAAAACTCTGAATACTATCTATTATATCATCAATAGATAATTTCTCTGTCTTTAACAACCAATCCCTGTCACCATAATTAAATATTTGCTTATCATCTAATCCAATATTCTTTACTTGTATATTTAGACCCTCGTTACCAATTAGATTACTAACAATTGAACCAAACCCGCAACTTACAGAGCTTTCCTCGATAACAATTATTTTTTTACTCGGTAATATAACATTTTTCTTAAAATCATCTGAAAGAGGTTTGATACCATATACATCAACAATACCTAATTCATTGCCTTTATTACTGAAATAGTTATAAATCTCATTGTAATATTTAGTCATATAACCAGAGAATAATATGTTTGTATCTTTAATAGGTTTAATTAAATTATAAGAGTTTCTGTTAATATTTTGAAAATTTTTAAATTTAAGGAAAGGCCCTTTATCCATTCTTATAAAAGAGGGTCTTTGGTTGTCAAAGATTTTTTTCCCAATCTGTGCAGCTGAATCTACATCACCAAAACTATATATATCAATCTCGGGTAAAGTATTTAGTGAGCCTATGTCATGCATGCCATGATGAGTAGGTCCATCATATGAAAAACCTAGGCCTGTTCCCACGCCTACAAATACCACAGGCAAATTCATGCTGCAAATATTGAACTTTAATTGTTCGAAACATCTGTATATTAAAAACGGGAGGATTCCATAAACTAGTACTTTCTTTCCACATGATGCTAATCCTGCAGCAATATTCACCATATTTTGCTCAGCAACCCCTATATTAATAAATCTTTTTGGGTAATCGTTTTTAAACTTTTTTAGACTAAAGATGTCCATATCATTTGTAATTATAACAACATCATTATCTCTTACTGCGTAGCTATATATTTCATCAAAAAAAGCATCACGAATGTCTATTGTGCTATTCATATTGATTTAGCTCTCTTCTTGCAATTTCAACTTCCTCATCTGATGGTATGGCGCCATGCCATTTGATATTATTCTCCATAAATGAGATCCCTTTTCCTTTGATTGTATTCGCTAGAATTATTGATGGTAGTTTGTTTTTTTTAGATTCCTGTATAGATTTTATTATTTGATCATAATCATGACCATCTATTTCATATGTTTTCCAGCCAAGAGAGTTCATAATATTATGGAAGTCTCTAAAGAGCCCATCATCTTCTAATTTTTCCGTAACCGATAATCTATTTCTATCTACTATGCAAGTCAGATTTTGAATCCTATTATCTCCTATGAAGGTTAAAGCTTCCCAAACAGAACCTTCGGACATTTCAGCATCTCCTAAAATGGTATAAGAATGATAATTCTGAGCATTCATTTTAGCTGATAGCGCCATTCCACTTATTACTCCTAAAGCATGTCCCAGAGATCCGGTATTCCAATCAACACCCGGAATAAAGTAATCTAGTTGGGCACCCAAACCATTATTATCTCCATAAGTATCTAGTGTTTTTTTATCAATAAAATTTAATTCCTGTAGAATAAGATAAAGTGCAACACATGCATGGCCTTTACTAAGTATAAATCTATCTCTATCTCTATCATCAGGATGAGTTGACGATACATTTAATAAAGGGTAGAAATATAGTACTACCAGAATATCTAGGCACGATAGTGTACCACCTAAACTCCCTTTTTGTTTATCATGTGCAATTTTTATGATTTGAAATTTAAGCTTATCTGATAATTCTTTCAGATTATTTGTCTTCATTAATTTGACCACTCTGTTAACGTGTATGCCTGAACAATTTCTTGCTCAGAGCTACATACAACTTCTACAAAGACAGATCCAGGTATACTCATTATCTGTTTAATATCGTTCTTTAAATTCTTAATATCAGATATACATTCGTATCTTAAATCAAAAGCTCTAGCAACTGCATTTAAGTTTAACATTTCAGCGCCTGTATCATCATCTGAGCCTATTCTTCTTCCTTCAAAAAATTTATCTTGCCAGTTTCTCATTGAGACGTACCCCCCATTATTTATTACAAATAATTTAATATTGAAATTGTAATAACTCATTGTTTTTAGCTCTTGAATATTTAATTCCAGAGATCCATCACCAGTAACAGCTAGTACTCTTTTTTTTGGCATTGCAACTGCCGCACCTATAGCTAAGGGTATTGACAGGCCCATAGCTGCATAGGCACCGGAGGTAATCTCTCTTTGATTTTGCTCAAAGGTGTACACTTGACCTCCGACGTAATAATTTGATCCAGCGTCAGTCGTTAAAATATCTTTTGAAGTAGAACATTTATCTAATTCAGACATAAAATTATATAGATCTATTTTGGTGTCATCTTCAAATGCATCTTTTTCTATCATGGGATTATCATTTTTAAGTGTTTGGCAAAAACTTAGCCATGGTATCCACTCTTTCTGACTTTTGAAATTTTTTGATTTATATAATTCTTTCAGACACAGGTTTACATCCTCGTTAATGTACATATATAAATATTTTTTCAGAAAGTCTATCTCAGCTTTGTCTATCTCTATCATAATAATCTTACAAGATTTGCTAAAATGATTTAAATTTTCACCTCCTAAAGGAGTCGCTAATCTGCAGCCTAAAACAAGTACGACATCAGCGGACTTTAACAATTTATTTGAATACTTTTGGCCCCTTCTTCCAAGTTGGCCCATATTCAATTTATTAGAAAATGGGAGTATGTCGTTGCCTAATCTAGAAAAACCAACAGGTGCGCTTAATCTTTTGATTAGTTTTTTAAAAATATCAATTGAGTTTGATTGTCTAACACCATGTCCCGCGATGATAAGAGGTCTTTTTGCACTAGATAACTCCTTTATAACTCTGTTAAGCTTTTTAGATAATAAGCTTGTTTTTTTCTGTGTTCGAGGTGTGTATCCTTTGAGTTTTCTGGGATCGACAAGTGCGTATTGAACATCCATGGGAATGTCTATCCATACAGGACCTGGTCGACCTCGAGTGGCTAGAAAAAATGCTTTTTCGAGATGATACTTTATAGATTCTGGCTTATTTACGCATACTGCATATTTGGTCATTGGTCTGACTACGGGAAGTACATCAAAGCCTGCGGTACCAAAAGTGCGGATATTATTTTTAGGAATTTGTTTTCTTGGTGATTGCCCTGAGAGAACCATTACCGCTCCAGAATCAACCCAAGCCTCTGCGAGACCCGATACTGTGTTAGTAGCTCCCGGTCCTGCAGTTACACAAACTACACCTAATTTTCCTGTTAATCGTGAGTAACTCTCTGCCATCATTGGTGCTGCTGTCTCGTGCCTGACAGTGTAGTATTTTAATTTTTTTGTCTTAGCAATGGCGTCATTAATATACATTGAACCATTGCCAGTTAATACAAATATAGAATCTGATCCCTTAGATACTAAGAAATCCATGACATAATCTACAACTCTTGTCTCTTTCAACCCTAAATCCTTTTATTTATCGTTATAATATGCCCCATTTTCAACTAAAAGGGTACACTCTGGTTCTTCGCTTTCCAAGGCTGATTTAAATGCAGGAAAAATATCTTCAGGCTCCACTAAACTTATAATTTTAATTTCTGTAACCATTTTTCTCAATGCCTCTGTATAATCTGCAGTGTGCTGAGGTCCTCCATCCAAAGGTTTTTTTGGTCCTATTGAAGTTCTTATAATAATTCTGGGACACATTTTATTTTCTGACATGAACCTTATTTTATCTACATGATTTATCATTTGATTTAGGGCAAGAATCAAAAAATCAAACCTTGGGTAACATGTAACCGGAATGTATCCATTTAGTGCTAAACCAAGGGATAAACCCATTTGTGCATCCTCGAATACTGGTGTTTCTATTTTTCTATCCTCTGGAATATCCGATAAAGTATTGAAAATTGCGTTTCCAGAATATGCGACGGATTGACCTATAAATATTGTCTTGGGATTTTCTGCGAGGTAGCTCATTGATCTCACTAATTCATCTTTATATTTCATCTTAAAATAGTACCCATGATCCTGTCCCATGATGAGGATAAAGTCTCTCATATTTATAGTAAATTATATCTTTTGGAATAGAGCTTTTTTTATTCCAAGCAAATTTAGTTGGAGTGTTAGTACTCAAGTCATTGTCCTCAACTACAAATTTTAACGGGAGACTAAAATTACGTGAATATTTGTAGCACTCATGAAATATACCGGTTTCAAATGTCATGTCACCAATAAAGCACCATACATTATTTTTGGATTTTTTTCTTTTCAATGCTAGTGCTGCACCAAGTGCGATAGGTATGATTCCACCAACAATTGAAGAAGAATAAAAATTTCTATCCTTGGAGTTAATCGACATGCTCCTACCATCAAGTATCTTATTGAACAGTTCGTCCTCATCTATTCCATGAAGTAAGGCATGATAATGATTTCTCCAGCTTGAGAAGACCCAGTCATCTCTATCTATACCTTTAAAGATTTCAATTAATATATCTTCATTGTTACCAGATAAATGAACTGGGGCAAGAATTTTGCCCTCCTCATAAACTTTTTTTACTTTCTTTTCAAATTCGAGAAGTATCTCTTTAGTGATCGTCATATTCAGCTTCTATAATTATACTTTAAAAATTTCTTATAATCTCCGAGATCATGAATATCTCCGTCTTTCAATTCTATAATAGTATCACACTCTGAGAGAGTCGTTGTTCGGTGTGCTATGATAAGCATTGTAATATCTCCACTAAGACCCATAATTGCATTCATCACAAGCTTCTCTGTTTCGTTATCCAAAGCACTCGTGGCTTCGTCTAAAATCAATAGTGTTGATCTTTTATAGAGTGCACGTGCCAAAGCAAGCCTTTGTTTTTGTCCACCGGACAGTTTTACCCCTTTTTCGCCTATGATTGTATTATATTTATCTGGAAGATTATCTATAGATTCTGATAATTGACTCTTTTTTGCAGACATATAAACTCTCTCTAGATCTATTTCATCTATATTTTCTCCATAAGCAATATTTTCCGTAAATGAACTATCATTTAGAAATATTGATTGAGATACGTAACTTATGTTTTTCTGCCATGAGTGAAAATTATTTTCATCAATACTGACACCATCTACGCTGATACTGCCCGTATCTGGTTCTAGCAAACATGCTATAATATCTGCTAATGTACTTTTACCTGAGGCTGTTTTACCAATTAATCCGATCTTCTGTCCTTTATGTATGTCGAGATTTACATTCTTAAGAACTGCCGTTTTCCCATAGGAAAATGAAACGTTTTTGAGGGAGATAAGGGTATTAAATGGTAATACCTCATCAGAATAACTTGTCTCTTTTTGATGTTGGTTTAATAAATCTACTATGACCTCTAATGTACCTTGCTCACCTCTGATACATGTATATGCATAATATGATTGATTGATAATAGGCAGCAACCTTTGACCAGTAAGTGCCAGCATTCCAAGTAGAGCTATCTCGATACCAGAATAACCTTGAGTATTTAGTGTCATAGCAAGAATAATAATAATTATGATTGCCAAGGGCTCCACAATATATCTTGGTGAAAGAGACATGAAGATATTATCTGATTGGGCTTCTCTCAGGCCAGACTCAATTTTTTCTAACTTAGATGAGTATGTATTTTGTAAGCCAGATAAGAGAATTTCTCTGATACCAGAAACTCCCTCTTGGATAGTTTTGACAACAAGATTTGTATCTCTTGCTATCAATTTGCTATTTCTATAGATTCTATTCTTAGTAGATTTCATAATTATATAGTATCCAATTGCCAAAACTGCGAGGGTTCCTAGAGTAATTAATGGTTTTATAAAGCTAAGAAATATAAGGATACTCAGTACGATTATAAATGAACTTATCAAAGCGAGAGTGGATACTATAATATTCTGATTAATCAGACTGATCTTAGAAAATACAACATCCACAACTTCACTAGTATTTCTTTTTAAATGTATTTTATAGTTTTGATAAAGTATTTTTTTAAACATTACATTAGCAAGCTCTGAACCTGAAAGTAGACTGTATCTATATGTTGTATAAACCATCAATATCCTAATGAGACCAGATAATAATGCAGCAAATCCAAAAACTATAGATACATTAACTACTGATAAATGATTTATTTCTAATCCAAAGGATTTAACCATAGATTCTATAAAAGGGAATTCATAGATAACATCAGGGTTAGTAAGTAGTGCTAAAAAAGGTAGCACGAGACCAATCGTCACTACCTCAGCAAATGCTGATATGACAGACAGTATTACTACAAGAGTGAGTTGTTGTTTTCTTTTAATAGTGATATTTGACCATAGGGTCAAAATGTCCCGACTATATTTTTTAAAATTAAACACTGGAACCCTTAGTCTATTTTATGAAGATCAAAATATGTTTGTAAATCATCATTGTTCCTATTAATGTTGATGCTGATCGATGTTGGATATGGGCTAGTGCTAGAGTAATCATTTATTAAATATCTTTTAGAGTGTGGAAGTCCCATAACGTAATGATCTGGATAAAGATTAAACTTATTGAGTATTTCTGAGACATAGGATTTCTCAGATTCAGGACGAGAAGTTGTGATAACTAGATATAGCTTGCCTTTTCTTTGATACTCTGCAAGTAACTTTATATTCTTTTCCAGCGGGCCTGTCTTCCATTTGTTTCTACTGAACTTACTACCATTTTCTAATAGCACCCCATCTACATCACAGAATACTGTCATGAAACTATTCATGTATCCAAAATATTCTTTTGCTGTACCAAAATCCTCGTACATAGCAGCTTCCTCTGCCTTAAACACCTCACCATCAATCAGCATACTGTATATGACGTGCGATATGTAAATCTCACCCTTAGTGTTTGTATTCAATATCCTTTGAAAGTATTTCAAAAAGTCAGAAGAGCTTCTAAATCCGTATCCCCCACAACAAAATAAGTTACTTATTACATTTTTTTCGACAATGTTCTTGATATTGTTAAGCTTATCTACTTCTACATAGCTTTTATTTTTAGCATCGATATAATCAATTGTATTAAGATCAACAACAGCGACGGTATTGTCTCCTTTATAATTAAATGTAAATGTATTGTCACAATCTTTTATAAAAATTGATCCTTTAATATTTGCTTTTTTAATACCTTTAGAGACTGTTTCAGTAACTGAAGATGTTTGTTTGGCCAGAGAGACGACTTTTACTGGAATATCAAGATCAGAAAAAAGTCCTATAAGATCATTCTCGTTTATATATTTACTCAAGTGCTCTTTAAGACAGACTATAACGATTTCATTTATATTATCTATTTTTATATTTCTAATAGATTTTTCAATAAGCAGTTTACCATCAGGCATTGTAAGCAACCATTTTGGTCTTAGTCCTTTAAATCGACTAGATTTTCCAGCAACTGGAAGAATTAATGTTGTCATTATATGTTCCTGATAGTTTTATTAAGATTATATTCAAGCCAGTCTTCAGTAGTCTTATCACGCACATACGGTGCTATTCTGAGCAATGAGACTAAATTTAAAACTTTTACCTCTTTAGTGTAGTCTATTTGTATTTTTTTTAGTACAGGCAATGCTCTTATCTTTTCAAAAAAAACGCTCGCTTTAGTTTGATCTGATTTTTTTAATTTTCTTACACACCATCCATATTCAATATCTTGTTTTAATTTAACAAAATCTTGCAAAGGAGTATCCAGATATGTTTTGAGAAAATCGATTAGGTAAAACCTACCATCATTACCAATAATCATATTGTCCAAAGTAAAATCACCATGACAGTTACCTAGAGGAATACTGAGTTTTTTTACTTTATTTATAACTCTGGTAATCATATCCACAGATATAGGTATTTTTGTTGGCGTATTTGAATATATATCATCAACTTTTTTTAAAAGTACATGAGAATCTATATTGTCATGTTTTGGCTTATCAAATGACTCTTTAAAATAGCTCTCGATTAGATTAAGAAACGAAATGAAATTAGTTCGATGTGAATACAGAATGATATCACTGCCACTTAAGCCGTCAATGTAAGGCATTTTGATAGAGATACTTTTTGAATGTTTAGTAGTATCAATTATTGGTACGGAAAAGAGTAATATATTACTGAAGTTTTTAGATATAAATTGTTTTTGTTTCAATATATTTTTATGAACGCGCTTTAAATCATGCTCAAAAGTTTTAATTACATAATTGGAATTCTCTTCTTTAATAACATCTAATTTAGCGTGCGAGTAGGAATTAACTGTCAGCTTATTCATTAAAAATGATACCCCACTGTAATAACTATTGATTATAAAATACAAATAAAACCATAATTATAATATACTATTTGTATGAATAATGACAATTCAATCAATTTAGTAGAATATTTTGGGAGAGTCCTATCATATTATAAGCTCTATGTTCCACTCATAGTTCTATCAATAATCTTAGGCTATGTTGTGACGGATAAAACTCCTCGCTATAAAGTGACTGTTTTGATGACTGATGCATTTGATATAGTAAAGCCTAAAGACATAAAAAAAAGTAATATATTTAGGATTAAAAATATCACATTCAATCAATTTCCAAATGGAGTAATAAAAATTACTCACATTAGTAAAGATATAGATGCAAAAAAATATCTTGAAGCCTTGGTGTCAAAATTTGAATCTTCATATGTTTTATCCAAAACTAAACAAAATACAATAGTTTCAGATTATTTCAAAAAAAATGGAAGTGATGCTCCATTTCAATTTACTAAAATTGATGACTTGAGAACATATATATTCTGGAGGGACTATAAAGATCAAAAACTGTTTACCTACGAATGGCTCCCTGTTGAGAGTATAAATGCCCCACTTTTATCAAATATGATCAAATCAGGCATAGCTGGAGTAATTTTATCCTTCTTTTTAGTAGCAGTCGTCATTGGTGTGCGAATAGAGAAAGAGGGTCAAGCATAAGTAGAACTCTTATATAGCTGCAACTTTCTAGAAATCTGATAATCATGTCCTACTTTTTAAAAATACCTGACTCGTTGCGACTATTAATAAAAGCAGAAAAAATAATGTTGGCTGATGGTGTGCAAACTGAGTTTGCGTCATCATAAATCCAATTTGAGACAATAACAAAACAATTGCGACAAGAGAGAAAAAATCTCCCTTTTCTCTACGATACTTGGTAAGCACTCTCAAATGAATGAAGAAGAAATAAATTAATGCTAAAACAGTAAATGCACCAGCTTTTACCCAGACATCTATAAAATCATTATGTACATGATCATGATGAGCCATTCCATATTGCCTGTTATCTAATTCCGTTTTTTTAACTATATGCTCTTTAAAGTTGCTAAATCCTATGCCTGTAAAAAAATTATCATCAATAATTTCTTTTGCATTTAATAGTAAGAAAACTCTCTCTTTAGTCGAGAAAGAAATGTCTTTATCTTTGTAAATTTCTGATAAATGACCAGAACTATTCGCTATATCGTAATAAAGTCTATCCAGACTTTGTTTTGCTGGACTTAAGTAAACAAATGAAACAAATAATATCAAAACAGTTATAAAACTTTTTTTTGATAGTATTAATTCTTTGGAAAATATCAAATAGACCACAGATATAAATAACCCTATTAAAGATCCCTTAGATAAAGAGAGAGACCACGCTAACAATGAGAGAATCATAGAGATAATTAATAAGATTTTTATGCGATTTGTATTTTTCTGCATCAATGATATTAATGCCAATAAGAAAATTGTCATACTCATATTTCCAAAACTAATTGAAACGCTAGTAAAGCCTGATATTCGCTCTATCCCTACATCTCTATCTATATATAGATATAATGATGTAACACCGGCAATAAGTGAGGTGATGATGATTGTAATGTAGAAATGCTTTTGATTTATTCTAACTCGACTAAACAAATAGAATAAAGGGAGAATTAAAATAAATCTTGAGTAAGTATCTAATTCGTGAATCGATGAATTATGATATGTAGCAAATAATAATATAATTAGAAAAAAATATACGTATGATTTCAATAATTTAAGAGCATCACTATCAGTTGTAAACTTTATCTTTTCCTTGAAAACATAAACAATTGATATTACGAGAAGTAGAATAGCAACAATATTTCGTAAATTAGACGGGAGGAAGTTACTAATTATGAACGCGAAAAATAAAAGACATGAAAATTTTTCTATAAAATAGTTTTTTCTATTTTCCAAACGAACACTCTTAATGATGATGATCTCAAGTTAAAATTAGTATCTAAAAAATAATTGATAAAATAAATAAAAATATTTAATAATCCCTATTATATATACTATCATACCTTACAATATCATCCTCCTCAAGATAATCACCGATTTGCACTTCGATAATTTTTAGAGGCTCAGTGCATTTATTACAGAGTTTATGTTTTTCTTTTTTATCTAAATATATTGATTCGTCTTTCTTCAAATTAAATATATCTCTGTTTCTTTGTACATGTGCGTTTCCCTCTAATACAATCCAATGTTCTGAGCGTCTATCATGGCTTTGAAGAGATAATTCGCTTTTAGGGTTTACATGTAATATTTTTATCTGATAATTGGGGAGCTTCAAAAGTGATTCATACCAGCCCCAAGGCCTATATTCTTTTTTTGAACTAAATGAAGAGATTTCGTTATATTTACTCAGAATATTTTTAATATCACTTGATCTACTTTTATCAATACAAAGAGTTTTGTTATTGGCAACAATACAAATAATATCTTTGAGTCCTATCCCAACAACATCATGATCATGATCATAAGATTTTACAAAAGAATTTTCTGAGTCTATTAGTAAATCTGATGATGAGTTTTCAGCAATTCGTTTCCAATCGCCTAAATCTGACCAATATTTCTCATATCTATAACAACCTATTCCTGTTATTTTTTCCATGACTGCAATATCAAATGATTCACTCTCTAATTTAGACCACAAACCGCTATTTACTATTAGTTCTTTAGTATTATTTTTCAGAGACGATGCGATTCTTGATAATACATTAATTAGAGAGGGATTAATTTCTCTAACAAGATCTAAAAGTTTAGAAATATTAAATAGAAATATACCTGAGTTCCATAGATACTCGCCCGAATCAATCATTCTCTTAGCAGTCAAAATATCAGGTTTTTCATGAAAACTCTCAACAGGTCCGACTTCATGAGTTACTGGAGTCTGTATGTAGCCATATTGAGTTGATAGATAAGTAGGTTTTACTCCAAATGTAATTACATTAAATTCATTGATATACTCAAGAGCATTTTCAATTGTATCATTAAAATATTCTTCATCAGGAATGTAATGGTCTGATGGTAGGACAAGCATACATTTACTTGGATCATTTTCAATCAAGCAAGACAACAAAATACTTGCTGCAGTATTTTTACCAACACTTTCATAGATAACTTTGCTGAATTGATTCTTATCTATTTCTTCAATAAAGGGCTTATGAAGTATGTTAGTTGATATGATTGGTTCACAAAATGTCTCACTACTGCATCTGTTAAGAGTCTGTGTCAACAACATTTGATTGTTTAATATCAAATGATATTGCTTAGGTTTATTAGTTTCTGATAAGGGCCACAAACGGGTACCTGAGCCACCAGCCATTATTAATGGTATTACACTACTCATTGGTTTCAATTAGTTGGAATTCCCGAATAATACATGCTCAACTGATTCGCAAATCATATGGCCTGCTATTGCATGGACTTCTTGAATTTTTGGTGTTTTGGCTGAGCCTACAGAAACAATCACATCACAGTTATCTTTTAGAAGTTCAGTATATTCTCCAGTCATAGCAATTATATGTTTGACTTTCAGACGAGCCGCTTTAACTAATTCAATAATGTTCTCAGACTTTCCGGATGTAGTATAAACGATTAGCGTATCGTTTGTTTCGCCGTATGCTGTTATCTGTCTAGAAAAAACATTGTTGTAGCCATAATCATTTGATATACAAGTAAGATTAGAGCTATTACCCGTAAGAGCTATAGCAGGGAGAGATGGTCGATCGAAATTAAATCTACCAACAAACTCTGCACATATATGCTGACTATCAGATGCACTGCCTCCATTACCAGCAAGTATAACTTTTCCTTTGTTGCTATATGTATCGATAATTAGCTCGGATGCTATTTTCAAAGATTCTCTAAAATCTTTTCTATCAAGAGAGTCACTAATGACTTCCTTAGACTTATCTAGCGAACTCGCAATTAAGTTTTCAATATTCATCTTTAAAACCTAGTTCTATCTAAAATATCACATTTACCATTATTTTTTGACTTTTCAGTAGTTATTTCAATGAAACCTGATACACGATTGATGTCAATTGAAACATCGGAACTTCTGGCTGCTATTAAAATTTCTGTGAAAGTAGGTTCAAAATATTTTTTATTTTCGAATTCAAACTGATAGAACATATTACTGGATTCATTAAAAACAAAAGTTACTTCCTTATTTTGAATATTGCAAAGTATGAACTTATTCCCTCTTGTAACAGATTCAGATTCAGGGTTGATGTAGGCAACATTTGGCTTACTTTTATCCATTTCCTCAATAGATTTAGCATTCTCAATTTTTTCGACATCAGGTTCGTTACTTTCAATGCTATCTGGGATATTCTGTACCAGCATAGTTTTTGATGTATCTCTAGTAATACAATACTCAAATGGTATGGTAAGGAGGCCTGAATCATATAAATGTAACGTAACTTCATTATTGTTGATCATAAAAAAATGATTTCGCCAACCCCTATAGTATCCATCCTTCATTTCATTGACAGATAAACATACTCTGTATCCACTGTAAGTATTACCAAGGTGATCTATGCTCATTCTCTGTGGTTCATTTACAAATTCAACTTTTGCGTCCCTATGATTTTCTAATTTTTTAATTAAATGATTTTTTAAAATGTTTGAATATGTTGATGGTTTGTCACCATAGTCACTTTGTGAGACTTTTCTACTCAATTCTGGAGTTATAACTGAAGGCGCTGGAATTTTTCCGCAGCTTGCCAATATCAACATGATAAAGAAAGAAGTTAAAAAAAGTCTCATTTGCCCAGGGCCGGAGTCGAACCGGCACGAGATTGCTCTCGAGGGATTTTAAGTCCCTTGCGTCTACCAATTCCGCCACCCGGGCTGTTGGAAAGTCTTGATTTAAATAAAATTAGATATGGGAGCGGTGTGTGCATTTATCAAATATATTTTATACTAAAATGTGTTTTTGTCTAATATAAGTAAGCTAGATTTATTAGAGCATAGGAATAATGAATGCTAGGCGAATGAGGCTAAGGTCGGAATCGAACCGGCGTTGACGGCTTTGCAGGCCGCTGCATTACCACTCTGCCACTTAGCCAAATCTGAGCGGGAAAC